>ERZ836877.604-NODE-604-length-60957-cov-5.309464_pt1 | contig 60957 bp, 42 predicted proteins | sample MGYA00519469_ERZ836877 | MGnify/ENA primary metagenome ERZ836877 (study PRJEB31850, sample SAMEA3708809) | human gut metagenome | biome: human gut; feature: human-associated habitat; material: faeces | place: China | collected 2014 ...
CAGGAAGAACAACGGTATGAACACCACGGCCGACGAGTGAAACAGCATGGCCAGAGCCACCAGCGGAAAATACAAATACCATCTGCGGCGGGGTATGTAACGCACCGCTATCAGCAATATACCGGCCGACACCGACGCACGCATCTGGATCATGTCGTGCAGCACGAAATACATGCCCACATACAGGAACATCGACAGCCACAGGTTGGGGCTGTTGCGCAGAATTCCCCAGAAATGCGTACCCACCGACAGCAACGCGTATGCCAGCAACAGCGCCATGAACGACGGCGATGCCTGGCACAACCAGATGAACGACGGCTCGATATGCCTGCCGTTCGCCGCATACCCGTGCCCGTAGTACATGTTCTTGTACATCTGATAGTCCGGCAGCAGTTCCGAGCGCGACACACACACCATCAGCAGCATGGCGAACACCACGCCCAGAGCCACATACATACCCACCCTTATGTACTTGTTCACTCCTCCTAACGGCGCGAACCTGTCACGCTCCAGTGTCTCGTGGGCAAAAGCTATCTTATCCGACGCCATCGGAAGCGTCAGAATCAATATCATCGCAAATACTATGTAATACAGCTGTACCATTCTACCTGCTATATAACGCCCGCCCTGTTTTAATTATTATTTTTTCGACGCAGATGCGACAAATACCGGGAATTTTTGTTATCTTTGTAAAGCGGAAGGAACTCCGGGGCACCGAACAAGACCACCAGTCGTTTCCGGGTCCCGGCCATCGTTCCCGACAGAGAACTTAAAACCCAAGATTATGGAAGCAAAAATCAAAGCTATTCACTTCGACATCACGGAGAAGTTGGTGAATTTCATCAACAAGAAGATCGATAAGATGGAGCGCCGGTTCGAAGCCATCACCGACGCCGAGGTTACTCTCAAGGTAGTGAAGCCGGAGACGGCTATGAACAAGGAGGCATCCATACGCCTGAGCGTTCCGCCGGCCGCCGACCTCTACGCGTCAAAGACAGCCGACTCCTTCGAAGAGGCAGTCGACCTCTGCCTCGACGCCCTCGAACCCCAGCTCGAAAAGAACAAAGTCAAAAACTGACATCCCCGTAATGTCACGCCGGCACCCTGACCGGACATATTCCAACCCAACATTATAAAACCCCTGTAATTAATGTCTACGTCAAAGAGCGCGGGCACTATGAAAAATAAAAAGGAGCATCCCCGGCCCGGAGCCACCGGCCGGTGGATGCTTTATATCATGCTCGGCGTAAGCCTGCTTCTGATCGTTTCCCTTATTGCGGCGTATCCGCTCCTTATGACAGGCGCCCCCAAGACCGCCGTAATCCGCATTCCCAAAGGTGCCACCGAAGTCAATGTCCGCGATTCACTGACCAAGCATTTCGGCCAAGACTACACCGGCATCGTGATGCGGGCAGCCGGCCTCAGGAATATAGATTATTCCACTCGCCACGGACTGTACGAAATCAAAGAGGGCACCAGTCCGCTCGCAGCCATGCGGAAGCTCACATCAGGTGCCCAGACTCCCGTACGCATCACGGTCAACGGCTATCGCTCGCTGCCACTGCTGCTGCAGAACGTGGCCGACAAATTCGAATTCTCGGTCGATTCGCTCGCCCAGACTTTATACGACAAAGCCTTTCTGGACGAATACGGACTGACCCCCGAGAACGCCATGGCCATATTCATCAACGACACATACGAGGTCTACTGGTCGGCCACGCCGCGCGAAGTCCTGGACAAGTTCGGCAAGAATTACCGCTACCTTTGGAACGAAGGCAACCGCGCCAAAGCGCAGAAACTTGGCCTTGAACCCGCACAGGTCATGATCATAGCCTCCATCGTGGACGAGGAGACCAACAGCAGTTCCGAGAAAGGCACCGTAGGACGCCTGTACATCAACCGCCTGCACAAGGGCATGCGGCTGCAGGCCGACCCCACCGTACGGTTTGCCATCGGCGATTTCACCATCCAGCGCATCAGCAACGACGACCTGAACGTGACCTCCCCATACAACACCTACCGCAACGACGGATTGCCCCCCGGACCCATCCGCACCATCGACAAGCGCACAGTACAGAGCATTCTCGACTCCAAACCGCACGATTACCTGTATATGTGCGCCCGCGAGACACTTGACGGCACTCACAATTTCGCCAAGACATTCGACGAGCATACCCGAAATGCCCTGAAGTACCGCCAGACCCTTGACAAGCTCGGCGTCTCGCGCTGACCCCGCCGGCCCCACCCGCCGCCTGCCGTGTCCATCACGCAGCCGCCCACGGCAGCAATTGCACAGTCACTCACTGTGGTAAAAGCCCGCGGCTTTTACTCACCATATACCCATCCATTATGACCGTAATCCAACGATATTCCAACCAGGCCGAAGCATACATAGACCAGGGCTTTTTGGAGAGCCACGGCATCCCGGCCCAGGTCAACGCCGACGCGCTGTCCGAGATTTTCCCGGCGCCCGGCGCCGGCATCGGGTCCATCACGCTGGTGGTGCCCGACAAACTGGCCCACGAGGCCATGAAACTGATGCAACAACGCGACTGACCCATGCTCCGTGGGTTTTCGGCGATTCTGTTGCTTTTCGTCGCGGTCCTTATGCCCTGCGACGCATTCGCCACGCCTGATAATCCCGCCATTCCCACCACTTCCACTCCCTCTACTCCCTCTACTCCCTCACTCCCCTTTACCCTTTCAGCGTCCGAGTCTCCGGATACGGTTCTTGCCGAGTCGTTCATAATCGACATAGACACCGCCAGGCTCAGTCCCCGGTTTCCCGGTCGCCTCGCCGTAGATGCTTCATCACTGCGAGCAGGGGCCGAAAGCGATTCACTTCGGCTGCAAGGCAATACATACGCCCAGCGCGACTGGTGGTACAAACTGAAGCACAAGCAATTGCAGACAGATGACCCTGCCGTCAGATGGCCGTCACGGTTCGTGGGATGGTGCGTGGGCGTCTACAACTGGTTTCAACGCAATTTCAACGCACGCGACACGACTTACGTAAAAAGCGACGGAAAGATGGGCAAATTAATGCTGACATCCGACAACTGGGCCGACAACTACCTGTTCGGATCCAAGACGCTTCCCTATATCACTATGGGAAGCAAGATGTTTCCGAACTTCGGCATTTATGCGAAGTACGGCATCTTGTCCATAGGTTATTCCGTGGACATATCCACGCTGTTCGGCGGCAATCATTCGAATCATCAGAAATGGAATTTTTCGGTAGGATGCGCCAGGTTCAACATCGAGGCACATCTGTGGCGCAACTCCGGAACAACCTATATCCATCGCTTCTCCGACATTAAAGAAATGAAAAGCCTCGACCTGCCGTACGACGGGCTTACATTCTCGGCCGCCAACATACACGGTTACTACATATTCAATCACCGACGGTTCGACTTCGGCGCGGCGTTAAGCTATTCAAACAACCAGCGCATCAGTCAGGGATCGCCCCTTGTCGGCCTGGATATCAGCAGAATCGTGGCATTCTTCGACTTCACCCGACTTCCGAACGAAATAATCGAATCCCAACCCTATCCACTGGAAAGCTACAGGTTTCATTACCAGTCATACAGCGTATTGGGCGGTTATAGCTTCAACTGGGTGTTTAACAAACACTTCGTGTTCAATGTCACGGCAATTCCGGGGCTGGGAGCGGCCTATTCGCGCGAGGATGCCTCGATGTCCGACAAACTACAGTTGGCAGGTGTGTTCAAGGGTGTCGCAGGATTGCTGTATACCACAAAGCGATTTTTCATAGGCGCACGCTGCCGATACCATGCCAACGCCGTCCTGTCAGACGATATCGACTTCATGAACGGCCGTTTCAACTTTCAGGCCGCTGTCGGATTCAGGTTTTAGAATAAAGTATATAATAAATATAGAATATAGTATATAATAAAGTATAATGTTATACAATAAAGTATATAATGAGTACCGGTCCTGGACATAACAAAGTTTTCTCCGGTGATTTTGACCGCGACATGATGCGGCGTGCGCTGCAGTTGGCCGCCAACGGCGCGGGATACGTCTCGCCCAACCCCATGGTAGGCGCGGTTATAGTGGCCGAAGACGGCCGTATAATCGGTCAGGGATGGCACCGCAAATACGGCGGCCCTCACGCCGAAGTCCAGGCATTCAGGAGTGTCAGCCGCCGGGACGAGCGTCTGCTGTCCGAAGCCACGATATATGTCACTCTCGAACCCTGCTCACATTACGGCAAGACTCCCCCGTGCGCTAAACTCATAGTCGACAAAGGCGTGAGACGCGTGGTGGTGGGATGCGGCGACCCCAATCCCAAGGTGTCGGGACGCGGCATCGAGATGATACGTCAGGCCGGCATAGAGGTCACGGAAAACATACTGCGCGAGGAATGCGTGGCGCTGAACAAGCGGTTCATGACCGCCCACACCCTGCACCGTCCCTGGATTCAGCTCAAATGGGCCGAAGACGCACAGGGGAATATGGCCCGCAGGAATCCGGACTATACTCCCGGTAGCGGTCTGCCGGAATATCTGCCGATGCAGATTTCAAGTCCCGTCGGCATGGTGCTGATGCACGGACAGCGCGCCATGGTCGATGCCATAATGGCAGGCACCAACACGTTGCTCAGCGACAACCCGTCGCTCACCGCGCGCCTGTGGCCCGGGCATTCACCGCGACCCGTCATTTTCCGGTCGTCACGGCTTACCGATTCTCTTAAAATATGGGACAGAGACCCAATAATACTTGACCCCGCCATACCATTGGAACAGAACCTGCATCTGTTGTTCAGCGAACACGGCATCACCTCCCTTATGGTGGAAGGCGGCCGCATCCTTCTCGACTCCTTTATCGATAAAAACCTTTACGACGAAATGCGCGTTGAATCCTCCTCTATCTGATTTCTGATCTCCCATCACTCCCATCACTCCCATAAAAAGCGGATGCGCCGGGACTCTCTGTCCGGCGCATCCTCTTTTATCAGGTAATTGATTTATCAGTGGTCCTATTCTGACCTTAATGTAACCTACATCATTTCTGATAGCTTTGCTATCCGTGAACCTAACTTACCACGGGCTTCGTGAGTCACCTCATCCGTTTCGCGCCCTTGAATTTATAATTCCTATACAATAACAATAACACTACTTTTCTTCTTGCACCTGATTTATATTGCAGGGATTAATAGTGCAATAACTAATATCCAAAGGTTGTGGGGTTGTTGAAACTGTTGCAAAGTTACACCATCCAACCCCTCCTGTAGCTCAAGGGAGTAATATAGTAGTATTTTTAAATATTTACTTTTCTGACTTATTGACTTTTAAGTAATTTCATGTTTATAATATTAGTAGTAAATTCCACCTTGTCAGACACTGATTTATGCCTTTCCAATCATCTTCCGCCTCTGCCGGCAATAGTGATTCACCGCACTTTACAAGCAGCATAGTCTCCCCCTGACACGCTGCTCCCGGCATATCATCTTTGCATACTCCCGAAAAATCGGTTCCAAACTTTTGCAGGAATTTGAAAAAAGTACTAATTTTGTTCCGATTTTGAATTTAGCGCTGTTACTCTCAGATTAAGCACATCTTGTTCCGACCCATCCTGCTGATTCAATATCCATGTATTTACGACACACAACATATTATGAATTTACAACACAAACTCTTAAATAAACGATGAGTATGAAGAAATCATTCAGAATGATCGGTCTGGCATGTGTGGCCATGTCCGTTATGCCGCTTGTATCGTGCGGCGGTGATGACGACGGGGACGTAACGCCTCCGAACGAAATCGAAACCGAGACAGGGATGCGCCTGACCCGCGTCGGCAACTACGAGTTCAACTACGACAGCAAGGGACGCTGCAACGGTGTGGACTATCTCGGCAGTTCCTACGACGACTCCGGCAACCTGTCGATCAACTGGGACAAAGGAGAAATCTCCGTGACAGACGGCGATGACGCCATGTATGAAAATCCCCTGAAATTCAAGACCAACAGCAACGGTTACATCACGGGATTATCTCAGTCGTGGGATTACAAAGACGAGTATGGATCGTACAAAGGCAACGGCGAGGCTAAGCTGTCGTACGACAAATCGGGACATCTCACCAAGGCCACTTTCGAGTCTAAGGAAACCGGTGTGGACGAGGGCGAGAAATTCTCTTTCTACGGCAAATCCGTCTACAGCTTTACATGGCAGAACGGCAATCTTGTACGGATTGAGAATTCATGGGAAGATAATGATGACGGCGAACGCGAGACCGGCATAGAGTCTTACGACATTTCCTACGACAATGAGGAAAACGCCTACAACCAGTGGAGCCAGGGAATTCTCTATTATGCCATTGAATGGGACTTCAGCCAGCTTGGCCATGTAGGCATGTTCGGTGTCGGCACAGCCAACTTCCCCACGACCATCGAAGAAAACGAGGACGACTATTCTCACAGCTATTCCCTCAGCTTCGCCACCAACAGCCTGGGACTCATCAGCAGCGAGAATGTTAACGGCAGTACGTACAACTACTATTATGACGAAGTAGGCACTCGCGCGGCATTCGACCAATCGCTGCCCGCAAAGGCTAAAAAGAGTCTGTTCATGCGTCACCGCAAGGCTCACAAATAATACCGCAAGGTAATTAAATTACAGCAAGACTGACAAATAACACGCGTTATCCAATAACAATAAAGTCGGACCCTCTGAGGTTCCGACTTTTTTATTGATGGTCGATACGGGCGTTCTTTAGGCGCACGCGGCAATTGTAGATGGTGGAGAGGGATTTGTGCAGGAACTCCGCTATCTGGTCGCTCGACACGATGCCGAGCCTGATCAGCGCCATCACCCGCAGGTCTGTGCCCATCGAGCCGTCACGGCTCAACGACAGCCGGCACTCCGGCTTCAGATCCCGGTTCACTTCCTCTACGAAATCGGGATACAGTCCTAAGAAAGTGGAATCGAAATTGTTCAGGAAGCGCTTCGTTTCCTTTTTATCGTCTATTTCGGCCAGGAATTTGTTGACGCCGTCCATTCCTTTCTTGTGGAACGCCGACGATACGCCCATCTTCAGTTTCTCGATGTCGCGCACAAATTCCGACGACAGCCTCAGATACTGCAGCAGGTATGTGTCACGCACCTTGTTGCTGTCCTTGAGGCGTGCGTTCAGTTCGGACAGTTCCGAATTGTACGATTTAAGCTGACTGATCAGCTGCCTTTCGTTTTGCGACACACGGCGCAGCTGGTTTCGCTGTCTGGCTACAAACCCCAGCACCACAAGCAGAATCAGCAGCATAACGGTTATGCAGGCTATGGCAATCCGCTCGCTGCGCTGTTCACGATTCTCCTGTTGCTCGTACGCAGCCAATACGGTAGGGAACAATGCGTTGACGCGCACCTGGTTTGCAATCACCTTGCAGGCGCCGGCATCGGCCATAGCCAGCTTGATGTATCTGTATGCCCGATCGGTATCCCCGCGTTTCAGCAGCAGTTCCGACAGCCGGAACAGCGACTGATAGTCGCGTACCGGCACCTTGAGATCGTACAGCGAACTCATTATCAGGGGTTCAATGGCACTCACCGTGTCGCCCTCCAGCAGCTTCAGCTCTGCCTCCAGATAACTGTATATCGCCTTGTCTCTGTCAGGCGCATCGTCAGGCTGTTTTGAATGCAGTATCACGGAATCGGCACGCTCGTACTGTCCCGTTCCCTCGTACAGACGCAACTCGTAGAACCATCTCCCCTCGTCTGTCGGGCTCATGTACTTCATCATGTATTCGTACACATCGACCGGCGTGACGCCCTGCCCTACCATCACATCGGCAAGCGCCCGGTAGTAACCGTCGCGCACCTCTGGAATCACCGTATCGTTCACATGACGCATTATCAGCGTCATAGCCTCGTGCAACTCGCCGCGCGACACATACAGGCGCGCCAGGCTCATGGCTTTACGGGCCATTTCGCTTTCGCGGTTCCGGGATTCCGCAAGCTCATATTCCTTCCGGCCGTAATATATAGCCGAGTCCATGTCGAAGGTCTGGTACTTCAGTCTAAGGCCACTATACATGGACATGCGACGGTCGTCGCTTAACGAGGCCTGCTTTGCCATGATGCCCTCACGCCGCAATTCCTCGCCATACCGCCTGATGTTGGCTGCATGATTCTCCACAGCCTTGTCAAGAGCCGTGAGCATCGGTTCCGGGTCATGGCCGCACGCCGTCAGCGACAGCAATGCCACCCATATCATGCCGCGGAACCTCATAACAAGCCCTTTCCTTTTTATTCGTAACGTATCGACGACTTGCGCAGCACCTTCCAGTAGCCGTTCTCGAAAATGGCCGTACCACTGCTCTCGGTCACGATTGACGTGGCACCTACGGTGTCCTCGATGTCGATAGCCGAGCAACCTCCCGACAGCATCTCCAGCGGATGCTCCAGGGCGATGGCCGTCACGGCGGGATTGTCGACTACATGGAACGTCCCCACCAGACCGTCCTCGGTGTCAAGACGATAGATGGTATTGCCCGGCGACAGCCGGCGGTCGGCGCGTACGAATATGCCCCGGCTGTTGGCACGTCCCAGGTATATGACGTGCAGTATCTCCTCCTGCGCTGGTGCCGGCTTGGGCTGAACGGGCGCCGGGGCCGGCGCGGGGGCGGGTGCAGCCTCGCGATAAGAACGTGTCTCGGCCTTGCGCAGTTTCTCCTCCAGGTCGGCTATGCGGGCCAGCAGCTGCTGTTCGCGGCGCACATGCTCCTGTTCGCGCGCCTTAAGCTCGCGCTCCGCATCCTCGTGGGCGGCAAGTTTTTCCTTATACGACGCTATGGCCTGACGGGCCTTGGCGCGCACTTCCTCGGCTTCGTCATCGTTCTTGCCGGCGGCGTCCGGCTGACGGTTCATCACCTTGGCCGCGAATGTCACGAGCCATACCACCACGCCGATCAGCACGCAGAGTATCACCACATATATCCACGTGGAGTTGCTGCCTGAATTCTGCGATTCGGGAGCGGCGTTTTTGGCATCGTCCTCTATGGCTTTCTGGTCTGCCAGGATGTCGGCCTGCTGTGCGGCGGGATCAGCCGCAGCCTCGGCGGGTTGCTCGGCTACGGATGCTTCAGCCGACGCGGCCTCGGCGGGTGCAGCCTCGGCAGGTGTTTCGGCGGGTGCGGCAGCCGAAGGCGCGCTAACGCTCATGGCCATAATCTGCTTGCGCACACGGGGACGCGCACCCTTTCCTTCCTCTATCAGGCCGGCGGCCTGGAAAGCGGTGCTCCCCCAGTATTCCACCAGTTTGGTCTTGTCCCATGTGGCATAGTCCTTGGGAACGGGTATCGCCAGGAATGCCTTGATGTTCTCCTTTTCCTTGGCTTTAAGCGATTTCTGAAGCTCGGCTATGCTCCTGGCGTTCACTTCGTCCAGGTATCCGCTGCCGTTGTTGGCATATCTCAGATATGCCTTGGCCGCGATGGTGCGTGCCTCCTCCATCTCCCGGTCGCTCACTGCCTTACACTCCACGGCGCTTCCCATCATGGCCGCCAGTGTCAGCATTCCTGCTATTATCCTGTTGATCTTTATCATAGTCGTATATAATCTTATTCTTAATCATTGTCCGCCGTCACAGTTCCTTGCGCAGTCTGGCCACAGGGATGCGCACCCGGTCGCGGTATTTGGCCACCGTTCGTCGCGATATGTCCAGTCCGGATGCGGCCAACATGTCGGCGATGCGTCGGTCGGACAGAGGTTTTCGCTTATCCTCCTTGTCTATCAGAGCCTTGATGGAGGCTTCAATCTTGCGGTTGGTGGCGGCATCCTCGCCTTCGGCTGTGTCTCCCTTGGTGTCCGAGAAGAAGAACCGCAACGGGTATATTCCCCACGGAGTCTGCACGAACTTATTGTTGGTGGCTCGCGAAATGGTCGAGAAATCAAGACCGGTTATCTCGGCCAGTGTCTTGAGCATCATCGGCTTCAGCTTGTACACGTCCTGCGTGCGGAAATATTCTTCCTGCACTTTCAGTATGGCCGACATCACGGTCATCATCGACTTCTGTCGCTGGGCCACGATGCGGATGAAATCGCGCGCGTCGTTGTATCGCGACACTATGAACTCGCTACCCTTCTTGCGTTTGCCGCGCGGCAGTTTCTCCAGCTCGGCCATGGCCTGCTCGAAACTGCGCTCCACCCTCAGTTCGGGTATGCGGTTGTTCAGCGTCACGGTCAGCTGGCCGTCCTCGTCGCTGATTATGAAATCGGGAATCACCACATTGGCCTGGTCCACAGGGTCGGAGCCTACGGAGGCACCCGGCTTGGGATTGAGCGACAGAATCAGGTCGAGGGCTTCGGCCACCCGCTGCTCAGGTATTCCGAGCTGTGACACGATGCGGTTCCTGTGCTTCAGCGTGAAAGCCTCGAATGCCTCGCGCACTATGCGCAGGGCGTCGTCGCGCACCTGCGACGGACGCATGGCTTCCAGCTGTATCTCCAGAGTCTGCTGCAGGTCGGCCGCGCCTATGCCCGCCGGTTCCAGACTCTGCACCACACGCAGCGCCTCCCCGGCTTCGCGCTCGGTGATGTATATGCCCGGTCCGAACGCCATGTCGTCGACTATGTCGCGTATCGTGCGTGTCAGATATCCGTTGCTGTCCAGACTTCCTATGATGAACCGGGCGGCCTTGTCCACGTTGTCGGGCAGGTCGCGCTCGGCCAGCTGATCGTTCAGATGGTCGTACAGCGACATCGACGAGTCGGGTGTGATGTTGGAATAGTCCTCGGCCTCGTCGCTGCGTGTGCGCGGCGTCCAGCCGTTCAGCTGCTGTGTCTCCAGGGGATGTTCCTCCTCGGCGTCGGCCAGCGCGGGATTGTCCTCCATCTCGCGTTCCACCGCCTCGTCGAATTCCGGCGCGTTCAGCTCCAGCAGGCGCACATAGCGCACCTGCTGCTGCGACAGCCGCTGCACTGTCCGCTGCTCTATTTCCAATCGCTGCCCGTTAGACATATCAACTGCAAATTTAGCAAGAATCGGATAAATAAGCAAACTTCCGCTGACCTTTGACTATGCCTTTTCCGTCTGCCGTTCCTCCACCTTTTCCTCATGCAGTATCTCTTGCGACGCACCTTTGGCGTATTGCGTTGGTGTCTTGCCGAAATAATCCTTGAATACCGTCGAGAAATGCGAGGCGTTGGAGAATCCGGTGGCATACGCCACTTCGGCTATGGTCAGATTGTTTTCCGTCAGCAGGCGGGCGGCCTGCTTCATGCGGATGCTGCGTATGAAGTCGCGCGCCGACAGGTTGGTGAGTTCCTTCAGCTTGCGGTGCAGGTGCGCGCGGCTCATGCCCACGGACTCGGCCAGCATCTCGACCGAGAACTCGGACGAGCCGAGATTCCTGTTCACCGTCTCCATCACGCGCTTCATCAGCATGTCGTCGGCCGATTTCAGCACTATCTTCTCTATCTTGTCCTCCTGTTCCTGCAGACCGGAGAACTTCACCTTAAGCAGATGACGGTTGCCCAATACGGTGCCGATGGTAGACAGCAGGAGTTCGGAGCTTACCGGCTTGATCAGGAAATTGTCGGCGCCACTCTCCACAGCCTCCTTGATGCTGCCGGCCTCCGACTTGGCGCTCAGCAATATCACGGGGATATGGTTCAGCTGCGGGTTCTGCTTCAGTTTGCGCGTGAAGGCCACGCCGTCCATTCCTTCGACCATCATCACCCCCGACACTATTATATCGGGCAATGGATTCATGGCCAGTATGTTGCCGAACGACTCCTCGGCGCTGGAATATGCCGTCACGTTGCGGTAATGCTTTTTCAGTTCAAGCTCCATATATCGGCGCACCTCGTCGTCGCTTTCCACTATCACCACGCGGCTGCTGCTGATGGCTTTCTCCACGGGCCCGTTGTCAATGGAATTCCAGTCAACGGTCATTTCGGGCTTCTCCTCATTTTCAAAGCGGGGATTGTCCACCAGTTCGTTCACCAGTTCCATCACGCGCAGCGAACTGTTGTATATCAGCGTGTACGTCTGTTTTACAGACTCGTCGGTGCATCGGGCCAGCAGTTTGCGCATGGGGTCCACAATCAGTGTCATCGGGGCACGCAGCTTGTGCGAGAAGTCGGTGAACAGCTGCAGTTTGGCCTCGGCCATTTCCTCGGCCCGCTGCTGACGCGCTATTTCCTTGCGCGCACGCCTGTGCCGGCGGTATATCTGCCACGCCACCCAGCATAACGCGCACCCTATCAGGGCATACAGCAGCTTCATGGGCCACGACAGATACCAGGGCGCGGCTATCACTATCTTGAGGTGTGTCACGGCCTCGGGATTGTCCGCCACCCGTATCTCGAAATCGTATGTCCCGCTGCTCAGGTTGTAGAACGTCACCATATTCTGTCCCGGCTCCATCGTAACCCAGTCGTCGCTTTTCTGCGTCACACGGTACTCGAACCGGATTTTCGACGGATTGTCATACGTCAGCGTGGAGAAGAAGATTCGTATCGTGTTCTGGTCGGATGCCAGACTTACCTTTCCGTCCTTGCCAGGACCGCCGGACACCACCTGATATTCACCCGGTCTGTCGGCCGACGACGCCAGATATGCCCCGACCTCGGTTATGACCGGTTCGTATTTCGATTCCGAATCCTCGATGTCGCCGGGATGGAACGACGTCACACCTTTCAGACCGCCGAAGAATATCCTGCCGTGTTCGTCCTGACAATACGCTCCATGCGTGAACTCGTTGCCCTGCAGTCCGTCGCCGGCGTCATATACCGTCACTTTCCCCCGTATCGGATCCAGCCGCGCCATCCCGTGATATGTACTGATCCACACACGTCCCTGCTCGTCCAGGGCCAGTCCGGATATCACATTATTAGGCAGACCGTCGGCAGTGGTGTAACGCCTCAGTTTCTTGGCCTTGCGGTCAAAACGCCATAATCCCGACGAGGTTCCCATCCACACATGCCCGCTCCGGTCCTCCATCAGCGAATAGCCCACGGCGTCACTGACCAGATTCAGACATCCCGTAATGCGAAGGAACTTTCGGGTTTTCAAATCGTAACAGCTGATTCCATTATAATGAGCCACCCACATTATCCCCTCCCCGTCTATCAGCAGCGAGTTGACGCAGTTCAGCACGTTGTAGTTGTCCTGAATCATGCGGCAATGCTCCGAGACCAGGCAGTCGGTGACGTGCCCTGTGGCGGGATCGTACATTTCCAGTCCCTTGTCGAGCGACCCTATGTATATCATGCCGTCGGGAGCCTGCACCATGCTGTATATCTTTCGGTCGGCCAGTCCAGGCACCGGGTTCCATGATCCGGGACCCGACATGCGGAAAGCACCCGCCGGATACGTTCCGACCCACAGGGTGCCGTCGCTGTCGCGCATCATGCACATGGCCGTACCGGGCAATATGTCGTGGCTCAGCTGCCTGCCGTCCTGATCCAGATGATATATTCCCTCGTTGTCACAGCTGACCCACGTCGTGTTGTCGCGGTCCTTGAACACGGCCATGACACACCCCGAACCGATGGGATTGTCCTCATGCTGCATCTTGCCGTAATATTCGAACTTATACCGTTTGCGCGGCAGGCATATCACGCCCTGCTGGTACACGCCGAGCCACAGATTGCCGTCGCGGTCGTCGAGAATCTGCTGCACCTTCAGTTTCCTGCCCCCCTCGGGAGCCGAAGGAATGGGAAGGCGCGACACCAGCCGGCCGTCCTCCAGAACCCGGACGCCGTCTCCATCCGTACCAGCCAATATCCTGTTCCCGACGCGCGCCAGCGCCGACACACGCCGTACCGCCGTCCCGTCCGACACCGGCACCGGAGTGAAACGTTCCTCGCGGCGGTCGTATACGTTTATACCGCCGTCGTATGTGGCCACATACAGCCGTCCCTCGTTATCCTCCACCATCGACTGCACTATATTGCCCGACAGTTCGGGCATTCGGAAGCACCGGGCCTTGCCGCTGCTCGTATAGTAACGGCACACCCCGCTTTTTTCAGTACCGATCCACAGCACATGCGACGAATCCTCGTATATGCACGACACGAACTCCGAACCCACCAATGCGTTGACCTTGTCGATGCTGCGGGCTTCATTCCCGGTCTTGTCGTATCTGAACAGCCCCGCTCCGGCGGTGGCCACCCACACCTCGCCCGACGAAAGCTCGCGTATGTCGTACACATGCAGCCTCACATCCTTCCCCTTGGATTTCATCGGTATCGCCTTGAAGGTGTCGCTCCGGCGGTCATATTCCATCAGGCCGTTCACGCATCCCACCAGCACATGACCGTCCGACGTCTCGTAAACGGTACGGACGTAATTGGAAAGCAGCGAATTGCCGCCACCCTCGCCGTCCACATAATATGTCTTGAAGCGTGTGCCGTCATACCGGTTCAGACCGTTCTCGGTGGCTATCCATATATATCCGCGCGAGTCCTGGACTATACGATTCACCAGTCCGGACGACAGAGTCTCGTCGGAGGTGTACAGTCTCGGCTCCTGCGCTCGCGCCGATGCGCACACAATTGCCATTATCATTGCGCACAGAGCGAGACGCAGTGCCTGTAATGTCAGTTTACGATGATAGGTTCCGGTCATGATCAGAGTCTTTCGGGAGGTAAAATATCAGATTTGCGGCAAAGGTAGTTAAAAAATGTCAAATCCGCCAAATTGCAACGGAGAAAAAAGCTGATCTTATGCTGTATAACATAAATGTGACATTATAAAAAGTATATGCAACATACTAAAAAGCGAAAGTTACGTTTATTTATAGAAATGCAACGTTAAATTTGCCTTAATACTTCAAAAAAATCTAATTTTGCAACGTAAAATCCACCCGTGGACTTCCGCACCTGCCGGTTGCCGCGGCGACCCATGAACTCATCGGAATCACGCACACTGATTCCCGAGAACGGACAAGGAGAACAACTTTCCTTTAGAGATATAGAGAAAGCCTTTAGATATAGAGAAAGATAAGTAAAGATAAGAGAGAGATAACAACTTTCACACAACAATAACATTTTACATGAGAAACTCGGATTTCACTCTGCGACTATTGGCAGCGGTCCTGATAGGATTCCTGATGCCAATATGGACGTATGCCCAAAACGTGAGCGTTACGGGTACAGTTCTTGATGAAACCGGCGAGCCGCTGATCGGCGCGACGGTTCTGCAAAAAAATTCCAGCAACGGCACCTCGACCGACCTGGACGGCAAGTTCAAGCTGTCGGTGCCGGCCAAGGCCAAGTTGGTGTTCTCGTATGTGGGTTACACCTCACAGGAGATTTCCGTGAACGGCCAGACCGACCTTAAAGTCACCATGAAACCCAACGCCGACATGCTCGACGAGGTGGTTGTGGTAGGTTACGGTCAGATGAAGAAAAGCGATATGACCGGTTCCGTAGTATCGGTGGGCGAAGATGCCGTTAAGAAGTCGATCTCCACCAGCATCGACCAGGTGCTTCAGGGTCGCGCCGCCGGCGTGCAGATCCAGGCCAACTCCGGTACGCCCGGCGCTTCCTCGTCAATCCGTATCCGCGGTATCAACTCGCTGAACGCCACAAACCAGCCTATCTTCGTAATAGACGGCGTGGTAATCGACTCCGCCACCGACAGCGAGTCGAGCAACCCCCTCAGCTCCATCAACCCCTCCGATATCGTGTCGATGGACATCCTGAAGGATGCCTCCGCAACGGCCATCTACGGTAGCCGCGCATCGAACGGCGTCATCATGATCACCACCAAGAAGGGTAAGGCCGGCGACGCCACAGTCACCTACGACATGTACCTCGGCTGGCAGGAGATGCCCAAGCAGTACCGTATGCTCAACCTCCGCGAATTCGCCGAACACTACAACTACCTGGCCAACGAAAAGCACCTGATGGACCCCTCCAACACCTATCTGCGTCCCGAACTCTTAGGCAAGGGTACGAACTGGCAGGACGAGCTGTTCCACAAGGCTTTCATGCAGAACTACAACCTTTCCGTATCGGGCGGTACGGAGAAAGTAACCTACGCATTCTCCGGTTCTTACTTAGGACAAGACGGTATCGCACACGGATCGGACTTCCAGCGCTTCACGCTGCGCAGCAACATCGACGCACAGCTTAAAAAATGGCTGCAGGGCGGCATCAACTTCTCGTTCACCTACGCCAAGCAGAAAGTGGGCGTGGACAACAACTCCATCATGAACGCGCTGATGCAACAGCCCTCAGTGGCTCCCACAGGTCCCGACGGCAGCTATGACGGTCCGGACGACGTCTGGATGCCCGACAACGCTCTGGCCCTCGCCGAACTGATCACCAACAAGAACCGCAAGTTCAACTTCCGCCACAACGTGTACCTGGAGGCCACCATCATCGACGGTCTGAAGCTGCGCACCGAATTCAGCGGCGACTACAACTTCAACAACTACTATTATTACATGCCCGACTATAAGTTCGGCGTACGCACCCAGGACATCCGCACTTCGAAATGGACCAAGACCAACACCCAGTACTATTCCTGGCGAAACCTCCTTACTTATAAGAAGACCTTCGCCGAGAAGCACAATCTGGACGTGATGTTAGGTCAGGAAATCTCCAAGAGCAAGTACGAGACACAGGTAGGCACCGCCTCCGGCTTCCTGTCGAACACCACTCCCGACCTGAGCGCCGGCGACATCACGACATCGACCACCACCGGTTTCAAGAACATCAACTCCATCGCATCGTTCTTCGGCCGCGTGTTCTATAACTTCGACGAGCGCTACCTGCTGACCGCTACGCTGCGTCGCGACGGCAGCTCCAAGTTCGCCGACGGCAAGAAGTGGGGCTGGTTCCCCGCCGTGGCAGCCGCATGGCGCATCAGCTCCGAGAAATTCTGGCAGAACGTCGACCCCGTCAACAATTTCAAGCTCCGTCTGGGCTGGGGTAAGACCGGTAACCAGAACGTGGCCGACTGGGCTACGATCGCATTGCTGTCCAACAAGACCACTCCCTGGGGTGTAGGCGTGCTGAGCGGCAATACCCCCAACCCCGACCTGACTTGGGAGAGCACTTCTTCGTACAACGTCGGTCTCGACCTCGGATTCCTCCAGAACCGCATCGAGCTGATCGCCGACTTCTACTATAAGAAAACCGACAACCTGCTGCTGCAGGTTCAGCTCCCCGCATACCTCGGTTCCGCCGGCCAGGGCGCCGCATCCAATCCCTGGATGAACATCGGTTCGCTGGAGAACAAGGGTTTCGAGCTGACGCTGAACACCACCAACATCACCAACCGCAACCTGACCTGGACATCTAACATCGTATTCTCCATGAACCGCAACAAGGTCAGCAAGCTCGACACATCGACGGCTTCGCTCGAGAAGACCTTCCAGCCCAGCTCCACCAACTACATCGTCACGAAGACCGTAGTGGGCCAGCCCATCGCACAGTTCTGGGGCTATAAGGTAATCGGCCGTTTCGACAAGCCCACCGACTTCTACTATCACGACAAGGACGGCAACCTCAAGCCCGTGGCTCTGCCCGAGGGCAACACCATCGCCGAGAACTCCACATGGATAGGCGACTACATCTACGAGGACCTTAACGGCGACGGCGTCATCAACGCCGAGGACTGCCAGTTCATCGGCAATCCCGAGCCTAAATTCACATGGGGCTTCGGCAACACACTGACCTGGAAGGGATTCGACCTTAACATACAGTTCAGCGGCGTATACGGCAACAAGGCCATGAACCTGACCTACATGCGCATAGCCGACCCGCGCAACAAGTCCAACATCCTGCACAGCAGCCTCAACGTGGCACAGGTGGGCCTGATCGACCCCAACCTCCCCGCCAACGACTACCGTAACCTGTATGTGACGAATCCCGGCGACACTGACCTGCCCGCAATCCAGAACTCGGACGCCAACGCCAACTTCAACCGCATCAGCGACCGGTTCATCGAGGACGCAAGCTACATCCGCCTGCAGAACATCACTCTGGGCTACACCGTTCCCGCCAAGCTGCTGAAGAAGATATACCTCAGCAACGTCCGCGTTTACTTCAGCGCCCAGAACGTCTACACATGGACCAAGTACAAGGGCCTCGACCCCGAAGTCGGCGCAATGTACGGCGACGCACTGATGACCGGCGTGGACTACGGCCGTTATCCTTCGCCCCGTATCTTCACTTTCGGTCTCAACGTTTCATTCTAACATTCCGGATACATAATGAAAACAAGCATAATTTCACTCAGCATCGCGGCCATAGGTTGCCTCGGACTGGCGTCGTGCGATTCGTTCCTGACATCGGAGAACACATACCAGGCCAACGACCAGACATTCCTTGACAGTGACAAGGCAGTTCAATCCACCACTGCGCCGCTATACAACTACGTGTGGAATGACTTCAACTCGAAGTTCTACTACAGCGTGGGCGACGGTCGCGCCAACAACCTGACCGCCCGCTGGTCGGATTACATCTATCCCTACACCAACTTCACCGAGACATCGCTGTCGCCCGGTCTGGAGGACGCCTGGGGATCGTTCTACTCGGTAATCGCCCAGTCCAACAACGTGATCAACCGTATCAAGGATTATTCCGGTCCCGCAGTCAGCGAGGAGGCCAAGGTGCAGGGCATGGCCGAGGCACGCTTCATGCGGGGATTGGCTTACTGGTACATCGGTTCCATCTGGAACTGCGCCATCATCTACACCAACACGGCCGACAAGGTGAACGACTATGTATGTCCTCCCCACCGCGTGACGGACGTCATGGAGTTCGCCATCCGCGACCTTGAATACGCCGCCAGGAACCTGAGCAACACTCCCGCCAACGAAGGCCGCGTCACGAGCTACAGCGCGTTCGGCATCCTGTCGCGCGTATATCTCTCGATGGCCGGTCTGACCACCGACGGCGCTTACGACGGCACCAACATCGCCACCGACTACAACCGCGGCTCGCGCAACCCCTACTACCTCGACCTGGCCAAGAAGGCAGCCCTGAAGTGCATACAGGGTCCCTACAGCCTGTTGCCGAAGTACGGCGACCTGTTCAGCGTCAAGACCTGGAACAACAACTCCGAGTCCGTGTTCCAGCTGCAGTGGCTGTCCGGCGCCACCGACGCCATCGGATGGGGCGCCAACAACTCGATGTCGGCTTTCTTCTCATGGTCCACGATGGTGGGCGAGACCAACTGGGGTAACGCCACATACGCCTCCTACGACCTGGTGCGCGAATACAGCGATCCCAAGGAGTTCGACAGCCGCCGCCACGCCACCATCGCAACCGTAGGCGCCTACTATCCTGACCTCAACGTCAAGAACGGCGGCTACATCTACGACGAGACCGAGTCCGGCTACCAGAGCAAGTGCAACATCAAGAAGTATGTAATCGGCAAGCTCGACGACAACGGCATCAGCTATCAGCAGTCGATGGGCGTGAACACCTACATGATGCGTCTTGCAGAGGTTTACCTGAACCTGGCGGAGGCCATCATGGGCAACGACGCCAAGACCACCGACGCAACCGCGCTGCAGTACTTCAACGAGGTGCGCAAGCGTGCCGGCGTCAATCCGCTCAAGGAAATCACTTACGAGGATATCCGCCACGAGCGCCGCATCGAGCTGGCTCTGGAAGGCCAGTACTGGTACGACCTGATCCGCCGCTCATACTACAAGCGTCAGGAAGTGGTGAACTACCTGAACAACCAGGACCGCAACTGCGGTTACGAGTACGACGAGTCCGAGGCCTGCCAGTATGCCAAGACCAGCGAGGGCACCGGCGTCTCCACCGCTACCGAGCGCAGCCTGGTGTTCCCCTTCAGCGACGTCGACCTGGGCCGCAATCCCAAACTCAACTCCACTCCTGTAGAGTATGAGTTCGGCGAGCGCGAGGTCACTGTTTCCGAGTTGTACAATTAATATACCACGTAAACACAATGAAAGCTACAAAATATATATTGCTGACGGCAATCGGCGCCATGACCCTGGGCCTGGGCGCCTGCTCGGACGACGACAAATATTTCGACTCGAAATACCAGTCCTGCCCCATCGAGGTCACCAAGGTATACCTGGAGGATTATGAATCGTCGGTACCCGACCGCGAGGTGGACTTCGTACGCCTGGGCCAGACCCTGCGCCTGGAAGGCAAGGGATTCATGGGCCTCAAGAAAGTGTATATCAACGGATACGACACATACTTCAACCGCAACCTGGTGACCGACGGCAACATGATCATCTCGGTCAACTCCAAGACTCCCATCGTGGAGGCTGAAGAAGATGTGCGCAACACCATCCGTCTGGTCAAGGACGACACCGAGACCACCATTCCCTTCACCGTACGTGCGGCAAGCCCCACGGTCAGGAGCATCAGCAACACGCTGCCCATGCCGGGCGAGACCGTGACCGTTTACGGTACGGGCCTGCAGGAAGTAACGGCCATCACGCTGCCCGGCGGCACAGTCATTACCGAAGGAATCCAGAGCGATGACGTGGACGGCGAATGGTATTCGTTCACGATGCCCGAAGGCGTGACCGAGGGAGGTGCCCTGATAGCCACCTGCGCCAACGGTACGGCACAGAGCCCCGACTATTTCAACTATTCCAAGTGCATGATCCTCAACTTCGACGGTCAGGGCGCACAGGGATACTGGAGCTGGTCGGAGACCGGTTCGATGATCAACAACGAGGACCTGGTGGACGATCCCTTAGGCAAACGCGGCAAATGCCTGCAGCTGGTTCCCGACCGTCTGCTGGCCAACGGTGTGTCGAGCGCCAAGAGCCGTGTCACCGAATGCTGGACCGCCGGTAACGACGACGCCGCCGACGACTGGAACCGCATGACCGAGTTCATTCCCGCCACTACTCCCGTAACCGAAGTGGCCCTGCAGTTCGACATCTACTGTCCCGAACCCTGGGGTACCACCGGCCAGCTCGAGATCTGTCTGATCAACAACTACAACTTCGGCGGCTACACCAGCGACGACAACAATTCCAAGGGCCTGACCATGTTCTTCATCCCCTGGCTGACCAACGGCGTCCCCTTCCAGACCGACGGCTGGACCACCGTAACCATTCCCTTCAGCGAGATGGGCAAGTACAAGGCCCTCGTAGAGGATAAGGAGGCGGAGACTCCCACATTCGCCGACATCATCGCCGACCGCAACGCCGCCTCCTACCGCAACTTCGGCATGGGCTTCGTGAACTCCGACTTCACCTACGACGAGAAGGAGTATAAATCCGAATGGTTCTATGGTCCCAAGATCTATATCGACAACTGGCGCGTGGTTCCCTGCAAGTCAGTGACCATCTCCGACTTCCCCGAGGAGGAGGAAGAAACTCCCGAGACTCCCGCCGAGTAAGTCAAACATAGTAAATACTCTTAACGAACACATACAATGAACAACAAGATATATATACTTCCGTTGGCTGCTCTGGCGCTTGGCATGACGGGTTGCGACGACCAGATCATGGATTGGCGCGACAGCGACGGGACGGTTGTAAGCTCCGAGATTCCTCTGGAGGTGCGCGAGAAACTGGCGCTGTACAAGCCCATCAAGGAATACATGCAGGAGTATCATCCCGAGACACAGATCACGAACGGCATGGGTCTTGACCTCTATCTGGACAACGACGCTTACCGCAACATAGTCAACACCAACTTCCAGGGCGTGACATTCGGCAACGCCATGAAGCATTCGTCGGTTGTCTCGGTCAGCGGCAAGACCAACTGGAGCAAGGTCGACCGGTTCCTGGCCATGAACACGGGCCTTAGCCTTCACGGCCACAACCTGCTGTGGCACACGCAGCAGCAGCAGGCCTACATGAAGTCGCTGATAGCCCCGAAGCTGATACAGACCGGCAGCAGCGAGGACGGAATCTCCAACATCCTGCCCGGCGACGCCAGCGACTTCGAGGGAGGCACCACCGGCGGCTGGAGCTCGTGGGGCAGCAACAAGAAATCGGTTGAAGTGGTAGAAGGCGTCGGCCGCGACGGCTCAAAGGCACTGGTGCTCGAGAACAACGGCGACGGAAGCGCATGGGAGGCGCAGTGCGCATATACCTTCGACACTCCGCTGAAACAGAACGTGGACTATAAGATACGCTTCTACGCCAAGGCCGACACAGGCGCAGGCCAGCTGCAGTTCCAGTATCAGAACGGCACCACCTACGGCAGCCAGGGCGGCTACAACACCTTCGACGTAGGCACCGACTGGACTCTCTGCGAGTACACATTCAAGATCACTGATTATGATGACGTGAACCGTATCATCCTCAACTTCGGTCAGGTAGGCGGCAAATACATAATCGACGACATCCGCTTCGGCGAATACAAGGAGCCGGCTCCCGATCCGATGACCAACGTACTCGTGGGCGACGACTCCGACTTCGAGGGCGGCACGCTCGGCAAGTGGAGTTCCTGGGGCGGCAACAAGGAATCGGCCGAGGCCGTACAGGGCGCCGGCAAAGACGGTTCCTACGGCATGGTGCTCAAGAACAAGGGCGACGGCAACGCATGGGACGCTCAGTGCGCATATACTTTCGACACTCCGCTGAAGCAGAACGTGGCCTATATCATCCAGTTCGACGCCAAGTCCGACACGGGCGCCGGCGAGCTGCAGTTCCAGTATCAGAACGGCACTTCCTACGGCAGTCAGGGCGGCTACAACACATTCAACGTAGGCACCGACTGGGTACGCTGCGAGTATGAGTTCACCATCGCCGACTACGACGACGTGGACCGCATCATCCTCAACTTCGGCAAGGTGGGCGGCACATACAACATCGACAACATCAAGTTCGGCGAGAAGACCGCTGCCGCCAAGAAACGCGGCTGGCGTGCCGCTTCCTTCCACTACGAGCTGAAGTCCGCGGCCGAGAAGCGCGAGATCCTGCTCAACTACATGGAGGAATGGATCAAGGAAGCCATGACTCACGTCGATGTCTGCACGTCGTGGGATGTGATCAACGAGCCTATCGACGACAACACCAAGTGGCGCGGCTTCGACGGCGCGTTCATGTGGGACGAGGAAGAACCCGACCAGGCTCCCGAGGAAAGCACCGAGAAGGGTCTCAACCTGAACTGGAAGTCCGACCATTGGTACTGGGGTACGTTCATCGGCAAGGACTACGGTGCCAAGGCATTCGAGTTCGCCGCCAAGTACAACAAAAACGGCGCCAAGCTGTTTGTCAACGACTATAACCTGGAGACCAGTCCCTCCAAACTGAAGGCCCTGATCGAGTTCGTACAGTACATCGACAACAATGGTGGCCACGTGGACGGTATCGGCACCCAGATGCACGTAGGCAAGAGCATCACCAAGGAGCAGGTGGACGCCATGTTCAAGACCCTGGCCGCCACCGGCAAGCTGGTGCGCATCACCGAGCTTGACGTGGCCCTGGGCACCGCCACTCCCTCGGCAGGCGAGATGCAGACCCAGTCCGACATCTACCAGATGATCATCACCTCATACTTCGAGAACGTTCCCGAGGCTCAGCGCAGCGCCATCACCATGTGGGGCGTCAGCGACAAGGCAAACGAACACGAGTACTGGCTGAAGGATCAGTCGCCCAACATCTGGGACGCCAACTACGCCCGCAAGACAGCCTACAAGGGCGTCTGCGACGGTATCGCCGGAAAGGACATATCCGTGGACTTCAACGGCGACGAGTGGAAGAATGTAGTCGAGACCGAAGACGAAGAATAATCATTCTGCACTTTACACAGTGGCGGAGGGGGTTGCCCCTCTCCGTCACACCAACTAAAAAATCATTACTTGGAGACTGTGTTCAGCCCCCGGCCATGATGCTCATGAAACATCTTATACCTTACATACTTACCCTGGGCGCACTTGCAATGCCATGTGCTGCCGACGCCGCAGTGACACTGAGCGACGGCAAGGCTCCGCAACTGTGCGTGGAGGGCCGGCCGATGCTGATTCTCGGGGGCGAACTCGGCAACAGCTCGGCTTCCTCACCTCAGGATATACGCGCCATATTCCCGAAGCTGAAACGGATGAACCTCAACACGGTGCTTACGCCCGTGTACTGGGACCTGACCGAGCCGCAAGAGGGCAAATTCGATTTCACGCTCGTTGATGTCGCGATAGAGGAAGCGCGCCGCAACGACCTCAAACTTGTATTCCTGTGGTTCGGAGCCTGGAAGAATTCCATGAGCTGCTACGCTCCGGCATGGTTCAAGGCCGACACCAGGCGGTTTCCGCGCGCCGTCACTGCCGACGGCAAGCCATTGGAGATAGCCTCGGCATTCTCGCCCGACGTGCTGCAGGCCGACAACCGCGCGTTCGGGCAACTGATACGCCACATCAACGAGGTGGACACGGACCATACCGTGCTGATGATTCAGGTGGAGAATGAGATAGGAATGCTGGAGAATGCCCGCGACCATTCGTCATTGGCGCGACAGGAGTATGCCAAAGGAGTACCCGCCGAACTCACCGCTTTCCTGAAAAAGAACCGGAGCAGCCTTGATCCGGCTTTGGCACAGCGATGGAAAGATCACGGCTCGAAGATGTCCGGCTCGTGGACCGAGGTATTCGGCGACGATATATATACCGACGAATACTTCATGGCGTGGAACTACGCCAAGTATGTAGAGCACTTGGCCAAGACAGCACGTAAGCTCACGACGCGTCCCCTCTACGTCAACGCCGCCATGAACAGCCGTGGCCGCAAGCCGGGCGAATACCCCTCGGCCGGCCCGTTAGCCCATCTCAAGGACATCTGGCACGCCGCGGCGCCGACAATAGACTTCCTGTCCCCCGACCTTTACGACAAAGGCTTCACCGACTGGGTGGCCAAGTATGCGCTCCCCGACAACGTGCTGTTCATACCCGAAATCAGACGCGGCGCAGGCAATGCGGCGCAGGCGCTCTATGTGTTCGGCGAGCATGACGCCATAGGTCTCAGCCCCTTCTCCATCGAGAACGGCAGTGACTCCCCCTCCGACCCCAACGTGCGCGGGTATGCCATGATAGCCGAGGCCGCGCCATTGATTCTGCAGCATCAGGGACGGGGCACGATGCGCGGAATGTACTTCGACAACGATTCCACTTCACGAACATATACCGACGGCGACCTGCGCATCACCGCCTCGCATTACTTCACCCTGCCGTGGGACCAGCGCGCCACAAACGGCTCGGTATGGCCCGAAACAGGCGCGGTGCTGATCAAAACCGCTCCGGACGAATATATCTTAGCGGGTTCGGGCGTGGTGCTGAAGTTCGAGCATCAGAGTGAGAGCGAGGCCGCGCGCAAACTTGGCGAGGATGGATTTCTCGATTCGGGCAGCGACCGCACACCCGACTCCAAATGGCGTGGCAAGCAGCGCGTCGGACTGATCGAGGTGGCCGAAGTGACCGTGTCGCCCGACGGCAGGACGTTCACGCCCGTAAGATACTTCAACGGCGACGAGACCCACCAGGGGCGGCACGTGCGCATAGGCGTTGACGACTTCAAGATACTACGCGTCAAGCTTTATCGCTACTGACACGGATTCACCGGAAAAATTCAAAACACACAATGGATAATACAATCGAAATGCAAGCTCCCGTCACCGCACGGGAGGATTCCTCCAAGGGATTCTACAAACTCTCGTGGCTGCAGCGGATCGGATTCGGCTCGGGCGACCTGGCCCAGAATCTGATCTACCAGACCATCAGCATGTACCTGCTGTTCTTCTACACCAACGTCTACGGCCTCGCGCCCGAAGTGGCCGCCATCATGTTCCTCATAGTCCGCATCGTGGACGTGATATGGGATCCGTTGGTGGGAACGTTCGTCGACAAGCACGACCCCCGCTGGGGCAAATACCGCTCCTACCTGCTGCTGGGGGGCATCCCGCTGACAGGCTTCGCGCTGCTCTGCTTCTGGAACGGATTCTCCGGCTCGCTGCTCTACGCCTACATCACATACGTGGGACTGTCGATGTGCTATACGCTGGTCAATGTGCCTTACGGCGCGCTGAACGCCTCGCTGACACGCGACACGCAGGAGGTCACAATCCTTACCTCCGTGCGCATGTTCATGGCCAACATCGGCGGCCTGGCTGTCGGCATGGGTATTCCTATCGTGCTGAAACTGTTCGACCCCTCGGAGACCACCGACCTCTCCAGCAGCGACTCCGCATGGTTCATCACAATGGGCATATACGGTCTGACAGGCATGGCCCTGCTGGTGTTCTGCTTCTCGCAGTGCCGCGAACGGGTAGTAATGGCCAAGAGCGAGACCGAGAACGTCAAGGTGTCCGACCTCTGGGTGGAATTCGTGCGCAACAAGCCCCTGCGCATCCTGGCGTTCTTCTTCATCACCGCCTTCGCCATGATGGCCATAGGCAACGCCGCCGGAGCATACTACATCAACTACAATATGCACGGCACGGCCGAGGAGCTGTCCATCTTCATGGGCCTCGGTTCAATCCCGGCCTTCATATTCATGCCTATGGTTCCGGCCATCAAGAAGCGCATCGGCAAGAAAGGAATGTTTTACGTGTTCCTGATGACGGCCATCGTCGGCATGGCCATGCTGTACGCAGTGTCGATGGTTCCGGCGTTCAAGGACCAGATGTGGATTGTGTACGTGGCGCAGTTCATCAAGTCCACGGGCGTCATAGTGGCCACCGGCTATATGTGGGCGCTTGTGCCTGAGGTAATCTCGTTCGGCGAATACACCACGGGGCGCCGTATCTCGGGCATCGTGAACGCCTTGACAGGTATCTTCTACAAGGCCGGCATGGCCCTGGGCGGCGTTGTTCCGGGATTCGTCTTGGCTTTCGTAGGCTTCAACAAGGACGCCGCCGTGCAGACTCCCATGGCCGAGCAGGGTATTCTCTGGCTTGTGGCCGTGATTCCCGCTATCCTGCTTGGCGTGGCCATAATGATCATATCGCGCTATGACCTCGACGACGACAAGATAGACCGCATCAACGCCGAAATCGAAGCGCGCCACAAAAACCGGTAATCCCAATCACCTCAATATTTCGATACTCCCAATGAAATCCCACTCTATCATAGCCGCTGCCGCGATGGCAATCCTCGCCGCCGGCTGCAAGCAGGCTGAAACACCTGCCGAACCCGGCCTTAAAGATGTGTTCGGCGACAAGTTCCTCATCGGCGCCGCCATCAACGTAAACCAGTCGAACGGCACCGACACCCTCGGCGTGGCCGCCATCAAGAAGCACTTCAACGCCATCGTGGCCGAGAATTGCATGAAATGCGAGGAGATACATCCCGCCGAAGACAAATACTTCTGGGACGACGCCGACCGCTTCGTCAAGTTCGGTGAGGAAAACGGCATGTCCATCACCGGCCATTGCCTGATGTGGCACTCGCAGATGGCCCCCTGGTTCACCAAAGACTCGGTAGGTAACCTCGTGGACGCCGAGACCATGAAACAGCGCATGAAGGAGCATATCTCCACCATCATGGGTCGTTACAAGGGACGCATCCGGAGCTGGGACGTGGTGAACGAGGCCATAGAGGGCGACGGCTCGTACCGTCAGAGCGACTTCTATAAGATCCTCGGCCCGGAATACATTCCGTTGGCATTCCAATATGCGCATGAGGCCGACCCCGACGCCGAGCTGATCATCAACGACTACGGCATGAACAGTCCGGCCAAGCGCGACGCATACGTACGCATCGTAAACGACATGAAGAAGCGCGGCCTGCGCGTGGACCAAATCGGTATGCAGAGCCATACCGGCATGGATTACCCCGACCTGAAGGAATACGAGGAATCGCTGAAGGCATTCGCCGGAACCGGCTGCAAGGTGGCGATCACCGAATGGGACATGAGCGCGCTGCCTACCATCAACACCGGCGCCAACATCTCGGAAACCGAGGAGTACGACAAGTTACTCAATCCCTACCCCGAGGCATTGCCCGACAGTGTGTCCGACCGCTGGAACGCCCGCATGGACTCCGTGATGTCCATATTCCTGCGTAACGCCGACAAGATAGCCCGCGTCACGGCATGGGGCGTCAGCGACGGGGATTCCTGGAAGAATGACTGGCCCATGAAGGGTCGCCGAGAGTATCCCCTCCTGCTCGACCGTAATTACAATATCAAGCCTTTCCTCAACAAATACATGGAGGAATACAAACAGAACAAAACGAAATAACCCAAAGCTATGAAAGCAACGAAAAGATACCTCTTTCCCGCCGACTATATGGCCGACCCGTCGGTACACGTATTCAACGGCAAGCTCTATATCTATCCTTCGCACGACAACGACGACGCCAAGTGCGAGAACGACAACGGCGACCAGTACGTGATGCGCGACATGCACGTGCTCAGCACCGACAACCCGATGAACGGCTTGGTCGTGGACCACGGGCAGGCTCTTGACATAGCCGACATTCCCTGGGCCGGACGCCAGCTCTGGGACTGCGACTGCGCCGAGAAGGACGGCAAATATTACCTCTATTTCCCGCTGAAGGACAAGAACGACATCTTCCGCATCGGCGTGGCCGTGGCCGACCGTCCCGAGGGTCCGTTCGTGCCGCAGCCCGACCCCATCCGCGGCAGCTATTCCATGGATATCTGCGTGTTCCAGGAGGAGGGTAAATATTACCTCTACTTCGGCGGCCTGTGGGGCGGCCAGCTGCAGCGCTACAAGGACAACAAGGCGCTGGAGAACGCCTATCTGCCCGAGGGCAAAGAGCCGGCGCTGCCCAGCCGCGTGGTGCGTCTGACGGACGACATGCTGCAGTTTGCCGAGGAACCGCGTCCCGTCCTGGTTGTGGACGAGGATGGCAAGCCCCTGGCAGCCGACGACCCGCACCGGTTCTTCGAGGCCAGCTGGCTGCACAAATACAACGGCAAGTATTACTTCTCATATTCCACCGGCGACAGCCATCTGCTCTGCTACGCCATCGGCGACAGCCCATACGGTCCCTTCACATACAAGGGCGTGATACTCACCCCGGTAATAGGCTGGACCACCCACCACTGCATCGTGGAGTACAAAGGCAAATGGTATCTGTTCCATCACGACGCGGCGCCCAGCGGAGGCCGGTCGTGGCTACGCAGCCTGAAGGTGTGCGAGCTGGAATATGACGAAAACGGTCTGATCAAAACCATCGACGGCATAGACGAATGAAGCATCTGACGACACTGGCATTATCGGCATGTCTGGCCGCGGCATCGTTCGCGGCCGGACACGCCGCGACTCCGGCCGAATCGGCGTTCCCGGGCCGACCGCACTTCGAACGCCGCATCCTCAACCATTGGGACAACCTGGACGGCACCATCGAGCGTGGATATGCCGGCCGTTCCCTGTGGCAATGGGACCAGCTCCCCGACTCAGTATCGCCGAGATACGAGGAGTATGCCCGCCTGATTTCATCAATGGGCATCAACGGCACGGTGCTGAACAATGTCAATGCCAATTCACGCATCCTTTCGCACGAATATCTGCAAAAAGTGGCGGCCATAGCCGACGTGCTGCGCCCTTACGGCATCCGGGTATATCTGTCGGCCAATTTCGCCGCTCCCATGCAGCTTGACTCACTTCCAACCGCCGACCCGCGGGACAAACGCGTGGCCCGGTGGTGGAAACGTAAAGCCGACGAGATCTATAAGCTGATACCCGACTTCGGAGGATTCTTAGTAAAGGCCAATTCCGAGGGACAGCCCGGCCCGTGCGATTTCGGACGCACCCATGCCCAAGGCGCCAACATGATGGCCCGCGCCCTGAGGAAGCATGGCGGCATCGTGATGTGGCGCGCTTTCGTCTACTCCCCTTCCGACCCCGACCGCGCGAAGCAGGCTTACGCAGAGTTCAAACCGTTGGACGGAAAATTCGATTCCAATGTCATAGTACAGGTCAAGAACGGCCCCATCGACTTCCAGCCCCGCGAGCCGGTCAGCCCCCTGCTGCTCGACATGCCGGGCACCACCCTGATGCCGGAGCTGCAGATCACGCAGGAATACTTAGGCCACAGCAACCATCTTGCGTACCTTGCGCCGATGTGGCAGGAATTTTTCGAAACCGCCGCGCCCGACCGTTACGATGCCATTGCCGGCGTGGCCAACATAGGCGATGCTGCCAATTTCACCGGTCATCCTTTCGGCCGCGCCAACCTCTACGCATTCGGCCGCATGGCGTGGGATCCTACCCTTTCGCCCGACTCGATAGCAGACGAATGGATTGTACGGGATCTCGGCATCACCGACCCTGAGGTAAAGAACAAGATTAAGGACATCATGCTTCGTTCGCGCGAGGCGGTGGTGGACTACATGATGCCGATGGGGCTGCACCATCTGTTCGCATGGGGCCATCATTACGGTCCGGAGCCCTGGTGCGACATCCCCGGCGCGCGTCCTGACTGGATGCCGAGCTATTACCACCGCACCGACTCAACCGGCATAGGGTTCGACCGCTCCCCCTCGGGCAGCAACGCCACCGCACAGTATCCCGACTCGTTGGCCGGGCTATATGCCGACCCCGAGACTTGTCCCGAGAACCTGATTCTCTGGTTCCATCATCTGCCGTGGGACTATAAGCTGAAAAGCGGCGACACGGTATGGAGCGCGCTCTGCCGCCACTACGAGCGAGGGTATCAGACCGCATTGGATATGCTGCGCGAATGGGACAGCCTTGAGCTTTATTTCAAGTCGAAAGGGAACCTGGATTTGTGGCAGGATGTTCAGCGGCGTATGCATACGCAGGTGCGCGACGCACAATGGTGGAAGGAGGCATGCCTGCTATATTTCGCCACGTTCCATTCGCTGCCGATGCCTGATTTCGTCACACCCGCCGTACATACCCTTGACGAACTGAAACAGGTGAATCTCGGCATAGACAACTATACCTGTCCCTCGCCCGAACTGCTTAATTCCGTGCGATAACGATTATATGCACTGTTAATTAACAATTGATACCGTGTGCAACGAGATTTGTATCAATGTGAGGCAAAATAGTATTAATATTTATACACTAAAACCTATAATTTTGTACCGAAGATTTAACCTTAAAAACTTCGACACAATATAGACACATAATCTGACTGACCTTTAAAAATCATAAACCCGCGATAACAACACACATCAATAATTACTCAAACAAAACATTATGATCAAACAATTACTTAGCGCAGCTGCGTTGGCAGCCATGGCATTGAGCGTCAATGCCGCAGAAGTAACGCTGTGGGAGGGCGAATGCAACTTCGGCACAGCCTGGGCATCCGATGCATCGTTTGCAATCGGTGCTTCCGACCTGAACGTTCTCGGCAATGAGACTGCAGTTCTGAAGCTGTATTACACGTTGGACTCGGCATGTGAATACTGGCAGTTCAAACCCTGTTCGAACGGCGATGGCTGGACACCCCTTGCAGTAGCCGCCGAACTCGGCAACGATTATAGCTGTATCAGCGTAAATGCCGGCACGACTTCCTACGAGCTGCCTCTTGGGGCAGCCGACATCGCCACCATCAAGGCCAACGGACTGCGTATGCAGGGCTATGGCATGACCATGACCAAGGTTACCACCGACACCGACAAGGAGATTGACCCCAACGTGCTTTGGGAGGGTGAATACACAATCACCGGCTGGAACAACGGTGCCGAATTCGCTGCCGGCAAGGTTAAGGCCGGCGACATCCTGACCTATACATTCACTGAGGCCGGCAACGACGATGCTCAGGTTCTCGTCAAGGGCTCCGACTGGAACAATCTGCTCGGCACAACCAAAATTACCCATAAAGACATGGCCACAGGTGCTGTAACAGTGGGTGTGACTCAGGAAATGATCGACAACTGCGGCGGCAAGATTTTCCTGCAGGGCGAAGGAGATTGCGTCTGCACCAAGATCACCAAGACAGGTGAGTTCGACGCTAAGGGCGTTGCTGCATACGGCGCACGCATCCCCGGTGTTTCCGTATTTGCCGTAATTCCCGAAGGCACCGCCAAAGTGGCAGTAGAGTTTGACGCCGTTCCCGAATGGGCTCAGCTGTGCGACAAGAGCTGGACGGATAAGGAATTCCCCAGCGAGGCTTCCAACGAAGGCAAGACCGTTACTTACACCATCACCCCTGAATTCGTGACGGCAGTGGCCACTGACAAGGAATTCATCATCAACGGAGGTGGCGCAAACGTAGTGAAGGTTTACTATCCCTCGGAGGGTGACGATAGCGGCATCGCAGGTATCGCTGCCGAGAAGAAGATCGTGAACGTTTATGACCTGGCAGGTCGCGTGGTTCGCCACAACATCGACTCCGCAAACGCTGTCAACGGTCTGGCAAAGGGCATCTACATCGTCAACGGGAAGAAAGTGCTGGTGAAGTAATCTCGCACATATCCAATCACAAAGGCCGTGTCGCATCCCCGACACGGCCTTTTATTTTTACCAAAATTGTCCCCAAAACGCCCCACAGCTCCGATAAGAGGCTAATTTCCACTACCGAACGGCATTATAGCACATTATCACCATTTTTCTATTACGTCATTTTTTGCTAATTTTGTAACCGACACGTGATTATACAGAAACAATAACACGGTATATCAAAACATAAACACGATACTTACGACACTACCGCATACCATGCAAAGGTTTAGACTAACGGTTTATGTCATTATGATTCTGACGGTTATCGGCTGCAGACGCCATGACCGCCAGACCAGCCTGTACGAAAGCTTCGGACAGGAAGTGGCCAATGAACTTGAACGCGGACAGATTGACTCCGCGCTGATGATAATAGAAACACACAAACGCAAGGCCCTCGAGGCCCGGGATTCCGATGCATTCTACGGCGCGCTGACCCAGCAGGCCATCGCATCCTACTACGGGGGCCGTCAGACGGAACTGCTGCGCGAGCTCGATTCAATCGACTGCTATCTGGCACGGGTACCACGCACGCCGATGCGCCGTCTGTTGCAGGGGAAAGTCCATTCCTCGCGCGCCGGGTATTACACACGCTTCACCTACAACCCTGACTCCAACATCTACTATTACAAGCAGGCCATCAAGGAATTCGCCGGCCTGCATGACCCCGCGACCCAATCGGACGCATATTTCAACCTGGCCGGGGCCTACCGCAACAATGGCAATTACGACCTCAGCGCCTTCTGGTTCGGACGCGCCATCCAGGTGGCGGACTCGGCAGGCCTTTCCGACCGCTACAGGGTGCCGCAGTACATCGGACTCGCCTCTACCTATACCGAGCTGCTCGACTTCGACCAGAGCCGCCGGTGGTGGGACCGAGCCGCCGAGTATCTGCCCGTAATGTCGGCCGACGACCGGTTCCATTACCTCAACAACCGGGGGCACGACTACTTCGTGCAGAAAAAGTATCCCGAGTCGCTGCATCTGTTCCTGCAGCTCGACACATTCCTGATGGACAGGCCGGAACTGGAATGGGAGCGGAATTTCTGCCGCGCCAACATGACCGACCTCTACCTGCACTCGGGCCAGGACGTCAAGGCCGATTCGCTGCTGAGACTTACCGAAGATTATTTCACCAACGTGCAGCCCAGCGCATACGTGCAGGAGCATCTGCGCACCCAGCGGCTGCAACTGGAGAACATGCGCGGCCATTACGGCAACGTGTCGGCCATGCTGGCCGACTGGAAGTCGCGAAACGCCTCCCTGCGGCCCGAGCAGGTGCACGAACGCCTGGAATTCGTCAGGGATTATTACGCCGCCACCGGCCAATGGCGCGAGGCGCTGGACGCCATGACACAATACACCCAATACGAAGACTCCATACGCAACTACGCGCTGCGCATGAGCGCCTCCGAGCGTCAGATGCGCTTTGAACGCGACTCCCGCCTCATGGCCATGTCCAAGGACCTGGAGATGCACAAGAAACTGCTGACACGCGACTACGTGGTGGGGGCCATATCGCTGGTGGTGATCGTGCTGCTGGTGATAGTGATAGTGCAGATGCGCCATGCAGCGCGCCATCGCGAGGAACGGATGCTGCACCGCATCATGGACCTGCGGCTCGAAGCCCTGCGCGCCCGCATCAACCCGCACTTCATCTACAACATACTGAACCACGAGATTGTGCGCCGCGAACGGGGCCTGCCATCACATCTCGACGCCCTGGTGCGCCTGCTGCGGCGCCAGTCGGTCATCGTGTCGGAAGTATATGTCTCGCTGGCCGAGGACCTGAGCTTCGTGGACGATTATGTGTCGCTCGAATCCGACCGTGTCTCGGTGCCGGTATCCTACAACAAATACATAGAGCCGGACATCGACCCGGAGAAGGTGTTCCTCCCCTCGATGGTGCTGATGATATTCGTGGAAAATGCCTTCAAGCATGGCTTCGCCTCGCTGCCGGAGTCAGACCCGAGGATACTCGACATCGACGTGCGCCGCGCCAACGGCTGCTATGTGATAGACGTGCTGAACAATACGGCGCCCGACGCACCGCCATCGTGCGACTCCACGCGTCAGGGACTGAAGATAGTGGCAAACCTGCTGCAGATCATAAACGAGAAGAAACGCGTGCAGATACGCTTCGACATCCAGCCCTGCACGCTCGACAACGGACTTCCCGGATACCGGGCATCACTATTCATACCCACCGACTTCAATTTCAACATTCATGGCTGACACTCCTCAGAAAACCCGCGTGCTTATAGTTGACGACGACGCCCCATCGCGTCAGATCGTAGCAAAAGACCTGTCGAATTACGACTGGGTTGAGGTGTGCGGCACCGTGTCGGGAGCCCGGCAGCTGTTAGGCGCCGCCTCGGCGCTCAAACCCGACCTCATATTCCTCGACATCGAGCTGGACGACCAGTCGGCCCTCGATTTCATTCCACGCCTCAAGACGGTGGTGCCTCAGGACTGCAAGATTGTGTTCTACACCACCTACAACAAGTATCTGATGCAGGCCTTACGCATGGAGGCCTTCGATTTCCTGCTCAAGCCATACGATACCTCGGAGCTGGAACTGATCATGAACCGTTACCGCATGGCCGTGTCGGGCAAGCGTCAGGTAAACGATCCGGCCGAGCGTCTGTCGTCGTCACTCTTCATTCCGGGCGCACCCGCAGGGATATCGGTCACGACAATCTCCAACGACCGGATGATACTGTTTCCCAAGGACATAGTATTCTTCCGCTACGACACCGACCGCAAGCTGTGGGAAGTGGTGCTCAACACCCTGCAGCACATCATACTGAAACGCAACACCACCGCCGATACCATCCTGAAATACGGGCCGCAGTTCGTACGCACCCACAAGAGCTACATAGTGAACGTGGCATACATCTCCATGATCTCGGGCAACGAATGCCGACTGGTGCCTCCCTACCACGACCTGTCGCCCATCAAGATCAGCAAGGTGTACCGCGCCCAGCTGCTCGACCTGTTCTACGACCTGTAACGTCCGGGGCACATACCACACTAATGATTTTTAGCGTTATAATACGGGTGAACCTCCCACCCGGGGATCCCTCATTGTGTCATAACAACCCGTCATGAAATTCCTGAATAAGATAAATCCGCAGGTCGGTTTCAACCTGCTGTCCATATTCGTTCTCTGGCTGATATTCATATTGTTCTCGGTCAGCGTCGGATATGAGATGCGCGTAACATACAACATCACCTACTTCATCGGCGACGCCTTCCTGCTGTGCTCGCCAATGTGGCTGATGGGCCGCAAGGGGCGCTGGTATGCCGTGGCAATCATCTGGATTCTGTCCATTTTGCTGATTGCCTCCGCATTATATTACAGGTACTGGGGCGACCTGCTGCCGTTGTCGGCCATTTTCAACACGTCGAACTGGAATCATTTTGTATTCGAGGGCGCCATTCCCCACATATCCCGGCTCGATGTCGTGATCATAGTCATTGCGGCGGCTTACACTGTCTTGGCCGTCAGATTCAAAGTGCCGGTTCACGCCGCATTGTCCTTAAGGCATAAGCTGACAGCCTTCTTCGGATCAATCGCGGTATGGCTGATGACCGTATGCGTATGCTATGTCCACAAACAACGGTACAGCAACGCCAACGGCATCGATTACGATTTCTCCAAATTCGTAAAAAATTATACCAGCCCGATCGTTTTCAATAAATATCAGGCACTATCCGACGGTGTCACAATGTATTTTGTGCGACAGATCCGTAACGCGGCAACCATCAGCACAAGGATTGAACTGACACACGAACAAACCGAGGAAATAGCAAAGACATTGTCGGATCAAGCCCGATTGAATACACTTGCCGACACTGTGGCCGCAGAATTAACCCGGAATAACAAAGATAAGAATTTGATCTTTATCATAGTCGAATCCCTGAATTCCCAAGCCATAGGTCATCTCATGAACGGACGGAGCATAACTCCGACACTTGATTCATTGCTGAAAACGCCCGGGACAATAGCTTCAACCCACATGATACCGCAGATTAAATCGGGAGGATCAAGTGACGGTCAGCTGATTTATAACACCGGCCTGCTCCCTATCGAATCGGACATGACCGTTTTACAGTTCGACAAAAACCAATATCCCTCTCTTGCGAAATTATTGGAAAAGAAATATTCGGCGGAATTCATAGTGGAGAGCGGAGGTGTGTGGAATCATGTGGCCACCAACGCAGCCTTCGGATACAATCGGCTCTACGAAAAAAGGGACCTTGAATCTTCAGGATTATGTCGCGACGGAAAGGGAGATGACAACGCGGTGTTTACATTCGCGCTGAATACCATTAAGAATATTCCTCAGCCATTTTATGTGGAAATCACCACATTATCAATGCATTTCCCATTCGCAGACACCGGCGTCCCGGAATTCAGGAACGGAGTAACGGATATTGATATCGAACAGAGGTATTACTTGTCTTTAAAATATTTTGATTCCGAATTGAACAGATTCCTCGACGGGCTGAAGCGACTTGGTCTTTATGACAATTCGGTTATCGTGATTGCGTCTGACCATGACGTGGACTATAAGGACAACGCCAACCGCAAAAAGCCCATCTGCTTCATGGCCCTTAACACAGGCGTGACGAAGCGTGTCACCACGCGCACGTGGCAGTCCGACGTGTTCCCCACGGTTCTCGATATAATGGGCGTTGACACCGCGGGCGGTTATCGCGGACTGGGACGTTCGCTGCTTTCGGATTCCATTCCGGAGCGCGACGACGCCTATTGGGCACCCGTCCGCACGGTGTCCGACCGGATAATCCGCTCCGATTTCTTCAATCGGAATTGAACTTAATCAGTCTCTGTCCCTACTTGGCGTGGTCTATCAGGTCGGGATGGAATACGATGGCGGATTCCGACACACCGGCGGCCAGGAAATAGCCTAAGCACATATCCCCCTCGAACATGCGCGGGCCGTTGCTGTCTGACGATATGGCGTTCAGATAGTCGTAGAATGCCTTTGAGACATGAGCCACCGTGACGCGTACTTCGTCACCGTCAACAAGCAGGTCGTCCTCGTCTTCCGCCGACTCGTCCTTGCGGGTAGTGTTCACCGTATCGTATAGGATGCCGTCTATGGACCGATCATCCTGAACGGTGCTCCATTTATAGAACTCGCCGTTGCGGTATATCCGGATCCAGTAACAGTCGCCGTAGGCCGTAGGATTGGAGTCGGCGAACGCCACCTGCAGCGCCGCCACGTCATCGTACGGCATCGAAATCCATTTGAACTCCAGCCCCTCTATCTTCGGCGCCCGGCGCATCAGGGACGCAGACGTGTATTCCTTACCGTCGCGTCTGACGGTAAGCAGGTATTCGTGGCCCGACACCCCTGCCGCTCCCGAGCGGTAATGCCCCCGGTCGTCTGCCGTCAGCATGGTGCTTTCGCCCGTATGAAGGTCACTGAGCGTCACCTGCGCGTCAGTGAGACAGGTACGGTCCATCGGCTCGTTCATCGGCGTGGTCAGCCGTATGGTGACGTCCGCGCCGCTTTCCGTCAGCGTGCCCTCTATCACCGTCAACGCCTCTATGTCGTGATACTTGAAGTCAAGTTCCTTCTCGCATCCTGCAACCCACACGGCCATCATCACGCTTATGATGGCTAATGCGGTTTTATATATCAGGGTATTAATCCTCATTTCTTAAAACTTTAATGTGTATGACACCGAGGGAATGAGGCCGTACAGCGACTGCTGCACAGCCCGCGTACCCGAAGGCTTGGACGGGTCGTCCTCAAAATACACCACGTATGGATTGTAACGGCAATAGGCGTTATAGACGCCGAACGACCATTCGTAGGTGAATTTTCTGCCTGTGTGCCGATACGTGGCCGAGAGGTCGAGCCTATGGGTGTCGGGAGTGCGGTAACCGTTGCGCTCCGAATAATAATAGCAGGTCACGCCCGACAATTCATACTTCACGTCGGGAGCCGTGAGCGGCTGTCCGGAACTGTACACCCACGCACCCGACACGTTCCAGCGGTCGTTGAACTGATAGATGGCGGTAACGGTGAAGTCATGGCGCCGGTCGTTGCCGGCCGCATACCATCGCCCGCCGTTGATGCCCTCGATGCGCGACTGCGTCCTGGACAGTGTGTACGACACCCAGCCTGTGAGGCGTCCGGTGTTTTTGCGGAACATCAGTTCCAATCCGTAGCTGCGTCCCTTGCCTCCGAGGACTATGCTCTCGATATTGACAGCCGAAAACATGCCGCAGCCGTCGCGGTAGTCATACACGTTGGCCATAGCCTTGTAATAGCATTCCGCGCTCCAGTCGAAATCCCCCGAGGGCGTCGCGCCGCTATAGCCCACGCTGTACTGCGTGCTGCGTTCAGGTTTCACCAGTGCCGACGTAAGCATATACCGGTCGAAGGGGAAACTGGTGGTATTGGCCCGCAGCGCATGGAGGTTCTGTGTGGCTATTCCCGCCCCGGCCTTCAGATTATGGTTTGCGTCGATGCTGTATTTAAGGCTCACACGAGGCTCGACATTCAGATATGTCTTGGATTTGAATTCCGGCTGCGGTTCGGTCAGGGACGCGAAACTGTTGAGCCGGTCGCCTCCCGACGCCGTGAACAAACTCAGGCGCACACCTGCCTCGGTGGCGAAATGCGACCCGAACTCGCCGGTATACGTGACCCATACGCCGTTCTGAATACCACTGCGTATATCACGTTGACGATGCCCGTTGATGCGCACATCGGCCGACTTGACACGCAACAGCTGGCTTCTGAGTCCGAACTCAAGATGCTGACTGTCGTTGACACGGTATGTGGCGCCGAAGTTCAGAGAATAGTCGCGGATATATTCGAAGATGCGCTGGTCGTTCGTCATTACCGTCATGTCCATGTCGGGACTATAGTGCGTGAAGCTGCCCGTGGTCTCGAATCGCCATCGGTCGCCGGCGTGGGTGCGCCACAACAGCGACGCGCCAAGATTGCCCCAGCGCATACCCATCACATTCTTGATCGCCATGTTGTCGCGCCCCGTCATGAACGACAGGTCGAGACAGTCGCCCTGACGCGGGACGAACCTTATCTTGGCCGTGACGTCATAGAAATTCATGATAGTCTTACGGTATTGGGGCACCATCTGCAGGAAGGCGTCGACATACGAGCGGCGCGCGGTGACGGCAAACGACAGTCTGTTTTTCACGATCGGGCCTGCGGCCTTGATCTTGGCCATGAGCAGACCCACGGTCAGCGAGCCGTGATAGGCGTTCATATTGCCGGGAGCCAGATCGGTCTCAAGCGCCGACGAGGTGGCGCCCCCATAACAGGCGGGGATGGGACCCTTGAACAGTGTGGCGCGCGACACGGCGTCGGAATTGAACGTGGAGAATATGCCCATCACATGCGACGGATTGTATAGCGTGATGCCGTCCAGAAGCACCAAGTTCTGCGACGATGTGCCACCGCGCACCTCGAAGCCTCCGCCCCCTTCTCCCTCGCTGTGGACGCCGGGCATCAGCGACAGCGAACGCAGCAGGTCGTTCTCGCCCAACATCGCCGGGGTCTGGGCCAGCTTAGACAGTTCCAGCCGCTCCATACCCGCCCGGATCTCGCGGATGCGCTGGTGGGCCGAAGTCCCCGTCACCGTCACCTCCTCCAGATAACTGACATGAAGCGTGTCGTCCACGGCCTCGGGTTCAGCACCCGCCGCTACGGCCGAGCAAAGCAACATGGCAGCCGATATATGGATCTTAATGTTCATGCATGTAAGTTATTTTACGCTGCAAAGTTAATAATTATGAACCGAAATGCCGTAATAATTGAACTCCTCAGCCCCACTTATTGCGCCCGACTTGCCATTTTCTCCTTTTTAACACCTTATTCACCGCCCATTTGCAGCAGCGTATGGGTGCCGACCCCATGATTGCGACCATGACCTCCGGCACTCCGGGCGCCTTCGTATTCACGCCCGCTCAGGTCGCCGTCCTCGCCTGACCACGGTCTCAGCCGCCATTCCCTCAGAAACTATCCATCGATATTCGGTCCGGAACAGTCAGCGATTTTCGGTCCCGAACAATCAGCGATATTCTGTTTGGAATAGTCAACGATTTTCGGTTTGGAACAGTCAGTAATATTCTGTTTGGCACAGTCAGCGATATTCTGTCCCGAACAATCAGCGATATTCTGTTTAGAATAGTCACAGGGACACGATTAGAACTAATCAACCATTGCACAATCAGAAATAATCATATAAACCGAGCTGACGTCTATTGGCCATTCATTCTGATTTTCTGACACTTGCAAATATTGGCCTAAACTTTTTTATAAAAAAGCAGGTCAATATTTGCAAGATTCAGAAAATCTTCCTAACTTTGCACTCGCAAAAGGGAACGACCCCTATAAACGAGGTCACCCTATCAACAATGATGGTGTCATAGCTCAGTTGGTAGAGCAAAGGACTGAAAATCCTTGTGTCCCCGGTTCGATTCCTGGTGACACCACAAAAGACCGCTAATTCTCAATGAGTTAGCGGTCTTTTATTCATCCATACCCCTCCGGGTCACCACAAAAGTCACCACACCCACGCCAATGCGCTATGTTATGTTATTGCAGGTTACGCGTGTTAGTACAGACGCATATCTATTCTTGTTATGATTTAATCTGCTGATAATCAGCGCTAAAATCATATCCATTCAAAATCATTCAGCATCATTCAACCCCACATTACCGCCTCATAGCTCCAAACTTTAACAGAGTTTAACCATAATCGGGCGGTAAAAATGTGGTGACCTCAGCCAAATTTTCGTCGGGTCACCACGTTGAATCTTAAAATATGTTATACCTTTGAAGTGAGAGGAAAATTACTTTTTAGATTTTCTGAGCCAGTTTGTAACCAATGCCTCGAACATTTAGAAGTTCGAGACTTGCTGACTTCGACAAATATTTGCGCAGTTTGTAGATGAACCCATGCAGGCGGTTGAGATTGTTGTAATCATCATTCTGCCAAATGCGATACATCAGAGTCTTTGCTTCGACCACTTCATTGGGATGGCGGAATAGTTCATCAATAATAACGGCTTCTGTATGCGTCAGTTCGATTGTCTCAGATCCTATCGCAAGACGCTGAGAAGCAAAATCAAGTGAACAGTCGCCGATAGCAAGATTGGTATCTTCTGTCACCCCCTGCTGATTACGCTTTAACAGTGCTTTTATGCGCACCACAAGTTCGAGAATCTGAAATGGCTTGCGTATATAGTCATTGGCTCCGAGTTCAAAACCCTTTACAACATCATCAAGAGCCGTTCTCGCTGTTAGGAAAAGTACGGGTACGGCTGGAGATGTAAGGCGTATTATCCTGACCATCTCGAATCCGTCCATCTTAGGCATCATCACATCAGCAACAATAATATCCGGATTATATTCCTCAAACATTTTAAGCCCGGATTCACCATTGGGCGCACATACAACATCAAAACCCTCACGAGTCAGCGCATCCTGAACGATGAATGAAAGGGTCGAGTCGTCCTCAACCAACAAAATCTTATCTTTTCTCATTGCCGTTAAATCTTATTGTAAACATTGTGCCTTGGCCCGGTTTGCTTGCCACGTCAATATCCCAGCCCATCAATTCGGTGATCTGTTTCACATAGAAAAGTCCCAAACCATAGCCTCCGACCTCATAACGGTCGCCTGAAGTCACCCGATAAAATTTATCGAATATAAAGGGAAGATTCTCTTTGTCTATACCGACACCATTGTCAGATATTGTTATCGAGTGCGCATCCGCCTTGATTATAATGTGTACTGAGTCGTCTGAGTATTTCAAGGCATTGTCTATCAGATTAGACAGAATATTGCCAAGGTGCAATGAATCTGCCTGAATTGAAAGATTATCCGGTATGTCGATGTCTATTTCAACGGGTTTAGTGGCTTTTAGCTCCATCATTCCGGAAATATCCTCGACAATCGGTTTTAACGCTACCTCCTCGATATTTAGTTTTATTGTCTTGAACCGCTCCATACTCATCGATAGAATGTTCTCAATCATTCCCGACAGATAGCTCAATCTCTGCATGATGATCCTAAGGAACTGCTTGTTTCTTGCCTCGTCGCTTTGGTCATAATAACGAAGCATGGAATCAGCTGCGGAATAGGCTACCGCAACAGGAGTTTTAAGTTCATGCGTCATATTATGGGTAAAGTCATCTTTCATCTGCTCAATAGTTCGCAACTTCCCAACCCAGTGAAGAAGATACCATATAAGGAATGACATCAATAAAAGTATGGCTGCCGATGTTAAGATTATGCCAGACATCTGACGTAGAATGTGACCGTTCATCGGGCTGAAACATACTTTATAGATTGGCTGCTGACTGTCAGTCATCGCAAAATCTATTGACCATAATCCCTCATACTTATCAACCTTGTCCTCTACTGGAAGTATTGAAACTATTTCAGGATATAAGCCGGAATTGTTGAGTTCTTTCCTAAAAATACTATCAAGCATGGCTATATTCCTTTCAGGCATCCTCGGGTCTGATTGCTCAATGACATGAAAATATTCGCTCATGGTCTGATTGAGATTGTCCAGAAGATTAGGATATTCATAATCTCCTGTTTGCGTTTTCTCACCCTGAACCATAAGTGTAAGCTTGATAAATGAGTCATCATCACCCTGAGTAGCCCCGTTAAGCCGGGAGATTATCTCGAGAATATCAGCTCTACGGACGCACTCGCTGACGGTCTGCAAAGTCTGTTCTTTTATCGAGTTGTAAAGACTATATAGATACCATATATTACCGGCAACCATTATGGCAATGGCTGTCAGACAAATGGTTGTGATAGTTCTAAAGCGTTTCATACTACAAAATTAGTGAAAATTGACGAGAAACCCACTCAAACTAAGACTAACTAAGACTAAAGGAGGTTCAACTAAGACTATTGGGTTAGTTCGCTGCTTAACTTTGCAACAGTAATCGTCGTAAGACGCTTTGCTCGCAAAATAACCGTCGTAAGACGCTTTGCTTGCAAAGAAATAAACGCCAATCTATATGAAACAGAACATTTTTATCAAATGCGCCTTTGCTATGGTCGCGGCAATACTGTTGATGACAAGCTGCTCGTCGCATAAGAGTCTTGTATTCTCGAACCGCGAATGGCATGTGAGTGATTACTACGGTCAGATAATCGACAAGGACACCACCTATCGCATGACTTTCGGAAATGTGCTTATTCCCGATCCATTGCCGATTATATCATCGGCGGACTCCGTAGCAAAGTATCCCGGAATGGATAGGTTCATGTCGGATATATTGCATACCGCCCATCTGGACAGCGCGGAAATTCTTTTCTACGCCCCGCACATGCACACTATATTCGTCAGACTCAATGGTACAATGCCTCCAATGAAACCTTCCTCCATATCTTCACCCATGTATGATGCAAGACCGTACACGATGTGGATAAACAAGGATGATATTGAAGACTGGACAAGGGATTCAACGGAGATGTATACCTATACCTATTATGATAAAGGTAAGAAACAGCTCCTGATAGTGGACCACTATAATTACGGAGATATACCGATTGCCCAGATCACAATTTTTCAGTCAAGAAACAAACTCACCTCAAAGATGGGTATTAACGACAACTTGCGCCGTGCATTTTTTGAACTACATGATTTGGGAAAGTATATGGACAATGTGGAATATTGGTCACACAGCGTAGAAGTTCGAAGAGCTAACGCTTTTTCCAACTATAAAATCGGACAGGAACAAAAATTCAGAAAGTAATGAAACGCGCATTAATAATCCTCACTATCCTTCTATGCTCAATCCCTCTGTCATCGGCAAGAGAGATTGAAGGCATTGTTATGGATACAGACTCAATTCCGATTGAATTTGCAAATGTTACGGCATTTGCAAATGACTCTGTCGTTGGCGGAGGCATCACCGACGCATCCGGCCTTTTCAACATAATGGTCGGTTCTGACTGTAATAGAATCCGAGTATCATTTGTAGGGTATGATGATGTTATACTGAATTCCATCCAACAAAATATGGGTAGAATTGTCCTGCAGCAGACATCGACCACATTGCAGGAGGTCGTTGTCAAAGCTCCGCTTATAAGACGGGAAGCTGACCGGATTGTACTTAATGTGGCGGCAAATCCCTTAACCGCCAATAAGGACGCGCAGGACTTGTTAAAGACTGCTCCCGGAGTATGGGCGACTGACGAAAGTCTTTCTATTTACGGTCAAGGTGGAACGGCAGTCTATATAGACGACCGGAAAGTGAATATGTCAGGCACCCAACTTATGACATACCTAAAATCTATACAGTCATCCTCAATCGCAACAATAGAGATTATTCCTAAGGGAGGGGCTGAATATAGCGCAGATTCGTCCGGCGGTATCATAAAGATAAATTTGAAGCGCAATCGTGTCGATGGCCTCACCGGTGCAACTGGATTGAATCTGACAGCCGGAGAATATAAACAATGGATTAACCCTTTTGTCAATCTCAGTCTGCATACCGGGAAATGGACTATCAACATCATCGGCAATGTCAATGGGAGTCCATCAGACAGATATACCTCATACGAGAAATCGACAAACGCTTCCGTATCACAGGAGATGTTCGGTGTGTCGCGTCATAAAAAGAGAGCGATACAAGGAAATGTTTCCTTCGGAGTGTTCTATGAACCGACGAATAGGGATAAAATCGGTCTGCAATTCGATTATAGCCCCGACAAAACTCACCATACATCAAATTCCGAAACTGAGATTTCTGGTCCGAAAGTCCAAGATGGCACATTTGGAACGTATGAAAGTCAAGACCGTTTCCACAATCTTAATGTTGCTTTCAACTGGTCACATACAACAGATAAGAAAGGTTCTGTGTTGAAACTGGTTTCCAATTATAATTACCAACATTCTTCTTCGAAAGAAGACAACTTAATGGGCTGGTCACATAATCCGAATGATTCTGTTTACAATACAGACAACCGCAATCGTTATAATATTTTCGTAACAGACCTCTCTTTCCGCAAAGTCTTCAATACGAACTGGAATCTCAATGTTGGAGCCAAATACACCTTTAACAATGTTTCCAGCCGCTCATTCCATCATTTCTTCAAAGATGAATCATGGGTGTCTGATGCGCGTTATGACTTTGACTCTTCATACGACGAAAACATCGCCGCTGTATATGCTACTGCCAATGGTAAGGTCGGAAGATGGAAATTCAAGGCTGGAATCCGAGGAGAATATTCCGGCACCAATGGAGGTGTGGCTAATGATGATAGATTTGAGTTGTTTCCTAATGCAAATGTATCATTCAACCTTACCGAAAAAGGGGACTACACGGTTGCAATCGGTTATTACAGAAATATCCGGAGACCTTCATTCCATTCGTTGAATCCAGTTGTCAGACAGATTTCTGATTATACTTATACTGTCGGCAATCAGAATCTCACTCCAAGTTTTACCGATGCAGTCAGTCTCGATTTTGTTCTCGTAGGCAGATTCACTGTCGCGGTAGGATATTCAATGACCGATAATCCTATAAGGCAGATGTTTACATCTAATCCCGAATATCCCGAGCGATTGTATCTCACATGGGAAAATGAGGGCAAAGACCGCAATATATTCGTTCATGGTGATGGATTCATCAACATAACGAAATGGTGGAACCTGTATGCAAGTCTGACTTACATGGTGACTTCACAGAAACTCACGGATGCAGGGTCGTTTGACACATTCGGCTATCTTCAGCTTGTGGCAAGTACCACATTTACGTTGCCTCAAAACTTCAATCTTACAATGAGTTGCTTCCATAATTCCAAAATGAAGATTGGTAACATTACGGTATTCCCTATACTAAATCTTAACCCCACGTTACAGAAACAATTTGGTCAGCATTGGTCTGTTTCAGTTGGCGTTGAGAACATGTTGCAAATAAAAAGCAAAATCAGAACAGAATCTTCCGGATATAACCGTCTGACATACTCAAAGACTTATGTTACTGCAAAAATAGGTGTCACATACAAGTTCAACTCAGGCAAGAAATTCAGGGCACCGAGAATTGAGAAGAATACTGATAATTCAAGATTCAGCAAAGAATGAAAAGGTTATCAAACAGGCAGGAGCAAGTCATGGCTCTCATTTGGGAGCATGGCCCGATGACTGTCAGCAGACTGATCCCACTGATAGATGGGCATTTGCACTTCAATACAATATCTACGGTCGTTCGTGAACTTGACCGAATCGGATTTCTATGCCATGACAGTGAATTTCGGCCATTTATGTATTACGCCAAAATATCAAAGGACGAATATATAACTGAACTGATAGATTCCATATCCGACCGATTCTTTGATAGCGACAAAAAGAAGCTTGCAGAGGCGATATGTGAATAAACGCCACCGAGGGAGGCTCTTGCTTCTCTCGGTGGCGTTGGGGGTTAGTAGCCTTCAGGCAATGGGGGCTTGGCGTCTTCTGGGATATGCGGATTTGCGCGCATATCCTTGATTGCCTTTATCTCGCCCGGAGTCATGCGGGAGCGTTGCTCATGTGGCAGCGGTTTCTGCTTTGTTTCTGCCTTTGGCGTTGATTGCTCCGGCTCCTCTGCTTTGGGCGGCTCCGGCGGTTCGGGAGTCCAGTTATCAACAGGTCGGAAGTAGAGAAACTGTGGAGCGTTGCGCTCCATGTTGAAGATTTTGGTTTTCATCCCTTCCCGTTCCTCTTTCTTTCCATCAAGCATACGGCGTTCAAAGTCCTGATACTCCTCGGTGTCGGCCTTCCCGATGCGGCTCCAGCGATAGAGCCATTCCACTTGTTTGAGGTGTTCAATCTTGTTGTCTTGATGGAAGAACGCCATACCAAATACGATGAAGACAACGATAAATACTGCAACCACGATTTTGAACGCAAATAGTTTGTTGCGCAACGTGGTCTCGTTGTCGGAGCTGTTCTGCCAAACCTCCATTCTTTTGAGAATGGCATTGTTGCCGGTTACCGTATTCTCCATATTACCGATTTCGTCCTTGACTGCCTTTCGGATCTTCTTGTCAAATTCGACTTTTTCGAGAACATCCAAAGGACTGACTGTCACGGATACCGGACTGGAAGATTGGTTTTCCCCGGTCTTACAACTCCCGACTATCCGGGTCACGGCATTGTCAATGTCTGACTTCCGGGCAATGTCCTCAGGAATAACCACTTTGATTTCCGTTGGCTCCGCCGGAGCTTGTGGAGGTGGCGTTGCCTTCGCTTTTGTTTCGAGGGTCTCGATGCGAGTGGTGTGGTTGGTTACTGTCTTTTGCAGGCCGTCAATCTGCACTCCTTGTTTTTTGACGTCTTCGTAAAGTTTCGACATATCAGGGTCTGTGTTTGATGGTGGGTTTCTTCTTTTTCTTTCTCATGCTTCGGGCAAATTCTTCCTCCTGCGGGTCATAACCGGGACCGAGGGTGAACAGGTTGCCGACAGCTCCGACAGTTGCGTCCAGAACATCCTCTACGAGAGAAGACCTCTGCGCCGGCGCATATTCTACCGTTACTTTCGGTTTCTGCGGGATAGAGTCGGATTGCTGACATTCCTGTTTGCGGTTAAACTCAAAGAGGTTGTCGAGACGGCGATAGGTGAAATCACGGTCAATCTTGGAGCCGGTCATGGTTATGTCGCCATCTGAAAATTTCACTCCGATGTGCTTGCCGGTGTTGTGATCATCATGAAATTTAACCTCAATTCCGGCACAGGCGAGGCGTCGGCAGAACTCATCCCAAGACTTACAGCCATAAATAGCCTGACTGATTTTCTCATGAAATATCGGCTTCATGTCCTCGTATTTCTTTTTCAGAGGCGAGTATGTAAGCCCATATTTGTCCTTGATTGCCTTGACAACCTTGTCGCTCCGCTTGAAATTGTTGCGCTCGTTGACCGCCTTGCCAGACATATTCACACGGTTATAAACGATGTGGAAATGCGGATGCTCGGTTTCCAGATGCCGCACAATAAGGTACTGAGTGTCCTTGATGCCCATGCCGTCCATGTACTCTTTGGCGAGCTGTACCATAAATTCATCAGTAAGACGGGGCGCGTCGGCGTTGTCAAAACTGATGGAAATATGCCCTGCCGGGTTCTCCTTATCGGGCATGAATCCGTGTGCTGCTTCGAATGACTGCACCATTTTCTTATAGTCGAGCGTGAAAATATCGCCGCTGTCTATGACTCTCCAAGTGTCGGATGTGTACTTGCTTTTGTCGTGGAACTCACGTACAACATAGCCGACAACATCGTGGAAAGAGCCACTGCTAAGTATTCTTGCAAACATAGTCGGTCTCTTTATTGGGTCTTAATTTTTTCAGAATATCGAACATCGCATCAACGACAGCAAGCAATTTATCGGCTGCCCTGTGCAGTTTAAGACGGTTAAGCCATGTCACCGCCTGATTAAAATCGGAACTCAAGCGCAGGATTTTCTGTGCGATCTCAGTCTCGATTTCGTTCAGACGGCTTACGATAGAGAGCCGGAACGCGCCGTGCCGGATGAACTCGGAGAGTTTCACGCCGGCTGATTTCGCCCTCTTTTTAAGGTTGAAGTATTCGGCATCGGTCAGCTTTATGGTCACCGTGTGGGTACGCTTCTCGTCGGTCGGTTTGGAGGGGCGACCTCCCTTTCTATTATCAATTTTCTTCATTGAATTACAAGTTTGAATTATTGTGATTGGGAAAGCAAAGAGCGGCCTCGGCTGCGACGTTTCGGGGTACGTTTTCAGAGAAAAAGTAATCCCGAAACATATCCTTGCCTTCCCAATTCACTACGTTCATCGGGAAACTGCTCCACGGCTTCGCCGGGCGTAGTGGTTCCCATTCTTATCTCAGAGTTTCATCCACTCTTTTACCTTCGGCAACACCTCGCGGAGGTGGGCTGCGATAATGGAATTGAGGTAGCTGGTGGCGTTTGACTTGCGGTCGCCGACACGACGCACTATCAGGTCGAGCTGCTCCCACTGCTCATCCTCGATAGCCATGTTGTGCTTCTTCTCGAACTTGTGGGGCAAGAGATATTCCGATTTGAAGCTGTCGAGTTCCTCCCTGCGCTGTTTTGCGCTGATGCGTGTCGGTCTGGATTCATCCACTTCACTGACTGCATCGGGTTCACTGACTGCAACAACATCATCGGGTTCGGCTGATGGTGCGTCAGCATCGGGCGAAGTCTTGTCATTGACTGCATCGGATGACACAGGAATATCCACCGCACTCGGTTTATTGGTGGCATCGGCGACACTCGCATCATCGGACACATTGGTCGTATCCGTTTCTTCGTCTGCACCGGGTTTATCTGACACAGTCGGTTCAGCGGTTGTTCTGATAATGCTCTGTTCAAAGAGAGCATCAATGTCAACATCCGCATCGGGCGCAATGGGTGTGTTGACTGCATCGAGTTCACCCTTGAACAGTCCGGGCTGATTATCGTCAGCACCTTGATTGCTCTTGTTGACGGCGTTGTCTGATTTCACTTTGGGTTTGCTTTTTGGCTTTGAAGCCATTTTATCAGTCGCAACGGTCAACTGAGTTGACTCGGTTGCGGGGTTGGTGGAGTTGTCTTGTTTTTTCATCACACGAATTGTTTTGGATTTGACTTTGCGCCGGATTCATCCGACAAATGGGTGTTCTCTGTTGACAGATGAACTGAGCCAAGCGTGTCAACACCGATAGCTCGGTTTACATCACGGCTCGAATGTATCGGCATACCGCACAGATGTCGGCACACCGGATTAGCTGATAATTCTGAATACACGGTAATTTGGAATTGTGACCGCCGAGAGAAAAATCCCGGGACCGGGTAAAATGTTGAATTTGATAAATTGATGAAGTTGTAGGATATATTTGTATATATCAGCACATTACCAATTCATCGGCTTTTCATCATGACTTCTGGCGGTGAGAAAGAATCTGCGGCGAGGGAAAAGAGAAATTGCGTTTTCTCTCGGCGCCACACTCTTATTTTTTTCATTGCCTTTCATCCTTTGATGAAATATTGATGAATGACCGATGAAAAGAAAAAGCACTGAGATACAATACTGTATATCTCTTTTCATCAGTTCATCAAAATTCAACGAGAAAAAATTATAAATTCTCTAACATCTGCCTTGTGACAGTGTAGAACCGTCCGACTTTGCGAGTCTCGGTGTATGCCGATTCACTGATGGACACCCCAATCTGATAGGTGGTGTATGACAGCGAATTTGGTGCTGGTCTGAGTTTCCAGCAGTCCTGCACGACTTTTCTCAGTGCCGTGCGGTCTGCCTTTACACGCTGATAGTCGAACAGACAGAGGATGTCGTTGAGGCAGAAATCCACGGTATCCACGTTCCTTGTCACCATGATGTCGAGCAGCAGTTCTGCGAGCTCAAGCTCGACACGGTTGCGGTTGGCTCGGATTATCTTCTGCAACGCATCGGTGTCAATCAGTCCGGGGTCGAACCACATCCGGCTTTCCTCGGTGGTTGACATCTGCCGATAGGTCAGGGCATGGAGAAATGCCGGTATCTCATAGCGGATTTTCTCCAGAAACGTGGTGTCGTCATTTGTGAGTCTCGGAATCTTCCGTACCCAGTAGCGGGTCTCGCCGGGGTCGATGACTACGGGGAGATATTCGTTGTTGGAACATAGCACGAACTTGGCAAAGAAACTCACCTCCTCGCGGTCGCGCCCTTTGGCTTCCATCTTGTAGTTATACGTTGTACTGAGATTCTTCAGGCGCTCGGAATCCTCGCGCTTATTGAGCAGCACTTCATCAACCACGATTACGAGTTTACCGTTCCAGTCGTCGTTGAACTGACTGCGAAAATTCTCGTTGGTGTTGAACGTGACATTCGCCTCAAAGAGTAGTTTGAGGAAATTGAGAAATGTGGACTTGCCTGTGTTGCGCTCTTCCGATACCAGAAGCAGAATCGGTAGTTTCTGCAACGGCATGGTGTAGAGGATTTGCAGATAGTCAAGTCCGAGTTCGTACTGTTCGCCGAAGATATGGCGCACGAGCGATTCAATGCACGGCCATTTTCCCTCGGCGGGGATGTGGCTTAGCGGTGAATACTTGTTCTTGAAGTTGCCGACTACGGGCTGATAATCCAGATGCGAGGGGACACAGCAGAAGCCGTCGTATTTGGGTACGTTGGCAAGAAAGTCCTTGCCATAGTCCTGACGGATCGCCTCAATTGTCCACGGGATGCTGCGCTCGATGAGCTGCCCTGCGGCGTTGGGCTGCCGGACAATCTTGTAGTAGGTGGTGCCGATGCGCTCGAAGCAATCTTCGGCTCCGGGAGTAGTGTCAATTTCTGTCATTGGCTCAGTCTTCATTGCGGGCGTTTATAATGTCTTGTATCTCGCGCTGGCTGTAACGTGTGCTGCCGTTCACCTTGAAGGGGTGCAGTTTGCCGCTCTGAACCATGTTCCAGACGGTGGTTTCGCACACGCCGAGCTGTTCGGCGGCCTGTTTCTTTGTGAGAGGCTTGTCTTTTTCCGCTTCCATGAATATAGGGAGAAGACGCTCTCGTGTGGCTTCGATTGTGTCCACCACCAACTGATGAAGGTCGGAGAGGTGGACGGTGAGGAGAATATTTGGGGAATCAGGGTCGGACAACGACACCTGAAGGAGGTCGTATAGGCTTGCTTTCATCTGAGGGGAATGAAATTAAGTTATATCGCCGGATTGTTTACACCATCCACTGCCCGGCGACGATTAAGGCAGTGAAGATGTGTCCCCGAAAGGACATAGAAGGGGCTGTCGGCTATGTTTCGCTAAAGCCGACGGTTGTCGCTGCCGACCGTTAAAGGTCAGTGCAAGGCGTAGCTCGCCCTATCCCATACCGTGCGCATTGGCAACGGCATGAGTGGCATCCGTCCCGGATATGGAGCGGACACAAGGCGGCTGTGTCTTACCTACATAGTGTAAGGCATACGCATTTTTCTTCTTTTTAGTTGATTTTTTTCGTACAGATTCTGTACGGGCACAGTTATGGCTGTTCGCTCTCTGATTTCTGGCTCATTACGGCTCATTTATGGACACACGTCATGCTGCACCGCCTGATAGTCTGTGATTCTCGGTGAGATATGGGTGTCGCAAATGTCAGCCTGTAATGGCTATATGACAGCTCATGGCTGTGCCGGGCTTTCTTCTCTGCCGTTGTCTCACGCGTTTAATCCGTTGAGCATCGCTTCCTTAGGGCGAGTTGTTACCGGATTAAACTGTTGCGGTGCCTTCCGCATTCAACAGCAGGTTCTTCATAGTGACGCCGGATACAGTTTTCCGGTCTTTCCTGTGGTACCTCTTTTCTTTTCGTTGTTCAATATCGGGCTTTACATCCGTCAGGGAGCATCGTTCCATTTCCGGGCTATAAAGTTGAACGTGTCGCTTTCGGTATGCGTGGCTCTCAATCGCTATATAAAGATACGAAAAATTTTTGAGGATTCCAAATCTGCACAAATTCCCATCAGGGGAAGATCATCTTGTCAGCTATTGCGTGTATGATGTAGGTGTGTCAATAGCTGCCACAGGAGTCACGCTTGAACATAGCATCGGCATCGGTGTAAGTGTCGGGTATTATGTACCCGCACACCGATTGTGTCCGCATAGGTCGCTAAGCCGGTTGCGAAATCAAGCACACACTTTTGGGTTTGTGCGATAGTGTTCGACCCATCGGGATCGAATCTTAGTCCAGCCCACTCTTGGACCGGGAGGTATGTATGCGGTGATATAAGGGCACAACCGTCACGGCAGAGCAATCTGACGCTCCGCTATGGTCGCAAAATATGCCACCGTAACCTCTTAACAAGGCTTTGTTCAGAAAAGTTCACGATTTGGCGAAAAAAGTTATCCATAGCCAAAAATAGTACATTTTCGGGCATGGCAACTCGCGCCAAATCTTCTTTTCAGCAGCAAAGATAAGTCGCAATTTCCAATCCCGCCAAATATTTTCAGCCGGATATAGCACAAGGTTGTACAAGTATCTCTGTAGATACAACCGATGTAGCGATAGAAACTTGCTCAACTGCCCGGCAAAGATAATATCCAACAGATGTGTTCTCCAAATTATTTCGGGCAATGTCCGTGAATATCCGTTAAGCGTCTGCCGTCTGTCCGCTATACCCCTAAAATTTCGGTTGCAAAGATAACAACCGATTCCAGAGTTTCTACCATCCAAAATATGGAAAAACGCAGAAGTTAGAATTATTTTCAGGGATAAGCGTTCCCTCTCATCCCTGATTGCCCGGCAAAGTTAAATCAACAATCCCACTTTTCCCAAATTTTCCAACTCGGACATCACATTTGATTGTGCACATCAACCTTATGGTGCCAATGATAGAGGAATCGCTCAGTATTAAGTACCACTCTTTTGATTGTTCTTATTCTTGAAATATTCAATCTTTTCTTCTCTACGTTTCTTCATCTGAAGAAACTCCTCATCCATGGCAACAAGAATAGATTCTGCTACAATATGCATTTGTGTAGAATACACAGACGGAAATCTTTCGTGCTCTGAATAATTATTTTTACTATTCTCAATGGCATGTTCAACTATGTATAAAGCTTGAGTAGTTTTAACGCCACCAGGAATTATACTGTTTAGATACTCTTTGAGCCAATTGCTTCTATCATGTTCCGACATAGACAATCCATCACTTAATGGAGATGGCTCAGTGTAATAGTGATAGAACAGCCAAGTTTCAAAAGATGGATTACTGATAATCCAACGATAAGAATCAGGTTGACTACTATCCCGTAAGTAACCTTTAATTTCCTCTGAAAACTCATCAACATCCTGTAGCACATAGATTATATCCCCATCTTCTATGTGGAAGGAAGATCTATCTTCTGTTACAAATATTCGAGTTTTAAGAAATTCTTCTGCTAAATCTTTAAGTTCATATGGTTTCAGCCCTTGTCCCTCCTTTGATCTAAAAGCAATCTTTATCGAATGAATCCGTCCATCTGTCTTTAACGGCTTAAAATAGTCCTTCTCTCGCTTTGACCCACCAGACAAGATGAAGATAATGCGTGTAGATAAAAATGGAGAACCTTTAGTATAGTTGGTGGACTCAATGCCTAACCCTGCAATATCATCCGATTCTATGTGATCATTGACAAGATTAGGTGAATCATCAGGAATAGTTCGTGATGATTCATCCTTTGAATATCTTAATTTTTCAATTTTCATCCTTCAGAATATCAATGGAACCCAAGAATGGGATTGCCCCAAACCTCCCATCTAAATATCCATTCTCTAATGACAATGTCTTGTGAATCTTGAAATCATTAAGAGAGTACATATTGGATACTCCATGTTTTTTCTCAATCATCCACACTTCATCTGGACGAAGGAGTTCCTGTTGATTTAATAATGCAGTCTCGTGTGTGGTAAATATTAATTGCCCATTTGAGTTTGAATTGCCGAAGAACTTTATCAGGCCTTTAATTAGAATAGGATGAATGGAATTGTCGATTTCATCAATTACAATTGTTTTGCCTTCGTAAATTGCATAGTAAATTGCGGGAACGAGAGTTAGTAAGCGAAGAGTTCCACTTGACTGAACCTCACATTCCATTGTTCCCACATATCCATTAATACCTAATTGATGAAATAACAATTCCTTTACCGTTCTTACGCCGTCTTCCTCGGTAATTGTCAGAAGTGGGAACTGCCTATCCATCTTTGAGAATGTTTTATTCCCAGACTCTTTAGAAATTGATTCTAAGAATTTGGCAATAGTCTGCTTGTCTTCCACATCTGCATGCTTTATCCAATCATCAAAAGACTCGTCGCGGATGCTTAAATCCTCTATACCTAACCCTACATTAGAGAATACGTGTTTTACAAAGGACATCATTTCCAGCTGATGGCTGAGTTGGTCGATAAGCCAAGGTATTTGATGATCAACTTCTATTATATCCAACTTATTAACCATCCATTCGAACGCATCAGAAATATATTCGTTCTCTAACAGATGAAGTCTGCCCAATATTGAAAATACTGATTGGGAGGGATTGGATTCTAATTGGCGAGAGATAACTTTTGTTATCTCTGCTGTAGCAATATGAGAATCAAAAAGGATGTTATTGAATTCTCGCTTATATATAAGAATATCATCCATTTTCCCTAATCCCGAACGATACAAGCTCTCTTCGCTAACTCCTTCTTCCGTTATGTCAAACGTATAGATATACGCTCCCTTGTTATTTCCAAATTCAATCAAAAATGACATTGGTTCATCTTTCAAGATGGGTAGCTTAAATCTATTGGCCTTAAAAAACGAAACAATCCAGTTAGGATTTGAATTTAAAGTAAACTCCGTGGCAAAGCGTTTAATAAGCTTTATGCCGTACACAAAGTTTGATTTCCCTGACCCGTTGGCACCATATACGGCACAACTTTTTAATACAGGCACTTTACTATCATCATTATAAACATGATGATAGAAATTCTCTCTCTTTATGTTAGGGAACATGTCAAAATGCGTATGTTCTGCAAAAGAGGCAATATTTCCAAATATAAGTCTGTATAACATTTTGTGTCGGAATTGAATTTGACTGCAAAATTACAAATAAAAGTTGGATCTTCAAAATCTCGCGTGAAAATTTCACGCGAGATTTATATGTTTTAAAGCATAGTCAGAGCGTTTGTTACTCAGACACCTGTGAATCTCACCACATATCATTCTCTTTCTTAGACATGGCGGCGATTTCGTCGACTATCTCCTCGGAGGATAGCTTGATGTAGTCCATGAAGGTCTTTTGTGTCTTGTGGCCGCTGACGTGCATCATCTGAAGGATAGTGTACTTGTGGCTGAGGTACATATGCGTGATGCCGGTGCGTCGGGCAGTGTGGCTCGTCACACATTCATAGCGTGGCACGATGACATTGCCGTTGAGGTCGGTTTCCGGCTCAATCTTGTCGCGGCGCATGGCATCCTTCTGCTTCATCGTCAGTTTGGTTGACACTTTCTCTTTCAACGACGGCACTTTCTCTGACAGCTCTTTCAGGATGTTCTTGATGTAACGGTTCAATACCTGCTCGTTTGCTTTCGGGATATTGTAGCCGTATTTCTCGCAGATGGCAATCAGGTTCTCGTTGAGAATGGGTATTGTCTCCTCGGTCTTGGTCTTTTGCTGGACAAGCCGGATGATGCGTGTGCCCTTGCGAGTGGTCTCAAAGTTGTCAGCGTTGAGATTATTGTAATCGCTCACTCGCTGACAGGTATAGCAGCCGATGAGAAAAACGTCACGGATGTGGTCGTTCTTGCCTGTCAGTGGCATTTCATAGAGGGCTTGCAACTCGTCCTCGGTGAGATAGATCTCGACAGCCTTGTCGCGGTCTTCAATCTTTTTCTTGACGATAAGAGAGGCGGCACGTTGATTATCGTGGATGCCGTCGATGAAGGCGGCGTTGATAAGAGCCTTGAGATTGGTCAGATGCTTGTTGACAACCTTTGCCATATAGCCGTGCTTCTGCAAGTAGTTGATGTAGCGCGACACAAACGCACGGTCAATGTCCGCCCACTCAAAACGGTGCATGGGGTCGAAGCCTTCATAGACCCCGATGAAACTTTTCCATGCCTTGCAGGTGCCGGGCGCATAGTCATCGCTGCCGATCTTCCTTGCCCCGCTCTTGATGTCGTCGACAAACTGGATCAGGAACGGCCAGATAAGACGGTTCTTCTCGTCAGCAAGGCGTTTCTTCTCGTCAGCAAGGCGTTTCTTCTCCTCGGCTTTCAGACGTGCCTTTTCTTTCGCCGCCTCACGTTTTGCGATAGCCTTACGCTCCGCCTCTGCCGCCTCCTCTTTCGCTCGGCGTTCAGCGTCTACCTTCTCCGGCTCGGAGATGTAGCGCACATCCATGTCGAGAGCCTCGCGGTCGAAAGTCGTTTTGGCAAGATGCGCCTTGATTATACCTTCAATCTGCGTGAGCTTGGCGTGGAGCTGATAGTTGTTCTTCTGATGAGTCAGCCATGCGCGAGGGGTCGCAGTCGCTTTTAGCCACTCTGTTACCTTGACCTGAAGCAGGGTCGAAATCAATGCGTCAATCTTGCGAGTATGTATGCGGTAGAACAGGGTCGCGCTTTCCTTGTTCATATCCTTCGGACGGACATAAAACGGGGTCAATTTTCTTGCGGAGGGAGTTGTTGCCATATTTTCGATGTTGTAAAAAGTTTGGTCGTGGCATTCACGATTGTTCACAATCAGCCACTTTGGTTCTGCAAATATAACAACTCAAACCCCGATTTGTCAAGTCGGGTCACCACGTAGGTCACCACGTTTTTTGAATAACGGTGAACAACCGGATTTTTCTCAAAATCCAAATTACGCTATTATTCAGCGATTTATCTCAACACAACATTCATCCTCGTTCATGCTCGTTCAGAAACTCAGGTGCCGGTGACACCACCCGCAAAATTGTCAAGTAATTGATTTTCTATTACTTGACAATTTTTCTTTCACTCAAATTTTGCCGAGTTCCCTATAAAGTTACCTATGACACACCCGTTTGAACGGTGCTGAAACGTGGTTGACGCAACTGAATGAACGAAAAATAAATCTTTTCACATTTTTTAATAAATATCGGCAAATGAACCATTCAATCGAATTGAGGGTTTTGTAAATTGCGGGGTAATTAAGTCCCGCCGTTTACATCACATAATTAATGAAAATAGAACCCCGTGGAAAAGGCGCGTGCGTTTGACCCCTTCGGGCACGCGGGATTTGACCACTCGGGCAAAACAAGAGTACAACCGTCCGCGATAGCAGGTATAGCCTAAAAAGATAGCCGTCCAGATTTTGGGCGGCTATTTTTGTGAGGGTTTCCAGTGGTCGGGCAGTAGGTCGCGATATTTTTCTATCGGAGTGTTCGGCGGCCAGGCGGCGCACCGGTCGATGATGTCGCAGAAGTAGTCGAAGACGTTGACGCCGCAGCGGTGGCAGGTGATTGCCAGCGAGTGATACAGGGCGGCAGCCTCGGCTCCTGAGTGGGAGCCGATTGTCAGCCGCCGGCGGGTCAGGGATATGTAGCGGTTGATGCGCTCGACTTCGTTATTGTCAAGCCGATAGGTCGGAGACTCGAAGATGCGCGGTATCTCGCGCCATTGTTTGAGCGCATGTTCAGTAGCCGCAAGCAGCGGGTCATCGGGAGGCACTCCGATGCGGTCTTTGACGGCCATCAGTCTCATGTGGATTTTCTCAAGCATTATCCGGGAGTATCGCTGTCTCCATTTCAGATGATCTTCCGCTGTCCATCCGTCCTTGTCTATTTTGTATCTGTGCTCGAAGTGATACATAAGTCCGAAGAGTTTTGCTATTTCCTGTGCCTGTGGATTGTCTTTGAGGTCAAGGAACTTCCGCTTGATATGCTGCAGGCAAGGCAAGCGTTTTATCCCGCCCATCTCACCGATTCCGATATTTCGGTATCCGGAGTAATAATCGCACTGGAAGGCTCCGTTGAAGCCCTTGATGTGCTGTTCGAAGACTTCGGCCGAGCGAGAACCGTCATCGTAAAAGAAGTATACAAGCCCGGTTGTCATGCCGACGAACACCCAGATGTAGCCTTTCTTGATTTTCCGGCCCGAAGGAGTTGCCATCTGCAACCTCACTTTCTGATAGGTCTCGTCACCGCAGATATAGTTGTCTTCCACTATTGCCTGACCCAGTGCTTTGTATAGATTCTCCAGATGCACCTTCACCTTGCTTACAAGTTTCTGTGCGGTGCCTTTGTCAAGGTCGAAGCCGTGGGCTCGGAAGTATTCGACTGCATTTTCAAGAGGCATACAATGAAGGTAGCGTAACTCAGTGAGCCCGGCTATAAAGGAAGATGTGTATTGCGAGTTGAGCAGTGGCGTGGCAGGAGCCGAGCCTTTGTATATCTTCTCGTCCTGCACGTATTTGCGTACCTTGTAGATAATCTTCTTGAAGCGCATTGGCTCCATGACGTAGCGCACGACATCACACTCCCCTATGAACGTGGCTGCCTCTGGATTGAAGTCGGGACTGTCCGGCTCCACCACAACTGTCTCCACCTCGCATTCGGGATGAGTCTTTCTCTTGGCGCCATTGTTGGTGCGTTTCTTCTGGGGTTTCTGTTCCGGATTTTCGGAAGTGGCAGGATCTGTAAGTTTTGTCTGACGTTCTGACGGTGAGCCTTGCATACGCTGCACGGCCTGACGCGCCGCTTTCTCTTTGCTCAGTTCCGCGCCTTTCCCTTTTATGACATCTTCCAGCGAAGCTATCTGCCTGCGCAGTTCATCGACTGTCGCCACCAGTTTTTCATTGGCAAAAGTAAGCGAGTTGACAGACGCCAACGCCTCGTCGAGCCGTCCTTGAAGGAACTCGTTCTGGCGTTGTAAAAACTCTATCAACTCGTTCTTTTTCATGATGTAAAGTTACGAAAAACCTCTGACATACGCAACTTTTTACGCCCTTTATTTTGTTGATGATTAAACTATTGGATTCTATTTTGCGGCCATTCTGAAGCGATTCTCGACCGTCACCTTCACAGGTGTGAGACCCCTCATGAGCATATAGAAATCGTCCCACTGAAGCCTGCGGACACCGTCATCGCCCTTTTTCAGCACCTCCCGGAAACGGCCTTGCGACAGCCTTTTGGTGTACATCAAAAATCCGTCACCGTCCCATTTCAGAGCCTTCATGGTCTTGCGGTCCTTCGAGAAAAACACATATACATCTCCCGATGCCGGAGAGTGCCCCTTCCACGACCACACCATCTGCGTCAGACCGCGGATACCGTAGCGCATAGACACCGGTTGCTGACACACCCACAGCCTCAATCCCTGCTCAAGACCCCACATGACCGGCCTCCTTTCCCATCTTTCTGACGAACCTCGCAATAATGGCTACATCAGTATCTGCCGGAAAGCTGACTGCCACATGGCCGTCGACATTTACCGTTATCACTTTGCCGTCGCCGGCCGGAAGGAAACCGGATTCCTCAAAAATTATCTCCTCAAAGGGAATATCCCGGCAGTGCGGCAACCCGACTCCGGCTGGCCCCTCATAACCGGGCAGGCCGGCAACCTTTAGGTAATTGCGCCTCAGATAGCTATGCATCTGATCCCGGTTCACTCCGAAACCGGCGCAATAGTCGCTGAATGTTCCCGGTTGACGACCCTGCGCACAAAGATTCCTGAAGTTCTCGTAGATTTCCATGTAACGAGCGCCTGCACTGTGTATGTCCCGGCGGAATCTATATCCGGGGAGCGTACGTATATTCTGATATTCTCCTTTCAGAATAATGGGCATTAAGTTGGGATTCACCCCGTGGTCACTGCAATATTTTGAGAACGAGCTTGGCTGTTCTCCTATAGCGCAGAGATTTTTGAATGAAGTGAAAACCTGGCGATATAGAGATTCCTTATCCATATTTAAAATTTAATGGCAAAGTTAGAGTCTATATCGACAGGTTTCAATACGCTATCGCGGACGGTTGTACGTCCTGGCGGCGGGGGTCAATGTTATTTTACCTCATTTGATGTATCAAGCTTTTCTGGCCTTTAGTTTGCGCATGCTTTCTCCGGTAAGCTCGATCGTGTGCGCCGAGTGGACTATGCGGTCGAGGATGGCGTCGGCCACAGTCGGGTCAC
>ERZ836877.605-NODE-605-length-60896-cov-12.461712_pt1 | contig 60896 bp, 15 predicted proteins | sample MGYA00519469_ERZ836877 | MGnify/ENA primary metagenome ERZ836877 (study PRJEB31850, sample SAMEA3708809) | human gut metagenome | biome: human gut; feature: human-associated habitat; material: faeces | place: China | collected 2014 ...
TGCAAATATACAAGAAGGGCGTTCTCTTTTTTGTGGAGACTATGAATTATTCAGGATAAATAAAAAGATTTTACATCTATATCCAGTATCTCTTCTTTTTATGTATTTTTAAAGATTAGAACAAGTCTCACGCTTCTTATTTATAATACAGGATGTCAAACTTAAAAAGCAAACCAGATGATTAAAAACATCATTACCTGTTTCCTATTAGCAGGAAGCATACCTCTTTCAGCACAAACGATCCATGGAAAACTTGTCGATGAAAAAGATCAGCCTTTACCCTATGCCAATATCGTATTGTTATCGCTTCCGGATTCATCGTTCGTAACGGGTACGATGAGTGATGAAAACGGTTCTTTCGCCTTGGAAGCAACAGCCTCCAACCAGCTCGTCCGCATTTCGTCTATTGGCTTTGAGACCATCTATAAATCCATCAATCCACCTGATTTAGGCATCATACGTTTGGTCTCGGATGTACAGCAATTAGGCGAAGTCGTAGTAAAGGGTTCGTTGCCCATTATCCGCATGAAAGGAAATGCCATGGTAACAAGCGTAAGCGGAACCGTACTGGAAAAAGCCGGAACTACCGAACAATTACTCGACAAAATCCCTAATGTAACCGCTCAAGACGGAGAAATAAACGTATTCGGAAGGGGAACACCGGAAATCTATATCAACGGACGTAAAGTACGAGACCTGACAGAACTGGATCAGATATCGGCAGAAAACATCAAGTCGGTAGAAGTCATCAACAATCCGGGTGCCCGATACGGAGCTGAAGTGACAGCAGTTATACGAATTGCTACCAAGAAGGTTGAAGGCGAAGGCTTTGGATTCGACAATCGCGCCATGTTTCAATACAACCGCGACTGGAGCGCCTTGGAACAGTTTAACTTCAACTATCGTAAAGGGAGTTTTGACTTGTCGGGCATGATCTACGGTTCTCGTTCTTACGGATGGTCCTCCAAAGATTTTTACCAAGACACCTATCTCCAGCAATATTGGAGACAGGAATCAACCGTCTTCACCGATGGAACAGACAAAAGATTAGGCGCACAACTTGCCTTGAACTACACTTTCGACGAGAATAATGCCATCGGTATTCGCTACGGATATGATAAAACGCCGGCAAATACCATGAACATGATCCTGAATACAGAAGTATTTCAAGACTATGAACCAACAGAAAGCACTTACAGTCCGAATCTCGAAACCGATGAAGATGACACCCATCAGCTGAATGCCTACTACACGGGAAAAATCAATAACTGGAACGTTGACTTAAACCTGGATGGTTACTGGAGTGATATCCATAAAGAAAACAACATCGATGAAGTTACCCGCATACCCAATCAAGTAGAAGAAACCCGGGCGGTTTCCTCTTTCAATGACGTAAGCAATTCGTTATATGCTACCAAACTGATACTTTCCAAACCCGTATGGGACGGCGAGTTCGCTTTGGGTGGTGAATATACGTATACAAACCGGGGTAATCTCTTCATCAATCCGGAAGGAATTCTCAATGATGACGACAGTCGTATCCGTGAAAACATGGGAGCCATCTTCGCCGAATACGGAAAGAATTTCGGAAAAGTTCAAACCCAGATAGGGCTGCGCTATGAATATACCTCATCCGACTATTTCGTAGAAGGCAAACGGATAGACGAACAAAGCAAGACATACAATAATCTGTTCCCGACATTTTCCTTGTCATTTCCTATCCAACGGATAAACATCCAACTGGCTTACCGGACAGATATTGCTCGTCCGTCCTATTGGGATCTGCGTAACAATGTATTATATGCTAACAAATATACATACGAAACCGGAAATCCTCTATTGAAACCGACATTGACTAAAAACGTAACGTTAGGAGCAACATATCGATGGCTACAAGTAAGTACCGGTTATAACCGTATCAAAGACAAGGTTATCAACGTAACAAGTTTGTATGACGAAGAAAATCCGACCATTATGCTCATGTCACTGGCTAATGCTCCGACGTACGACAAGGTATTTGCCGGACTGACCATTGCTCCTACCATCGGATTCTGGCGTCCGCAATGGAGATTTCAAGTAACAAAACAATGGTACACAACCCAAACGCCTCAAGGGCCGTTGAAACTGAATAACCCGATGGGAACCATCACCTGGAATAACAACCTTCAGTTGCCTTGGGGAATTTTACTGGATGTTGATTTCCTATACAAGACGAAAGGAGATATTCAAAACGGTCGTTTCTTAAAGCCCTCATGGAGAGCAGATCTTTCCCTACAAAAGAGCTTCCTCAACGACAACCTGACCCTTCAGCTCGACGCATGGAATGTTTTGGATAGCTATAAACGTAGTTTTATCATGTATGTCAGCGACCGGCAAACCATGCAAATGGACGAGCATTCCACACATTGCCAAGCAAGACTGACAATCCGCTATAAATTCAATGCCAGCAAAAGCAAATATAAAGGAACAGGAGCCGGACAAGAACAAAAGAGCCGTATGTAGTGTTCTTTATAAAAAGCTTTTTATGAAACTGACATATATTTATCACAGTTGTTTTGCTCTGGAGACTCCGGCTTATTCCATTCTATTCGATTACTATAAAGATACGAAGGGAAAGCAAGGTTATGTACACAACATCTTGCTCCAAAAGCCGGAGCCTCTTTATATCCTGTCGTCACATTTTCATCCGGATCACTTCAGCCGGGAAATCTTTTCCTGGAAAGAACAAAAGGAGAATATTCATTACTTATTAAGTAAAGATATCCTGAAACACAAAAAGGCAATGGCCAGTGAAGCGACATTCCTGGCCAAAGGAGACATTTACAAAGATGATCTGATCCGGATTCAGGCTTTCGGCTCGACAGACGTAGGCGTATCCTTTCTTTTGACATGCGAACACAAGCATATCTTCCATGCAGGCGACCTCAACAACTGGCATTGGAAAGACGAATCGACCGAACAGGAAGTAAAAGAAGCCGAAGGAAACTTCCTGCATGAAATAAAGATTTTGAAAGCAACATGCAACAACATCGACATTGCCCTGTTTCCGGTCGATCCGCGAATCGGAAGTGACTTTGCCCGAGGTGCCGAACAATTCATTCAGCAAATACATGTAAAACTATTCATTCCGATGCATTTTTGGGAAAAGCCGGAACTTACGCTTCCGTTTGGAACGTACGCCCAAGAAAAAGGCGTTTCGTTCAATCTGCTCCAACAGCCCGGAGAAAGTCTTGATATATAGGTTTTATCTGCATCTGCGGATAAAACATTTTCTAAAACATATTTTTAAGACAGAGATTTATTTGAGATGAAATAAAATAGACATGAATATGTAATTTTTTTCCCGAAATTCATGGTTACTTTTCATAAAGAACTTATATTTGCCTACAATTAATTAGTAATTCATTTTTAATCTAAACATAAAATCATGGAGAAGCCTTATGTAGTAGGTATCGATATAGGTGGTACCAACACGGTTTTTGGCGTGGTTGATGCACGCGGAACTATTTTATATACTAGCTCTATCAAGACTGGTAAATATACAGATATCAACGATTATGTAACAGCTTTGGGCGACGGTTTGAAAGGAATCATCGATCAGGCTGGTGGTCCTAGCAAGATCAAAGGTATCGGTATTGGAGCGCCAAACGGAAACTTCTTTAATGGCTGTATTGAATTTGCTCCCAATCTTCCTTGGAAAGGTAAAATTCCTTTGGCAGAACTGATCAGCGATTATTTAGGAGGTCTTCCTGTTGCGCTGACAAACGATGCCAATGCTGCCGCAATCGGTGAAATGACTTACGGTGCTGCTCGTGGAATGAAAGACTTTATCGTTATCACTTTGGGAACAGGTGTAGGTAGTGGTATTGTTATTGGCGGTAACTTGGTATATGGTCACGACGGATTTGCTGGCGAATTAGGCCATGTTATCATGCGTCGTAACAACGGACGTCCTTGCGGTTGCGGTCGTCAGGGTTGTCTGGAAGCTTATACTTCAGCTACAGGTGTTGCCAGAACAGCGCGCGAATATCTGGAAATCCGTAAAGATGAAAGCTTGCTTCGCGAATTGGATCCGGATGAAATCACATCAAAAGATGTATTCGATGCCGCTATGAAAGGCGATAAGCTGGCTTTGGAAATCTTCGAATTTACAGGAAACATGTTAGGAGAAGCCTTTGCTGACTTCGTAGCATTCTCTAGTCCGGAAGCAATCATCCTGTTCGGTGGTCTGACAAAAGCAGGAGATCTGCTGATGAACCCGATCAAGCGTTCTATGGAAAAGAATATGCTGAAAGTATATGAAGGCAAGACTAAATTATTATTCTCTCAGTTGAAAGAAAGCGATGCTGCCGTATTAGGAGCAAGTGCTTTAGGTTGGGAAGTTAAAGAATAAGAAAAAAATCTTTCCCTATAATACAATGTTTTTAAGACAGGTCGTATGTAAAATGCGATCTGTCTTTTTTATATAGCGAACTATGAAACAACATCCTTTACATCAGTTTAAATTCTGTCCGGTTTGCGGACAGCCGACGTTCGTCATCCACAATGAGAAAGCAAAAGAGTGCACGCATTGTGGTTTTGTCTATTATTTCAATCCCTCATCAGCCGTTGCTTGCTTTATCCGTAACGAAGCCGGAGAATTATTGCTGGTCAGACGCGCCAAAGATCCGGGTAAAGGTACACTCGATCTGCCCGGAGGTTTCGTCGATATGTATGAAAGTGCAGAAGAAGCTGCAGCCCGCGAAGTAAAAGAAGAAACCGGACTTCAGATCGATCACTGCCAGTATCTGTTTTCTATCCCCAACATCTATCCATACAAAGGATTTGAAGTACATACCGTTGATATGTTCTTCGAGTGTCATGTCAAGCAATTTACCCAGGCACAGGCTGCCGACGATGCAGCCGAAATCATCATTCGCCAGCCAGCCACGCTACAACCCGAAGAATTCGGTCTTACTTCCATCCGGAAAGCTATCCGGCAATATCAGGAAATGAACCGCTAAAAAACAAACAGCAAGCTTTTTCGGCTAATAAGTTATCTAAATCTCAACGGGTTTATATATCTTTGTAAATTAATTACACAAAGAGTTAGTTTAAACAAACAGCGAAAGTTGTTTGTTGTTTTTAGTAAACAAACACATTAAAAGCAAAGAGTGTGATGAAGAAAATACTTATTCCCTTATGCCTGGTACTTGGTACGCACATGGTGGATGCTCAACGCTCGTATCAGTTTGGCAGTCCGGAGCGTCTGTTTACAGAAGGCAAGGAATTGTTTGGCCTGAAGAATTATTCTGGCTGCATTGACAAGCTGGAAGCCTACAAAGCCCATGCCACCGATGCAGACTTGATTCAGGAAGCAGACTTCATGCTGGTTTATGCCGCATTTGAGCAAGGTAGCCCCAATGCAGACGAGCTATTGAAAATGTATCTTGAAACGTACCCGGATTCACGCCACTCCGACGTGATAGAGTTTCTGATCGGTTCGGTTCATTTCGGACAAAAGAACTATCCGAAAGCTATCTTCTGGTTAAAAGAAGCCGACATCGACCTGTTGAGTCCGGAAGAACAGGAAGCATATAGTTTTCGTCTGGCGTACTCGATGCTTCAAGTAGAAAAAGATAATCCGGACAAGTTGCAACAAATTCGGCAGATGTTCAGCCGTATTCAGCAAATAGGCGATAAATATCGGGATGCTTCTGCCTACTACGTAGCTTATATTGATTATGCAAACGGCAAATACAATCAAGCGCTCGTAGAATTCGATGCCTTGAAAGAGAATCCGGAGTTCAAGGAACAGTCTTCATATTACACGACACAAATCTATTTTATCCAGAACAAATACAGCCAAGTAATCAAAGAAGGCGAACGATTGCTGGATACTTATCCGAGAAGTAATAACAACACCGAATTATATCGTATCCTGGGTAATTCCTATTATCATCAGGGACAACAGGACAAAGCGTTGAATTATCTGAGCAAATATGTATCAGAAGCCGATGAACCCTTACGCAGCGACTTATATCTGTTGGGAGTATGTCTGTTCAATAAAGGCAATTACAGCAGTGCAGTCAACAACTTCGGTAAAGTCGTTAGTCAAGATGATGCATTAACACAAAATGCTTATCTGTATTTAGGTCAGTCTTATCTGAAACAGAATGATAAGAATAATGCACGTATGGCATTCGAAGCGGCTGCAACCTCTTCGTACGACAGACAAATTCAGGAAGCAGCTATGTACAATTATGCTTTACTGATACACGAAACGGCATTTACAGGATTTGGCGAATCCGTTACGATCTTCGAAGATTTCCTGAACGACTTCCCGAATTCCCAATATGCAGACAAAGTAAATGATTATCTGGTAGAAGTCTATCTGACTACCAAGAATTATGATGCTGCCCTGAAGTCGATCGAAAAGATCAAGCATCCGAGTGTCAAGATTCTGGATGCCAAACAGAATATTCTCTTCCAATTGGGAACGGAATCCTTTACCAACATGAAGATGGATGAAGCAATTGATCTGTTCACGCGTGCCATCCAGATGGGAACGTATAACGAAGAAGCCCGTAGTGATGCTTATTTCTGGAGAGGCGAATCCTACTACCGGAAAGGTGAATACGGAAATGCGATTTCCGACTATCGGACTTATCAGAACAATACACAGCAGAAAGGAACGGATATGTATGCCCTTTCATTCTATAACCTGGGATACTGCTATTTCAAACAGCAGGAATATGATATGGCATTAAATCGTTTCCGTCAATATACGGATGTGGAACAGAATCATGCTGCAGCTTCGTATGCGGATGCTTATAACCGTATCGGCGACTGTCTGTTCCATAATCGCCAGTTTGCAGCAGCTGAAGAGAATTACAACAAAGCCTCTCAAGTTCTTCCTTCTGCCGGAGATTATTCCGTTTACCAGAAAGGTTTCGTACTGGGCTTGCAGAAAGATTATAACGGAAAGATCCAGGCTATGGATCAGTTGATTCGTGAATATCCGGAATCTCAATATATCGACGATGCCCTGTTTGAGAAAGGTCGTACTTACGTCTTATTGGAAAACAGTTCATCAGCTATTCAAACCTTTAACAAGCTGATCGGAGAATATCCGGAAAGTAGTTTGGCTCGGAAAGCAGGTATCCAGTTAGGCTTGATTTACTATAACGGCAATCAGCCGGAAAAAGCGGCAGAAGCTTACAAACAAGTCATCAGCAAGTATCCGGGCAGTGAAGAAGCCAAGGTTGCTTTGCAGGATTTGAAGTCTGTTTATATCGACTTGAATGATATTGATGCTTATGCTGCCTATGTAAACTCACTGGGAGGAAACATCCACCTGAACATTAACGAGCAGGATTCGCTGACCTACATTGCAGCAGAAAAGCTGTTTATGCGGGGTGATAATGAAGGAGCACGCCGGAGTATGCAGAATTACTTGCAGAATTATCCGAACGGTGCCTTCAGTACCAATGCCAACTTCTACCTGGCCAGCATCGCTTTCAACTTGAAGGAATATAACGAGGCTTTGCCGATGTTTGAACAAGTAATTGCCAGTGGCGACCGGAAATTCCTGGAAGAATCAACAGCGCGTAAAGCTGAAATTGAATACCTGACAGAAAACTTCAAGGCGGCTCTTGAAACATTCAAGCGATTGAATGAGATTGCAGAAAGCGCCGACAACAAAGAAGCTGCCTCTTTGGGAATCATGCGTTGTGCATTGAAAGAAGGTAACCAGAAAGATGCACTTGCCGGAGCGAACCAGTTACTGAAGAATCCGAAAGTTTCTCCGGAAATTGCCAACGAAGCCCGTTACGTTCGTGCGAAGGCTTACATGGAAATGGACCAGGAATCCAAAGCATTGGCAGACCTGAAGCTGATCAGTCAGGATACACGTACGGCACAAGGTGCTGAAGCCAAATACTTATTGGCACAACTTTATTACGATGCCAATGATGATAAGAACGCAGAAAAGGTATTGGAAGAGTTTGCCAAGAACGGTACGCCGCATCAATACTGGCTGGCTCGCGGATTCATCCTTTGGGCAGATATTTATATTCGTAAAGGCGATCCGGTTCAGGCCCGCGTTTATCTGAACAGTTTGCAGAAGAATTATCAGGGCGACGACAACATTACCGAGATGATTGAAAGTCGTTTGGCAAAACTAAAGTAATGAGGAGGCTAAGATGAAAACAAAATATCAGAAAGTACTTTGCGTAGCGGTATTGCTGGGTTCTGCCGTTACCGTTTCAGCACAAGAGGATGAAACGAAAAAGAAACTGGACCGCGAAATGACGTTGGAACGTGAATATGCTCCGACGGTGCAGGATGCCAATAAAGTCAATACGTTGCCGGCGATCAAAGAACCGCAGGTAACCAAACGGGCGATTTCTTATTCTCCGTTTACATTGGCAACCGATCCGGAAAAGCAGATCTCGCTGTTGCCTTCGGGTAATATCATGACGCAAATGGATTATAACAAGCGTCGCGGTTACCTGAATGTAGCAGCCGGCATGCATTTGAATATCAACGGAGACTTCGGCTATCACATCTTAAGTACAGAAAAAGACAAGCTGAATGTATTCCTTTCTCACCGTTCAACAAACGGTAATATTGATTATATCCAGATCGAAGATCAGGTCAAGGCAAAACTGAATGATAACGTAGGTGGTATCAACTATGCCCATACCTTCGACAAGGCAATCTTGAAGTTAGGCGGTAAGTATAATTATTCGGGATTCAATTACTATGGTCTGCCTATGAATGACACTCCAAGCCTGCCTACAGAAGATCTTCTGCAAAAAGCCGACCGGGAAACCAATCAGGTAAACCAGACGATCCAGGCAAATATCGGCATAGAAGCCAAAGAAGACGCGGCATTCTTCTACTTGATTGATTTGGATTATATCAACTTCTCGCACAAATACGGATTAAGCAAAGAGCTGGACGGTCCGACCGAACATACCTTGGATGCGAAATTCGACTTCAGTGCTTTCTTCAATGGAAACCAGCGTGTGGGTGTTGGCGGACAAGTAGAATACTTCGCCTATAATCTGCCGACTTATCCGGAGGGAGTTCCCAATTGTGTCTTTGCTAATCATGCCGAGATTATATTAAGTCCGTATTATAAGATTGCCGGAGAAAACTGGCATGTCAAACTGGGTGCGAACGTGATGTTCGTTACCGGAGAAGACGATTCTTTCACGGCTTCGCCGAATATTGCAGCGGATGTAGAAGTGGCCAACAAGACTCTCCTCTACTTAAAAGCCAACGGTCGTCTGTATTCGAATAGTGCATACGAAACATCACTCGTCAACCGCTATTTCAATCCTACCGAAGAAATAGCCCCGACGCGCGAATGGCTGAACGGACAAGCCGGTGTGAAGTGCGGCGCAGCTCCCGGATTCTGGTTTGATGTCTTTGCCGGATACAAGATCCGTTCATCGGATGCCCTTTTTGTTCCGTCTCGCATCTTCAACGAAGGCGGGTTCGGAAACTATTCGAATGTATTGCCGGGCATTGACACAAAAGCCTTCTTTGCCGGTGCCAATTTGAAATACAGTTATCAAAACTACCTCGACATCCAATTGAAAGGGGTTTATAACAACTGGAAAGGCAATTACGATGATAATTGGGTAGGCGGGACGCCGAATGCAGACCTGACCTACGTATATGGCCGTCCGAAGGCAGAGATCAATGCCGACGTAACAGTAAAGCCTATTGAAAAGCTGGCAATCGGCCTGAATTACTATCTGGCAACCGACCGATACACATGCCTGTTTGGTGCAGAAGATTATAAGTTGAACAACATCAACGAACTGAATCTGCAAGTCGGATATACATTCAACGATACATTCGGAGCTTATCTTAAAGTGAATAACCTGCTGAACCAGCAATACGAAATGTATTATGGATATCCGATGCAGGGAATTAATATCATGGGTGGCGTAAATATTAACTTCTAAAGAAGTAAAAAGACGCATTCAACCCACAAGAATCAGTTTTTGAAATACGCGACATTTGTATTCAAATCTAACGTATTTCAAAAACGATTCTCGTGAATTTCGTTTTCAATTCTCGTGAATTTTGAATTTGATAACTTTCTTCACTATTCTTTAAGCCACTAAAATTCACCTTCAGCCAAACTACATTCTTTTTTATTTGCTTGATTCTTATTAATTTTGCGCCCTGAAAATAAAAGACAGATTCATACACAGATTTCAAACGGACAAAACGGATGGAAATAACAAACTTGGCTAAACGCCCATCGCTCGGATTATCTTTGATTCCAATCATTGTTATGGTAATCCTCCTTTTCTTTACAATCCGCATTTTCGGAAGTGATGCTTTGAGTGGCGGAAGCCAGGTTGTATTATTACTCACAACAGCCTGTTGCTCGGCTTTAGCCATGGGCTTTTGCCAGGTCAAATGGAAAAAGATTGAAGAATCCATCTGTACCAATATCTTAGGCGTGGCGACTGCCCTGTTGATCCTATTGCTCATCGGTGCGCTTTCGGGAAGCTGGATGATCAGCGGTGTCGTACCTACGCTGATTTATTATGGAATGCAGGTATTAAGTCCGACCTTCTTCCTGGCCTCTTGCTGTATCATCTGCGCCATTGTTTCGGTCATGACAGGAAGTTCGTGGACGACTATTGCCACCATAGGAATTGCTTTAATGGGAATCGGTGAAGCATTGGGCTTCTCAACCGGATGGACAGCGGGAGCTATCATCTCGGGTGCTTATTTCGGCGATAAAATATCACCGCTGTCGGATACGACTGTATTAGCTTCATCCACGACCAACACGCCGCTCTTCTCCCATATCCGTTATATGATGTACACAACGGTCCCGACGATGATCATCACTTTGATCATCTTTACCGTAGCCGGATTTGTCTTTGATCATTCCCAAGACGGACAAGTGATGAGCTTTGCCGCTTCGTTAAAAGAGACATTCCATATCTCTGCAGCCTTGATGATTGTACCGATAGCGACCGGAATATTGATTGCCAAACGAGTAGCTCCAATCATCACGCTGTTTATATCGGCTCTGCTGGCAGCTGTCTTTGCCATTTTGTTCCAACCAGACTTATTACAACAGATTGCCGGAGCTGAAAGCATCAATGCGGCATCCATGTTCAAAGGCGTATTCATGACCTTATATGGTTCTACACAATTAGAGACAGGAAACGAGATGTTGAATTCCCTGGTATCTACCCGTGGAATGGCAGGAATGATGAATACGATCTGGCTGATAATTTGTGCGATGTGTTTCGGTGGTGCCATGACAGCCAGCGGCATGTTGGAAACGATCACTTCCGTCTTTATGCGCTTTATGCAACGCCGTGCCAGTATGGTCGCCTCAACGGTATTTTCGGGTTTGACACTGAATATCTGTACGGCCGACCAATACATCTCCATCATCCTGACAGGTAATATGTTCAAGGAAATCTATCGGAAGAAAGGATACGAAAGTCGCCTGCTGAGTCGTACAACCGAAGATGCCGTGACCGTAACTTCGGTATTGATTCCATGGAATACATGCGGTATGACGCAAGCCACTATCTTGAGTGTACCGACATTAACTTATCTTCCGTACTGCTTTTTTAATTTGATTAGCCCGCTTATGAGCATAATTATTGCTATCTTGGGCTTCAAAATAAAAAAGCACCATGAAGAAGATCAAGATTAGTTTACTTGGAAAAGTAGTTATTGCCATTGCGGCCGGTATTTTATTCGGTCAGTTCTTACCGGCCAGTATCGTACGGATATTCGTTACATTCAATTCCTTGTTCGGGAATTTCCTATCATTTTCCATCCCATTGATTATTCTAGGCCTGGTAACACCGGCTATCGGCGAATTGGGAAAAGGAGCAGGAAAACTACTGGCCATTACAGCCTTGTTAGCGTATGGTTCGACGATCTTTTCCGGATTCTTTACCTTTTTCAGTTGCGATGCGATTTTTCCATCCATTCTTCCCCCGAATACCGAACTGGCAGCCGTAGAAAATCCGGGAGATTTTATGTTGACGCCCTACTTCGAAGTAGCGATGCCTCCATTAATGGACGTCATGACAGCTTTATTGCTTTCCTTTACAATCGGTCTCGGTCTATCCTATATTGAAGGGACAGTTCTCAAAGATGGTTTTACCGACTTCAAAGAAATCATCACGATGTTGATAGAAGTGGTTATCATTCCGCTTTTACCTTTACATATCTTCGGTATCTTCCTCAACATGACTGTAAGTGGACAAGTGGCAGGTATCATAGCGATGTTCCTGAAAGTTATTCTGGTGATCTTTGTTCTCCACGTCCTGCTCTTACTAATCCAATTCAGTTTGGCCGGATCAGTCAGTCACAAGAATCCGTTACGCTTATTGCGGAATATGCTTCCTGCCTATGCAACAGCGTTAGGTACACAATCTTCGGCTGCCACCATTCCGGTAACGCTGGCTCAAGCTATCAAGAATGGAGTACGGCAGAATATAGCCATCTTCGTGATTCCGCTTTGTGCCACAATCCATCTGGCAGGAAGTACGATGAAGATCGTTGCCTGTGCCATGGCCATCTTATTTATGTCGGGTGAGCCGGTCTCATTAACATCCTTTGCCGGTTTTATCCTGATGTTAGGAATCACGATGGTAGCAGCTCCGGGTGTTCCGGGCGGAGCCATCATGGCAGCCTTAGGCTTACTGCAAAGTATGCTTGGATTCAATGAGACCTTGCAAGCCTTGATGATTGCTCTTTACATTGCCATGGACAGTTTCGGTACAGCTTGCAACGTAACAGGCGACGGAGCCATTGCCATCTTAGTAGATAAAATTGCCGGAAAACCTGCTCAAGAAACAGCAGAATAATAACGATATAGCTAAAAATACAGAGACACGAAGCCGCAGAGTTTTTTATTTATTTCCTCTTCGACTTCGTGTCTCTGTGTTTATTTATCTCGATCAACGGATATCTATCGGAACAATCGGTTGTTGTTTCACGTCATCCAAAAAGACAGCCTGATATTTTGTCTTTCCAAAATCAATCTGTTTCAAGTCGATGCAACGGATAGCACTGTTGTACATCGTCCGGAAATAAATCTTCCCATTACGAAGATCGGTAGCCGAAGTCCATTGTGTGGCACTTGGAATATCAGCATGTATCTCTCCTTTCGGGAACTCTATTCCCACCGGTATATCGAAATTATTCATAATCTGGAAACATTGCAATACCGTTTCAGTAGCTGTCTCCTTCTGAGGTGTAGTTGTCTGATAGAAAGCTGCACGAACAAAGCGGGACGGAGGCGTTACATCGCCCGGTATTCCCAGGAAACCGCTACCGGCACCAAACGAAGTCAGTTGGATATCCCCGAACTGTTGGGCTTCGGCTGAGCCAGGAAAGAGGTTGACATAATTATTGAGATTCGTCATCTGCCATTCAAATCCGGGAGAATTTGTCAGGACTCCCAAAGGATTATCATAGAAGTTTACTTTTCCATCTACGATTTCGATGACCACCTGTTTACCGGAAAGATCTTCAATCCTCCAGTGTACCGTAGAAGCACGTGGATCTATTGCGATGACATGAATATCTTTCATGCCGGCTTTCACTTCTTCTACCGTAGAGAAGTTAGCCAGCATCCATGACACCAACTGCAGGTCGGCAATACTAGTCGTACGGTTTGCCTCCTGATAGTTCTCATATTTTCCATAACGGGGAAAATAGAACAATCCGGCTGATAATCCGGCTTCGTTTAATCCTTCCGCCACGAATTCTTTCTGTTCGACAGCCAATCCGACATATCCATAACGAGCCGTAAAACGCAAGCCGTCCACCTTTCCGCCGGGAATATAAGATTGTTGCTGATAGCCACGAGGAACAACGAGATACTGACTGTTCAATTCACTTCCGCCCCATTCAATGGTTCGGGAAAGAATGCGGGTTCCATCTTTAGCGGTTAAAGTAATGCCTGTACAAGCATCGGCAGGTTGATAAGTAAAAGCTAAGGTTGCCAAAGCAGCTACTGTTGTAATCAGATTCTTCATATTCTTATTGTTTATGTGTTCGTTGTTTATCTTTATGAGCGAGCTTTCAAACTCTATTATATAACAAGTAGATGAGATAAATAGTTGTGATTTAGGATAAGTGCCTAAATGAAAAAAATCCCCGCCATCCGAAATAGAATAGCAGGGATTTCCTCTTTTGAGATTCCACGTTTACCCTTCACAAGGTTACTGGTAGAACATAAACTTTATATTACACTATTATTAATACTAACGCCACCTGTTCGCCTTCGCAGGGTACTTGGCCTTTTCCTTTGATTCTTCGCCCTAAAAGACGAAGCTTTGGATGGCTTGCGTGGACTATTAACTTTTTATATTAACTCTATTTATTAACAATTTCCACTTTCACCCTCACGGGATACTCTGCAAGTCGTTTCCGACTGGTGGAACAATTAATTTTATGATTATTTCTTTTCATTGCAGCGGGTTAAATCCCGCCGCAATTTTTATGATCGATAACATGGGGATTTATCCCGATGTTATTTAACGACTACCTTGAAGCTTTCGCCGTCAACTGATACGACTACTACACCCTGAGGAGCAGCGATTGTTGCATTGTCTGAAGAAACTGTTTCGTTAGCAACTACCTTACCTAAGATTGTACTTACGATTACGTTCTTACCTTCAGCACCCTTAACTACTACAGCGCCGTCAACACCTGCAACGATTACACTTGAAGTAGCGATTTCTTCGTTAGCAGTAGCTGAATCTGTTGTTGTTGTAACCTTAAATAAGGTACCATCAGTTACATTATCAGCATATAAGCCCTTACCAAGCAACAACTCTCCATGGTTTCCACCGATGTAATTAGTTACAGGACACTTATCATAAATCTTAATCCAAGAACCTTGCCATGAAGCAATTTCAGACACATCGTCCAAGTTAGATTCAATCAAGAATTCTTCAGATTCTTCTTCAGTTTCATCCTGAACCAAACGGAATGAGAATGACCAATTATTATGTCTATCAACTATTGAATAATCATTCCGTTTTGTATTGTCAGGATTGAAGAACTTAATAGGATCCAAATATGATTTATCATATCTCTTCACATAAACCTTCATTGATTCCAAAGTATTATCACCTTTGAATGTGTAGAAGAATTCACCTTCTTTAACCCAATTAACTTCTTTCTTCATATAAGCATTGATAGCAGCATTGATTTCTGCAGCATGTTCTTTCGTAATTACCATGTGAACACCTTCAACAAATCCCAAACGAACTGCATATCCCTTATATGTAAACAAGTCTGGTTCATGATAAGCATGTGATCCGTCTCCTTTTTTAACTAAAGAATCAGTCAAATTAACTAAGAAACGACCAGCTGTATATCCATTATAGAATGCATAATGACTAGCATCTTCTGCTTCAGCAGCATCTTTGTCAGCAAAATAACCATGTACATTATTGATACACCAGAAACCGTCAGCAACAGTATCTTTTGTCAATGCCAACATGTATTGAGGCATACGAAGTTTATTATCCAAACGCAATGGTTCTACAAAGAATACTTTTGAAGTATCGCCAACATTCATTGCTTCTTGACTCAAGCCTAAGTATTCAAAGCCTTCAATCACATTTGAAGCAGGAGCTCCAGTTTCATTAAATTCATCTGCAAACAACTTCTGATCTACACCACCTACGGTACGATAGAAATTCACTTTACCTTCCGGTATTGAACGATACAATGGACGATTTGAAACTGTTAAAGCAAAAGCATCAATGTTATCTTCTTGGCCATTATATAAATCAGCTTCTCCTAATTGTCCTGTACTCAATACATCAACACGACCATAACCATTATCCAGGTGTCGAATTTCAGGAATTTCAACTGTATTTACAAGAGCATAGCATGTATCTGACTGAGAATCGAATTGATCTGCTTTCAAGTAGAACAATGACATAGTTCCAAGACCATTATCCAAAATATCACCGATACCTCGTGTCATGTAATAGTTCTTTTCACCAAATTTTTCATTAACATTTACATAAACAGTGTCGTTGTCAATCAAATTAACATCCTTCACTTTCATCGTATATGCCTGACGAACTAATTGAGGAAGTTCTTTTCCACTAATAGCATCTATTACACCTGCACCATAACCAAATTCATTTACAGAAATGTTCATGTAATTTCGTTTTCCTTCTGTATATCCAGGCTGATAATATACTGTATCAAATTCAAAATAAGTATTATCTCCTTCAGAAGCAAACAGGACATCTCCTTCACCCTGATTAATATATTCAGAATCATTGTTGTAGCGGTTATAACGCATTGCATAATTTGTATAACGCAATGTTTCCGGATCTAAGAATCTGTAACCATGATATTGACTAGTTAAAGCTTCCTCATTATCCACATGCGGGAACTTATAAGTATCTTTCATCCAAAGACCGCGGTTCCAAGCTTCTAATTCTGTTGTCGGCTCTACATCATATCTATATCTAGTCATATCAATGGTATATTTACCAACTTCTTCTCCTTTAGCATTAACAGCTGCATACAACTGTCCTTTAAAGGTTGTATACCATTCTTCACCATATTCACGATTACGAATCTGAACGAGATCACTGCAAGAAGAACCATATTTTTCTACTACATACATAGTTGCAGGCATCATTCCATAATCTTGATCAGCATTAGGAACATCATACATATAGTGTCCATTTAGGCCAGCTACAAGATACTTTCCATTATTTACCGTTGATTGAATCCAATACAAACCTGGTTCCAATGTAGTACGAACCAAATAATCATAAGGATTATCAAATGCAATACGAGCATTCAATGGAGAAGCTCCAATACCTTTATTCTTGGATGTTGCTGTCAAACACCATTTAGAAGTTGCTAAATCTTTCAAACGAATAACGATTTCATCTCCCTTAGAGGTCCAAGTATTACTTACCTGAGATGCTTTATTATTTACATCATTGGCATACACAAAATGGTCACCAGCATAAGAATCTTTGAAAGAGATACCTTCCTCTGCCTCTTTTTCCGATATATCAGAAGCATTCAATGGCTCTACAACTAAACTATCTTGCGATGGATAGTAAGTAAATTTGAAATAATAACGAGCTTGAATGGCTAAGTCATCCTTTTTATCTGGTTTTGCATTGATAATATTCAAATCACCATCTACTGGATTTGATGTAGTTTGCCAATAAGCTGTATCGACCATTAAATAATGATCATTTTTCTTATTGTCAATATAATTTAATCGTAAGAATGTATTATCTAATAAATAAGAGGATTTAGCTGCAGCTAAATTATTCTTATTTAAAGATTTTTGCAGTGATTCTATTTCAGTGTTTAACTGCTTAATTTTCGAATTATTAGCTTCAATTATTTGTTCATTTTGGCTAATAGTTTCTGTTAACCCAGGAATAGATTTTTCATTCTCTTCATTCTGGCCAATTATCGTAAAATATTGATTAAATATTTTTTTATCATTACTATCTAATTTCTCCAAAGCATTAAATTCTGCTTTTAAATCATCTAATTTCTGACCAGTGCCCTGAAAACCGTTTGATAACAAGTTAGAAAATGCTGTATAAACACTGTTTGCAAGCTTATATGCCAAAGAAGCATCTTCATTATTGTCATATTTAGTAATAGAAGTTTGATACTTCTTATAAAGAGTTTCATATGAAGTAGTTCTACGTGCAACATCTATGGCAAGTACTATTGCATCATAACCTGCAATAGTAGTAACTAATTCTTTTTGTTTTGTAAAAACTTCATTATAATCGGACGTTAGTCCTCCATCAAGTAGCCCATTGTTATATTTTACTTGCTGCTGTAAAGCAAATAACTCAGCATCCAAGACTTCATTTGATGATAATAAAGAAGCATTCTCAGTTTCCAGTCTCAGAACTTCTTCAGATTTTACCCAGATCTGTCCCGGTAAATTACCCAGATCTTTACCACCTAACTCTTCATATGATTCAAAGAAGAAATCCTCTTGTAATTTTGATTTTTCAGCTTTATAATTCATTCCTTCAAGCATAGCATCTCCCCTGAACGAACGTTCATTTGGATCAACCCACTTGTCTCCATAGAATAATTTACCATCAGGAGTATAAAATTTAAAACTACCAAATGCCTTACCTTCATCAAACACTGATTTTTTATTATAATCAATCATTGAATTAAAGTCATAAGCATCCAATACGATCGAATTTGCCAATACAGGCTTAACTTGTAAAGCTTCACGATCTTTAACAACTCCATTTGCTAAAATATGCTCATCAATATCTTTATAAGATGTAATAAAGCCCCTTTCATTAGCTTTCATTATCATTACAGAATCCTTCTTATTATTAAAATAAGCATACGGAGCTGTAAATTCAAAATTGATATCTTGTGAATTTCCTTGATACCAAGCCCAACGCGTAACACATCCATCAATCATTTGGCTCGCACGAGGTTTATCAATAGATTTTCCCTCAGCATCAATAGCAAATGCATAATCATACATTAAAGACACTTTTGTCTCTTTATTGATAAAACGGTATTTACCACCAGATAAACCATCCGTATTTCCATAATCAATCTGCCACAAAGAAGCCAACAACGGTGTCTTTTGCATTCTATCAGGATTATCCACCACCAGACGTAAAAAAACTTCGCCAGTTTTCTCATTACGAGCGTGTACCAAATAACCTTCTCTTTTTGAGATAGGATCATAAGCTCTCAATTGATACCATTTTTGAGCATCAATAGCTTTAACTTCTTCAAAAGTTACATTTGAGAGCACTTTACCTCGACGGAACTCATAATGCCCGTTCTCCGGAGTAAAGTCTTCTGCCACTACAGAAAATGAGCTAGCCATAAGTAAGCTAGCCATCAAAGTAGAAAACTTTTTGTTCATAATAAATAAATTAATTGTTAATAATAAGGATAATTCAACAACTAATTTTACGAAGGAGTTAGTACAACCCCCGCGAATGATTATGAACGAGCATAAAAAAACGCGGGCTAGTTGTCTATTGCTTACTCTAAGGCATCTGGAAATTCGCCCACACTGTAACAATAAAACAACAGCCCGCGCTTATACGATATAATACGATCTACCCTCTAAAATGGCAGACGCTTCTATATACGTAATCAGCGCAAGCATTTTGCTGTCTATTATTCCACAGTGTTTAAAAATTTTCCAGATTTTTAGAGTAGGAATAATCTTCGTAAAATGCTTACATAATATATGTATAAAACCGCACTTCGCGGACCGCTGTCCGCTACGGAATCACTGCAAAGATAAGGAGGTTTTCTGAATCAACAAGAAAAAACTTGCATTATTTTCCAAAATATATGGATTATAGGACGAAACGTTTGGATTTATAGCACAAAACCCCTCGTTTCAAGTACGTGATAAAATGCCGACGTATTTTGATAAAACATAAACATCTTTTTATCCATCCATGCCTATGTTTATTACAACCGACTTTCTTACCTTATTATATAATATACTCCATATCCGATTTTCTTTTATACCCTTCACACACGTCCCTATTTCTTTCATAATCTGCAACTTCCTGTGAAGGGTGTGAAAGGAACATCCTTTGCGATGGTAGAGGCGCAGCACGCTGCGCCTCCAGCCTATCATAGCAGAAAATCAGGCACGGAATTCACGGATTACACCGTTTTTTAACCGTGTTTTCCGTGTCATCCGTGCCTAATATATATGTCGGTATTTTTAACAACACCGTTTGAGGCGCAGCACGCTACGCCTCTACTATCTTCCTTTCGCTCCACGAATGGATTGATAAATACGTTTTTCTCTAAAAATGGAGAATGATAGACTAATTTTCAATTCTCCATTTTCAACTTTCAATTAAACTGCGCCTTATTTCTTCGGCGCCCAGTCACGCGGAGTCGGAATACCCGGAAGCGGTTTCCGGTCTTTCAACTGGTTCATGACTTCCTGAATGGCACGATCCAACTGCTGGTCTTCCCCATTCCATTCGCGAATCGGATCATTATCGACTACAATATCCGGATCTACTCCGTGATTCTCGATAATCCAGTCGCCGGTCTTCGGATCATAGCTGGTGAAGAACGGAACGCGGATGTCGGTTCCATCCATATAAGGCAACGAACCACTGATACCGACGATTCCACCCCAGGTACGAGTTCCGATCAGCTTTCCTAACTTCAGGGCGCGGAAACCCCACGGGAACAAATCACCATCGGAAGCCGAATACTTGTTGATCAGGCAGACTTTCGGTCCGACTTGTACGGCATCGGGCACGGTTCCTATCAGTTTTGACCCCCGACGCATCGTCAGACGATAAGGTTCACGGGCCAGACGCTCCAGAATCATCGGAGAGACATTTCCGCCACCATTGGCACGGTCGTCAATAATCAATCCTTCCTTATCAAGTTGCGGATAGAAGTAGCGGGCAAACTCGTTCAATCCATCCGGTCCCATGTCCGGTATATAAATGTATCCCACACGACCTTGCGTAGCTTCCGTTACTTTCTTCAGGTTATTCTGTACCCAGTTATAATGATACAGCGAATATTCTTCCACCAACGGCGTAATCACTACTTTATGCGCTCCTGCCAATTGCGGCTTGCTGTTCAGCATCAGTTCGGTAGGAACATCGGCTTTCCCGACCAACAACTGATACATATTCTTCACACTGTTGGTAGGAACACCGTCGATAGCAACGATATATTCGCCGACTTTCGCTTCAATGCCCGGCTCTGCCAGCGGAGAGCGCAACTTCTTACTCCAGTTGGCACCTTCCAAAATCTTTTCCAGCTTGAAGAAACCACTCGGATCACGGGATATTTCTGCGCCCAACATACCGGTATTCAGACGTTCAGGCTTTTCCATTTCACCGGGATTGACATAGGCATGACCACATTCCAGCTCGCCAATCATCTCACCGATAATGTAATTCAGATCGAGACGCGTCTTTACGTATGGCAACAGAACAGCATATTTCTGCTTGATTGCCTTCCAATCCATTCCGTGCATGTTCTGTAAATAGAAACCATCCCGATAAGCCCGCCAAGCTTCGTCGAAGATCTGTGCCCATTCTTGCGGATAATCTACCGTAATCTTCATATTCGAAAGATTCACCGCCTGACTTAAATCGGCTTTTCCGGAAGGAATCGTAGAAGAGACATACAATGTTTTAGGGCGTGAAAACATGGCTTTGGAACTGCCGGGATTAACATACATGATGGCTCCTTCGGCAATGGTTTCTTCTTTCTTTGTTTTCAGATCATACGCCTTGGTACCACCAGAGGTATAATAATAGACTTTATTTCCGTCTGAATAAAAATGTGCGTAATACGAAGGAGAAAGCGGAAGCTTCACAATACGATCGGCTATTCCGTCGATGTCGATGTGAACCGACGTATCTTCTTCCGAAGTTTCCTCTTTTGTGCTTTCAGAAGTCTGTACGGCCACCTCATCATCTTCCTCCAAGAAAGGTGAAGGCGTGTCCTGACGAAGCAGTGCCAGATAAACCCCATTCATCCGGGTATAAACATGATTCCATTCCGTTTGTCCGTAAGTCGGATTGAAATCGCGGGCAGACGAGAAGATCAGATACTTACCATCCGTACTGAAAACCGGTGAGCTGGACGAATACCACTGATCCGTTACAGCATATTCCTTCTGGGTTTCGAGGTTATAGACATAGACAATCGAAAAATCATTCTCCGAAGTACGGGTATAAGTCAGCCATTTACTGTCCGGAGAAAAAGAAACTTGCCGCGGTTCGCCCAACGGATCCTGCAACAAGACCTTCTTCTGTTTGGAAGCTACGTCCAACAGACAAATCCGGTTCTGCCGATCGGTATAAACCAGCTTCTTGGCATCCGGACTCCAACTAAACGTCCGGATATACGTATCATTGTTCTTTGTCAATTGAACAGGCTCTTTTCCCAAACCATCTTCCTGTAAATAGAGTTCAGTCTCGCCGGTCCGGTCGGAGATAAAGGCGATATATTTCCCGTCGGGCGACCATTGTGCTTCCCGTTCGTGCGCTCCGGGCGTACGGGTAATATTCTTACTGACTCCTTTTTCGACCGGGATGTTAAATACTTCCCCACGAGTTGTGACCGCCATCCGTTCACCATTGGGAGAAAGACTGGCAGCAGTCAGGTAATCAACGCCATCCTTAATAGCTTGGCGTGCATAGACATTGTCGGAAGCCAAACGGATATTGACTTTCTCTGGCTGGTTATTTCCGGCTTTCAGCTTATAGATATAACCACCATTCTCAAAGACAATCCAATCGCCGTGGCAAGAAGGGAATTTGATATCATACTCCGTAAAGTTGGTTACCTTCTTGGTTTCTTTCGTTTTCGTATGATAAACAAACAGATTCATCGTACGATCACGATCCGAAAGGTAATAGATTTCATCGCCTATCCACATCGGGAAAATATCCTGCGCCTCATTGTTAGTAATATTCTCTACTTTCTTCTGGGCCGGATCATAAATCCATACATCATCCGCCATTCCACCTTTATAATATTTCCAGGTACGGAACTCACGCATCACCCGGTTATAAGCCAAGCGTTTGCCGTCGGGCGAATAACTACAGAAACCACCTTCGGGCAAAGGAATCACCTCCGGCAATCCGCCTTCCTGATTGACGGTATACAACTTTCCGGTGAATCCGTCACCAATCCGGTTACGATAGACAATCTGTTTGCCGTCGGGCGTCCACGTCATCACCATATTATTCGGTCCCATACGGTCACCCAAATCATCACGACCATTCGTAGCCGTATACGTTACCCGCAAAGGCTCTCCTCCATAGACGGGAATTGTAAACACTTCGGTATTTCCATCATACTGACCGGTAAAGGCAATTGTCTTTCCATCCGGTGAAAAACGGGGAAACATCTCATACCCAACATGCGAAGTCAATCGCTGGGCCTCACCTCCGCTCATAGGCACCTGATACAAATCGCCGGCATACGAGAAAACAATCTCCTTCCCATTCGTAGCCGGAAAACGCAGCAATCGGGCTTCATCTGCCAAGGTAGTCAACGAAAGTCCCGAAAGAGCAATTAGCAATAATTTCTGATTCATGGCATATCTTATTTATACGTATTTCGTGAATAGCACTCTTTTCTATCAACAAAGATAATCATTCACCCTACATATCCTCTACCCGAAAGCCACAAAGTTCATATCAGCAACCCGCCTTCTTCCACTTCCGAAATTTTCTCACACGACCAGCAAGGACAAAACCAATAGGAAAATAATTTTTTGACAGTTGTCATAAAGCTTTTCCATATCTGTCAAAAAGCTTTAGCACATATATAGTAAAGCTTTTCGACAGATGCCGAAAAATTAAATATTCATTACTCTTACATTCAAATCTTAGTATTTTAAAATCACTGCATCAGGAAAAGGATTCTCAAGCATCTTTATTTGAACAAGATAAGTAGCTATCATCGGATAATAAATCGCCTCAAGAGGAAGATATTTCCAAATAAAGACTATCTTTGAAGTTATTATCTATAAAAAACACAACTGATATGAAAACGACTCATTATTTACTGATGTCGGGCGTATGTGCGGCAACCTGGTTGCTTTCTGCTTGCAGTAACGTCCCGCCTCCTGCACCCGTTTTACCCGTTCCTACACCGGAACAAGTAGAATGGCATAAATTGGAAACCTACGCATTCGTCCATTTTGGATTAAATACCTTCAATGATTTGGAATGGGGTTATGGAAACACACCTGCTTCGACCTTTAATCCGACGGATTTGGACTGCGACCAATGGGTACGAACCATTAAGGCAGCCGGATTGAAAGGAGTTATCCTGACGGCAAAACATCACGATGGTTTCTGCCTCTGGCCTACTGCTACAACAGAATATTCGGTCAAGAATTCGCCTTGGAGAGACGGAAAAGGTGATATGGTTCGTGAACTCTCGGATGCTTGTCGTAAACATGGACTGAAGTTTGGTATTTATCTTTCTCCCTGGGATCGTAACAGTGAGAATTACGGACAGCCGGGATATGTGGAAAAGTTTCATGCTCAGATGCATGAACTAATCAGTAACTACGGGCCGTTATTTGAATATTGGTTTGACGGTGCCAACGGTGGTGACGGCTGGTACGGAGGAGCCAATGAGAAACGTTCAATCGATCCGAAAACATATTATAAATATGAGGAAGCCCGCAATGCCATTAAGGAACTGCATCCGCAGGCCATGATTTTCGGAGGTACCGTTCCGGATATTCGTTGGATTGGAAATGAAGAAGGCTGGGCAGATGCGACACAATGGTCGCCCTACTCCTACGAAAAGGAAAAACATTATACCGACAGTCAGCGAGGCATGGAGGACGGAGATAAATGGTTGGGCGGAGAATGCGACGTTTCTATTCGTCCGGGCTGGTTCTATCATGCACGGGAAGACCATCAGGTAAAGTCGTTGGCTAAGTTAGTCGATCTGTATTACCGCAGTGTCGGTCATAATACCAACTTCCTGTTAAACTTCCCGGTAGCACTGAACGGGAAAATTGCTCCGGGTGATTCCATCCGTGCCGTTGAATGGTATCAGACGATCCAAAACGATTTGAAGACCAATTTGCTGAAAAGTGCTTACGTAGAAGCAAGTAATTCGCGTGGCAGGAAATATGCTCCGGCTCGGGTTACCGATGGCGATTGGGATACTTATTGGGCTACAGAAGATGGTGTAACGCAGGCCTCACTTACATTCACCATGTCTCCAGCATCGGATGTAAACCGCTTATTATTGCAAGAATACATACCATTAGGCCAGCGTGTCAAAGCTTTCAAGATTGAATATGAGGAAAACGCCCAATGGAAAGAGGTGGAACCGGTGGATGAAACAACGACGATCGGTTACAAACGTATTGTTCGCTTCAAAACGGTTCATGCCGAAAAGCTTCGGGTAACATTCCTTGATGCGAAAGGGCCGTTATGTATTAATAATGTAGAAGCATACTTGGCACCAGCTTTGCTGACTGAACCGGCTATTACCCGCAATCTGGAAGATAAAGTCCGTATCCAAGCAGGTGAACCAACAGCCATGATCTATTATACTACCGACGGATCTGAACCAACCAAAGAATCAACTTTGTACAATCAACCTTTTGTATTAGATCAGAAAGCTACGGTAAAAGCAATTGTCTATGACAAAACCTTCGACAAATATAGTCCGGTCACCACTGCCGAATTTGATATTCCTGTAAAAATGTATCAAATAGCGGACGAAAAAGAGAAAGCTATACTCGACGGAAATGGTTATACGACCTATTATTTGCCAAAAGGGAAACAGGCATTGACTGTACGCCTCGAACAACCGCAGACGATTTCCGGTTTCCGCTATACACCGAACCAGAATCGGGACGCACAAGGACATATTTCCAGCTATCGGTTCTATGTAGACGGTAAACTGGTATCCAGCGGAGAGTTCTCGAACATCAAGGCGAATCCAATAGAACAAGTCATCCGTTTCACTCCAGTCAAAGGCAAGGAAGTCAAACTGGAATCTGTACGCAACGTAGATGATGTCAAGAGTACTGGTATCGGAGAATTTTCAGTACTGACGGAATAAACAAAGATAAAAAGGCAAGAAGCGCTCAATCTTCTTGCCTTTTTCTTAACCAAGCATATCTAAAATATCCGAAGCCTTTTGGGCTATATATTTCGGATGATAAGATTCGAGCTCAGAAGCCGGGCGGAATCCCCAGGTAACGCCACAAGCATCAACTACACTATTGATAGCCGTTTGCATATCTACATTCGAATCTCCAATATATAAGGTATCAGCCGCCTCCACATGCGCCTTTTCTCTGATTTCAGATACGATACCCGGATCCGGTTTTGTCTTTATGCCTTCACGCTGACCCAAAACAGCAGTAAAACGAATATTCGGGAAGAAATATCCGACTAATTTCGTCGTTGCAGCCTGATATTTATTAGAAGCTACGGCCAGTTGGATACCTTTATCCTGTAATGCCTGGAGCAATTCCGGAATGCCTTCATAAGGACGGCTGGCATCCGCATTATGCACATCATAATGAGCCAAGAAATCCTGACGGATCTTAGCAATATTCTCTTCCGTCTTTTCACCTTCAGGCAAAGCACGCTCGAACAGTTTATTAATACCATTACCTACAAAATAATTGTATTCTTCCAAATGATGCGTCGGAAATCCATTCTTTTCCAAGGCATAGTTCGTACTGTGCGCCAAATCAGCGATCGTGTTCAGAAGCGTACCATCCAAATCAAAGATCAATAACTTTTTCATTTCTATCGGATATTAATAATACGGTACAAATATATATTCTCTAGCAGGCGACAAAGATAGAAAAAGAGTTGAATATACACAAAAGGCCGGCTTCCATTCGGGAAACCGGCCTTTCTTCTATTGAATTACTTAAAAACTCAATTATTTACCAGAAAGTTTTTCTTTCAAAGCAGCCAACTCTTCGATATCACCTAAAGTAGTCTTTTCGAGCTGAGTAGTAGCTACGTTGTTATCTTCTTTCTTGTTGTGCTTAGCTTTCTTTTCAGCAGCAGCTTCTTTCTTAGCGTTCTTCTGTTCATCTTCGAATACGCGGCTGTGAGACAAGATGATTCTCTTAGCTTCTTTGTTGAATTCGATAACCTTGAACTGAAGTTTTTCATCTACCTGAGCCTGAGAGCCGTCTTCTTTAACCAAGTGTTTCGGAGTAGCGAAACCTTCAACACCGTAAGGCAAAGAAATAACTGCACCCTTATCCAACATTTCGATGATTGTACCTTCGTGAATAGAACCTACTGTAAAGATAGTTTCGAATACATCCCAAGGATTTTCTTCCAACTGCTTGTGACCTAAGCTCAAGCGGCGGTTTTCCTTATCGATTTCCAGAACCTGAACTTCGATATCAGCACCAATCTGAGTGAATTCAGACGGATGTTTGATTTTCTTCGTCCAAGACAAATCAGAAATGTGGATCAAACCGTCAACACCTTCTTCGATTTCTACGAATACACCGAAGTTAGTGAAGTTACGTACTTTAGCTGTGTGCTTAGAACCAACCGGGAAGCGTTCTTCGATATTTTCCCATGGATCCGGTTTCAGCTGTTTGATACCCAAAGACATCTTACGTTCTTCACGATCCAATGTCAAGATTACAGCTTCAACTTCGTCACCAACCTTCATGAAGTCCTGAGCAGAACGCAAGTGCTGAGTCCAAGACATTTCAGAAACGTGGATCAAACCTTCTACGCCTGGAGCGATTTCGATGAATGCTCCGTAGTCAGCCATAACGACAACTTTACCTTTAACTTTGTCACCAACCTTCAAGTTAGGATCCAAAGCATCCCAAGGATGCGGAGTCAGCTGCTTCAAACCTAAAGCAATACGTTTCTTTTCGTCGTCGAAGTCCAAGATAACCACGTTGATCTTCTGATCCAGCTGAACGATTTCTTCCGGATGAGAAACGCGGCCCCAAGACAAGTCTGTGATATGGATCAAACCATCTACGCCACCCAAGTCGATGAATACACCGTAAGAAGTGATGTTCTTGACAGTTCCTTCCAATACCTGACCTTTTTCCAACTTAGAGATAATGTCTTTCTTCTGTTGTTCCAGTTCAGCTTCGATAAGAGCCTTGTGAGAAACAACCACATTCTTGAATTCCTGATTGATCTTAACGATCTTGAATTCCATAGTCTTACCAACGAATACATCGTAGTCGCGGATCGGCTTAACATCGATCTGAGAACCCGGCAAGAAGGCTTCAATACCGAATACGTCAACGATCATACCGCCCTTCGTACGACACTTGATGTAACCCTTGATGATTTCGTCATTTTCCAATGCTTCGTTAACACGTTCCCAAGAACGAGAAGCACGAGCTTTTTTGTGAGAAAGGATTAATTGTCCTTTTTTGTCTTCCTGGCTTTCGATGTAAACTTCTACTTCGTCGCCAATCTTCAAATCCGGGTTGTAACGGAATTCAGACATCGGAACAACACCATCAGATTTGAAACCAATGTTTACTACAACTTCACGTTTGTTCATTGCAGTAACAGTACCCATAACCACTTCTTTGTCTTTTACAGTGTTCAGGGTTTCGTCATAAGTTTTTACAAGATCTTCCTTGCTTACGCTACCGTAAGATTCGCCCTTTTCAAGAGCATCCCAATCGAAATTGTCGATCGGTTGAATGTTCTTCAAATTTTCCATTCTAAAATTGTTAATACTAAGTTTGTTTTAATTAGTAAGTTAGACTTTATGTTGCCTCTCTCAAAAATCAACTGCAAAGGTAATGCTTTTTTCTGATTTACAAGAAATCCATTATTAAAATTGCGTGCGAATCTATAATCTTTAACTAATAAACAAGAAGTTAGCCGTTATAGCATCTATTTTAGTCCAAAGGTCCACTTCCTCTCTTCTACATTGAAATAAGTACTAACAGTTTATTATGGAAAGCATCCGATGGGAATAATATCTCACTTAGAAATAGAAGAAAATAAAGAGGCAAAAGATACTATCATTTGCCTCTTTCCTCTATTAATAAGAATACAATCAACCATTTAATATCTCCGTCAGCCGTTTAACGCCTTCAGAAGCGCCACATTGCAGATGAACGATATCATCCCGATAAGTCCGCACTTCTTTCGGATCTATCAAATAAATCGGCTGCCCGCGACGAACGTAGTTTAATAAACCAGCTGCAGGATAAACATTTAATGAGGTTCCAATAATCACAAAAATATCACAAGCTTCTACTTCACGAATTGCCGGATCAATCATTGGAACAGCTTCTCCAAACCAAACAATAAAAGGCCGTAGTTGAACTCCTTTCGGATCTTTATCTCCCCAATGAATATCCGGGTATGCAGGATCCAGGTCATAAGTAGTTTCTAAATCACGGACAGAACAAGCCTTCATCAGTTCACCATGTAAATGAATCACATGCGTACTTCCAGCACGTTCATGCAAATTATCAATATTTTGTGTAATGATCCGTACATCAAAATCTTTTTCCAAAGCAGCCAAGCCCAGATGCCCGGCATTAGGCTTTGTATTCAATAACTCACGCCGACGCTGATTATAGAAATTCAATACAAGTTCCGGATCTTTTTGAAACCCTTCGGGTGTAGCTACATCTTCCACCCGGTATTTTTCCCATAAGCCATCTGAATCACGAAAGGTGGAAATACCACTTTCTGCACTCATTCCGGCACCAGTCAATACAACTAATCTCTTTTTCATACAGATTGAATTTAGATTATTATGCAAATTAATAGTTTTCTCATGAAAGAGCAAATAATGAAAACAAAAAAGGCGATACTTTTCGGTACCGCCTTCTTTTGTTGATTACCTTCCGGTCCTCACGGAGGGGAAGGATAGACTTTTATTACACTATTATTAATACTAAACCACTTGTTCGCCTTCTCAGGTTACTTATCTTGCTAAACAAGACACGTGACTATTAACTTAAAAAATATGTTTTAATAGATTGCGATGGGACTTCTCCCACCGCAATTTTATGAATTGTCAATTGTTAATCTTGATTTTAACTTAACATACCCACCTCTGAATTCCAATCATTTATTATATATATAGGTTCATTGATGGCGAGACACTCGTCAAAAATCTAATTCTGCTTGCCTATTTCGAAATCCATAATAGTACATAGCTTCTAACAACTTCAGAATAATCCTCATAAATCCTATTCCGATATCCAATATATGCTTATCTACTGAGCAAAAAATTAATTAGCAGTGTCCAAATTGGTCATTTTTGAAAGTCATTATAGCTTCTAAAAGACAAATATCCAACTCAAGCAATATTCTTAAACAATATTAATATTACCAGTCTTAAGAGTAAAGATTTTTAGATTAATTATTTTATTCTACTCCGCTAGTTCTTCTGTTTTCCAGGTTGAAACTTCATACAATAGTATATATATAATAAGGTATAGGAAAGGAGTGTATTCCATAGAAAAAAACATAGGTATGAATTACAAAAAAGATGCCTACCTTTTCATCAATTCATGCCTACCTTTTCGCCAAAATACGCCGGCTTTTTAGACAAAAGCAACGAGTATCAATTTCGATTCTAACGAGTGTCATTTTTGATACTCGTTAGCTATTTCAATAAGGTCAGTTTATTACTATATACAAGTCTAATTCTAAAAAACACCCTTCACACACACCCTTAACTCATTGTTATTCTGAAAAATGATGTGAAGAATGTGAAATCAAAGCGATTAAAACAACAAATAAGTGAAAAGTAAATGAGAAAAAGGAAACAACATGTACTGGCAGAACTAGTTCTATAAATAAACGAGACAATTTCTATCTTTAGGCTCTAATCAGAGGTTAAGAACTGCAATTTTTCTTACAAAAGACACAATAATCTTAATTAACAAAGAAACATTGACACAAGAAAAATTCACATTATACTATGAAAAAGTTCCCATGTATGCATCTTATTTTAAAAAAATGTATATCTTTGTCGAAAAATAATGAGAGGGTGAATTATTAAATAAGATTAGTCCTGCCAGTACATGTTGTTTCCTTTTTCTCATTTACTTTTCACTTATTTGTTGTTTTAATCGCTTTGATTTCACATTCTTCACATCATTTTTCAGAATAACAATGAGTTAAGGGTGTGTGTGAAGGGTGTTTTTTAGAATTAGACTTGTATATAGTAATAAACTGACCTTATTGAAATAGCTAACGAGTATCAAAAATGACACTCGTTAGAATCGAAATTGATACTCGTTGCTTTTGTCTAAAAAGCCGGCGTATTTTGGCGAAAAGGTAGGCATGAATTGATGAAAAGGTAGGCATCTTTTTTGTAATTCATACCTATGTTTTTTTCTATGGAATACACTCCTTTCCTATACCTTATTATATATATACTATTGTATGAAGTTTCAACCTGGAAAACAGAAGAACTAGCGGAGTAGAATAAAATAATTAATCTAAAAATCTTTACTCTTAAGACTGGTAATATTAATATTGTTTAAGAATATTGCTTGAGTTGGATATTTGTCTTTTAGAAGCTATAATGACTTTCAAAAATGACCAATTTGGACACTGCTAATTAATTTTTTGCTCAGTAGATAAGCATATATTGGATATCGGAATAGGATTTATGAGGATTATTCTGAAGTTGTTAGAAGCTATGTACTATTATGGATTTCGAAATAGGCAAGCAGAATTAGATTTTTGACGAGTGTCTCGCCATCAATGAACCTATATATATAATAAATGATTGGAATTCAGAGGTGGGTATGTTAAGTTAAAATCAAGATTAACAATTGACAATTCATAAAATTGCGGTGGGAGAAGTCCCATCGCAATCTATTAAAACATATTTTTTAAGTTAATAGTCACGTGTCTTGTTTAGCAAGATAAGTAACCTGAGAAGGCGAACAAGTGGTTTAGTATTAATAATAGTGTAATAAAAGTCTATCCTTCCCCTCCGTGAGGACCGGAAGGTAATCAACAAAAGAAGGCGGTACCGAAAAGTATCGCCTTTTTTGTTTTCATTATTTGCTCTTTCATGAGAAAACTATTAATTTGCATAATAATCTAAATTCAATCTGTATGAAAAAGAGATTAGTTGTATTGACTGGTGCCGGAATGAGTGCAGAAAGTGGTATTTCCACCTTTCGTGATTCAGATGGCTTATGGGAAAAATACCGGGTGGAAGATGTAGCTACACCCGAAGGGTTTCAAAAAGATCCGGAACTTGTATTGAATTTCTATAATCAGCGTCGGCGTGAGTTATTGAATACAAAGCCTAATGCCGGGCATCTGGGCTTGGCTGCTTTGGAAAAAGATTTTGATGTACGGATCATTACACAAAATATTGATAATTTGCATGAACGTGCTGGAAGTACGCATGTGATTCATTTACATGGTGAACTGATGAAGGCTTGTTCTGTCCGTGATTTAGAAACTACTTATGACCTGGATCCTGCATACCCGGATATTCATTGGGGAGATAAAGATCCGAAAGGAGTTCAACTACGGCCTTTTATTGTTTGGTTTGGAGAAGCTGTTCCAATGATTGATCCGGCAATTCGTGAAGTAGAAGCTTGTGATATTTTTGTGATTATTGGAACCTCATTAAATGTTTATCCTGCAGCTGGTTTATTAAACTACGTTCGTCGCGGGCAGCCGATTTATTTGATAGATCCGAAAGAAGTGCGGACTTATCGGGATGATATCGTTCATCTGCAATGTGGCGCTTCTGAAGGCGTTAAACGGCTGACGGAGATATTAAATGGTTGATTGTATTCTTATTAATAGAGGAAAGAGGCAAATGATAGTATCTTTTGCCTCTTTATTTTCTTCTATTTCTAAGTGAGATATTATTCCCATCGGATGCTTTCCATAATAAACTGTTAGTACTTATTTCAATGTAGAAGAGAGGAAGTGGACCTTTGGACTAAAATAGATGCTATAACGGCTAACTTCTTGTTTATTAGTTAAAGATTATAGATTCGCACGCAATTTTAATAATGGATTTCTTGTAAATCAGAAAAAAGCATTACCTTTGCAGTTGATTTTTGAGAGAGGCAACATAAAGTCTAACTTACTAATTAAAACAAACTTAGTATTAACAATTTTAGAATGGAAAATTTGAAGAACATTCAACCGATCGACAATTTCGATTGGGATGCTCTTGAAAAGGGCGAATCTTACGGTAGCGTAAGCAAGGAAGATCTTGTAAAAACTTATGACGAAACCCTGAACACTGTAAAAGACAAAGAAGTGGTTATGGGTACTGTTACTGCAATGAACAAACGTGAAGTTGTAGTAAACATTGGTTTCAAATCTGATGGTGTTGTTCCGATGTCTGAATTCCGTTACAACCCGGATTTGAAGATTGGCGACGAAGTAGAAGTTTACATCGAAAGCCAGGAAGACAAAAAAGGACAATTAATCCTTTCTCACAAAAAAGCTCGTGCTTCTCGTTCTTGGGAACGTGTTAACGAAGCATTGGAAAATGACGAAATCATCAAGGGTTACATCAAGTGTCGTACGAAGGGCGGTATGATCGTTGACGTATTCGGTATTGAAGCCTTCTTGCCGGGTTCTCAGATCGATGTTAAGCCGATCCGCGACTACGATGTATTCGTTGGTAAGACTATGGAATTCAAGATCGTTAAGATCAATCAGGAATTCAAGAATGTGGTTGTTTCTCACAAGGCTCTTATCGAAGCTGAACTGGAACAACAGAAGAAAGACATTATCTCTAAGTTGGAAAAAGGTCAGGTATTGGAAGGAACTGTCAAGAACATCACTTCTTACGGTGTATTCATCGACTTGGGTGGCGTAGATGGTTTGATCCATATCACAGACTTGTCTTGGGGCCGCGTTTCTCATCCGGAAGAAATCGTTCAGCTGGATCAGAAGATCAACGTGGTTATCTTGGACTTCGACGACGAAAAGAAACGTATTGCTTTAGGTTTGAAGCAGCTGACTCCGCATCCTTGGGATGCTTTGGATCCTAACTTGAAGGTTGGTGACAAAGTTAAAGGTAAAGTTGTCGTTATGGCTGACTACGGAGCATTCATCGAAATCGCTCCAGGCGTAGAAGGTTTGATCCACGTTTCTGAAATGTCTTGGACTCAGCACTTGCGTTCTGCTCAGGACTTCATGAAGGTTGGTGACGAAGTTGAAGCTGTAATCTTGACATTGGATCGTGAAGAACGTAAGATGTCTTTGGGTATCAAACAGCTGAAACCGGATCCATGGGAAAATATCGAAGAACGCTTCCCGGTTGGTTCTAAGCACACAGCTAAAGTACGTAACTTCACTAACTTCGGTGTATTCGTAGAAATCGAAGAAGGTGTTGACGGTTTGATCCACATTTCTGATTTGTCTTGGACGAAGAAAATCAAACATCCGTCTGAATTCACTCAGATTGGTGCTGATATCGAAGTTCAGGTTCTGGAAATCGATAAGGAAAACCGCCGCTTGAGCTTAGGTCACAAGCAGTTGGAAGAAAATCCTTGGGATGTATTCGAAACTATCTTTACAGTAGGTTCTATTCACGAAGGTACAATCATCGAAATGTTGGATAAGGGTGCAGTTATTTCTTTGCCTTACGGTGTTGAAGGTTTCGCTACTCCGAAACACTTGGTTAAAGAAGACGGCTCTCAGGCTCAGGTAGATGAAAAACTTCAGTTCAAGGTTATCGAATTCAACAAAGAAGCTAAGAGAATCATCTTGTCTCACAGCCGCGTATTCGAAGATGAACAGAAGAACGCTAAGAAAGAAGCTGCTGCTGAAAAGAAAGCTAAGCACAACAAGAAAGAAGATAACAACGTAGCTACTACTCAGCTCGAAAAGACTACTTTAGGTGATATCGAAGAGTTGGCTGCTTTGAAAGAAAAACTTTCTGGTAAATAATTGAGTTTTTAAGTAATTCAATAGAAGAAAGGCCGGTTTCCCGAATGGAAGCCGGCCTTTTGTGTATATTCAACTCTTTTTCTATCTTTGTCGCCTGCTAGAGAATATATATTTGTACCGTATTATTAATATCCGATAGAAATGAAAAAGTTATTGATCTTTGATTTGGATGGTACGCTTCTGAACACGATCGCTGATTTGGCGCACAGTACGAACTATGCCTTGGAAAAGAATGGATTTCCGACGCATCATTTGGAAGAATACAATTATTTTGTAGGTAATGGTATTAATAAACTGTTCGAGCGTGCTTTGCCTGAAGGTGAAAAGACGGAAGAGAATATTGCTAAGATCCGTCAGGATTTCTTGGCTCATTATGATGTGCATAATGCGGATGCCAGCCGTCCTTATGAAGGCATTCCGGAATTGCTCCAGGCATTACAGGATAAAGGTATCCAACTGGCCGTAGCTTCTAATAAATATCAGGCTGCAACGACGAAATTAGTCGGATATTTCTTCCCGAATATTCGTTTTACTGCTGTTTTGGGTCAGCGTGAAGGCATAAAGACAAAACCGGATCCGGGTATCGTATCTGAAATCAGAGAAAAGGCGCATGTGGAGGCGGCTGATACCTTATATATTGGAGATTCGAATGTAGATATGCAAACGGCTATCAATAGTGTAGTTGATGCTTGTGGCGTTACCTGGGGATTCCGCCCGGCTTCTGAGCTCGAATCTTATCATCCGAAATATATAGCCCAAAAGGCTTCGGATATTTTAGATATGCTTGGTTAAGAAAAAGGCAAGAAGATTGAGCGCTTCTTGCCTTTTTATCTTTGTTTATTCCGTCAGTACTGAAAATTCTCCGATACCAGTACTCTTGACATCATCTACGTTGCGTACAGATTCCAGTTTGACTTCCTTGCCTTTGACTGGAGTGAAACGGATGACTTGTTCTATTGGATTCGCCTTGATGTTCGAGAACTCTCCGCTGGATACCAGTTTACCGTCTACATAGAACCGATAGCTGGAAATATGTCCTTGTGCGTCCCGATTCTGGTTCGGTGTATAGCGGAAACCGGAAATCGTCTGCGGTTGTTCGAGGCGTACAGTCAATGCCTGTTTCCCTTTTGGCAAATAATAGGTCGTATAACCATTTCCGTCGAGTATAGCTTTCTCTTTTTCGTCCGCTATTTGATACATTTTTACAGGAATATCAAATTCGGCAGTGGTGACCGGACTATATTTGTCGAAGGTTTTGTCATAGACAATTGCTTTTACCGTAGCTTTCTGATCTAATACAAAAGGTTGATTGTACAAAGTTGATTCTTTGGTTGGTTCAGATCCGTCGGTAGTATAATAGATCATGGCTGTTGGTTCACCTGCTTGGATACGGACTTTATCTTCCAGATTGCGGGTAATAGCCGGTTCAGTCAGCAAAGCTGGTGCCAAGTATGCTTCTACATTATTAATACATAACGGCCCTTTCGCATCAAGGAATGTTACCCGAAGCTTTTCGGCATGAACCGTTTTGAAGCGAACAATACGTTTGTAACCGATCGTCGTTGTTTCATCCACCGGTTCCACCTCTTTCCATTGGGCGTTTTCCTCATATTCAATCTTGAAAGCTTTGACACGCTGGCCTAATGGTATGTATTCTTGCAATAATAAGCGGTTTACATCCGATGCTGGAGACATGGTGAATGTAAGTGAGGCCTGCGTTACACCATCTTCTGTAGCCCAATAAGTATCCCAATCGCCATCGGTAACCCGAGCCGGAGCATATTTCCTGCCACGCGAATTACTTGCTTCTACGTAAGCACTTTTCAGCAAATTGGTCTTCAAATCGTTTTGGATCGTCTGATACCATTCAACGGCACGGATGGAATCACCCGGAGCAATTTTCCCGTTCAGTGCTACCGGGAAGTTTAACAGGAAGTTGGTATTATGACCGACACTGCGGTAATACAGATCGACTAACTTAGCCAACGACTTTACCTGATGGTCTTCCCGTGCATGATAGAACCAGCCCGGACGAATAGAAACGTCGCATTCTCCGCCCAACCATTTATCTCCGTCCTCCATGCCTCGCTGACTGTCGGTATAATGTTTTTCCTTTTCGTAGGAGTAGGGCGACCATTGTGTCGCATCTGCCCAGCCTTCTTCATTTCCAATCCAACGAATATCCGGAACGGTACCTCCGAAAATCATGGCCTGCGGATGCAGTTCCTTAATGGCATTGCGGGCTTCCTCATATTTATAATATGTTTTCGGATCGATTGAACGTTTCTCATTGGCTCCTCCGTACCAGCCGTCACCACCGTTGGCACCGTCAAACCAATATTCAAATAACGGCCCGTAGTTACTGATTAGTTCATGCATCTGAGCATGAAACTTTTCCACATATCCCGGCTGTCCGTAATTCTCACTGTTACGATCCCAGGGAGAAAGATAAATACCAAACTTCAGTCCATGTTTACGACAAGCATCCGAGAGTTCACGAACCATATCACCTTTTCCGTCTCTCCAAGGCGAATTCTTGACCGAATATTCTGTTGTAGCAGTAGGCCAGAGGCAGAAACCATCGTGATGTTTTGCCGTCAGGATAACTCCTTTCAATCCGGCTGCCTTAATGGTTCGTACCCATTGGTCGCAGTCCAAATCCGTCGGATTAAAGGTCGAAGCAGGTGTGTTTCCATAACCCCATTCCAAATCATTGAAGGTATTTAATCCAAAATGGACGAATGCGTAGGTTTCCAATTTATGCCATTCTACTTGTTCCGGTGTAGGAACGGGTAAAACGGGTGCAGGAGGCGGGACGTTACTGCAAGCAGAAAGCAACCAGGTTGCCGCACATACGCCCGACATCAGTAAATAATGAGTCGTTTTCATATCAGTTGTGTTTTTTATAGATAATAACTTCAAAGATAGTCTTTATTTGGAAATATCTTCCTCTTGAGGCGATTTATTATCCGATGATAGCTACTTATCTTGTTCAAATAAAGATGCTTGAGAATCCTTTTCCTGATGCAGTGATTTTAAAATACTAAGATTTGAATGTAAGAGTAATGAATATTTAATTTTTCGGCATCTGTCGAAAAGCTTTACTATATATGTGCTAAAGCTTTTTGACAGATATGGAAAAGCTTTATGACAACTGTCAAAAAATTATTTTCCTATTGGTTTTGTCCTTGCTGGTCGTGTGAGAAAATTTCGGAAGTGGAAGAAGGCGGGTTGCTGATATGAACTTTGTGGCTTTCGGGTAGAGGATATGTAGGGTGAATGATTATCTTTGTTGATAGAAAAGAGTGCTATTCACGAAATACGTATAAATAAGATATGCCATGAATCAGAAATTATTGCTAATTGCTCTTTCGGGACTTTCGTTGACTACCTTGGCAGATGAAGCCCGATTGCTGCGTTTTCCGGCTACGAATGGGAAGGAGATTGTTTTCTCGTATGCCGGCGATTTGTATCAGGTGCCTATGAGCGGAGGTGAGGCCCAGCGATTGACTTCGCATGTTGGGTATGAGATGTTTCCCCGTTTTTCACCGGATGGAAAGACAATTGCCTTTACCGGTCAGTATGATGGAAATACCGAAGTGTTTACAATTCCCGTCTATGGAGGAGAGCCTTTGCGGGTAACGTATACGGCTACGAATGGTCGTGATGATTTGGGTGACCGTATGGGACCGAATAATATGGTGATGACGTGGACGCCCGACGGCAAACAGATTGTCTATCGTAACCGGATTGGTGACGGATTCACCGGAAAGTTGTATACCGTCAATCAGGAAGGCGGATTGCCGGAGGTGATTCCTTTGCCCGAAGGTGGTTTCTGTAGTTATTCGCCCGACGGCAAACGCTTGGCTTATAACCGGGTGATGCGTGAGTTCCGTACCTGGAAATATTATAAAGGTGGAATGGCGGATGATGTATGGATTTATGATCCGGCCCAGAAGAAAGTAGAGAATATTACTAACAATGAGGCGCAGGATATTTTCCCGATGTGGATAGGCGATGAAATCTATTACCTTTCGGATCGTGATCGTACGATGAATCTGTTTGTTTATCATACGAAAACGAAAGAAACCAAGAAGGTAACCAACTTTACGGAGTATGATATCAAATTCCCTTCTTGCCACGGCGATTGGATTGTCTTTGAGAATGGTGGTTATATCTATAAGCTGAAAGCCGGAAATAACCAGCCAGAGAAAGTCAATATCCGTTTGGCTTCCGACAATGTCTATGCACGCCAAGCTATTAAGGATGGCGTTGATTACCTGACTGCTGCCAGTCTTTCTCCCAATGGTGAACGGATGGCGGTCACAACTCGTGGGGAAGTATTTAACATCCCGGTCGAAAAAGGAGTCAGTAAGAATATTACCCGTACGCCCGGAGCGCACGAACGGGAAGCACAATGGTCGCCCGACGGGAAATATATCGCCTTTATCTCCGACCGGACCGGCGAGACTGAACTCTATTTACAGGAAGATGGTTTGGGAAAAGAGCCTGTTCAATTGACAAAGAACAATGATACGTATATCCGGACGTTTAGTTGGAGTCCGGATGCCAAGAAGCTGGTTTATACCGATCGGCAGAACCGGATTTGTCTGTTGGACGTAGCTTCCAAACAGAAGAAGGTCTTGTTGCAGGATCCGTTGGGCGAACCGCGGCAAGTTTCTTTTTCTCCGGACAGTAAATGGCTGACTTATACCCGTACTTCGGAGAATGATTTTTCGATTGTCTATGTCTATAACCTCGAAACCCAGAAGGAATATGCTGTAACGGATCAGTGGTATTCGTCCAGCTCACCGGTTTTCAGTACGGATGGTAAGTATCTGATCTTCTCGTCTGCCCGCGATTTCAATCCGACTTACGGACAAACGGAATGGAATCATGTTTATACCCGGATGAATGGGGTTTATCTGGCACTGCTTCGTCAGGACACGCCTTCACCTTTCTTGGAGGAAGATGATGAGGTGGCCGTACAGACTTCTGAAAGCACAAAAGAGGAAACTTCGGAAGAAGATACGTCGGTTCACATCGACATCGACGGAATAGCCGATCGTATTGTGAAGCTTCCGCTTTCTCCTTCGTATTACGCACATTTTTATTCAGACGGAAATAAAGTCTATTATTATACCTCTGGTGGTACCAAGGCGTATGATCTGAAAACAAAGAAAGAAGAAACCATTGCCGAAGGAGCCATCATGTATGTTAATCCCGGCAGTTCCAAAGCCATGTTTTCACGCCCTAAAACATTGTATGTCTCTTCTACGATTCCTTCCGGAAAAGCCGATTTAAGTCAGGCGGTGAATCTTTCGAATATGAAGATTACGGTAGATTATCCGCAAGAATGGGCACAGATCTTCGACGAAGCTTGGCGGGCTTATCGGGATGGTTTCTATTTACAGAACATGCACGGAATGGATTGGAAGGCAATCAAGCAGAAATATGCTGTTCTGTTGCCATACGTAAAGACGCGTCTCGATCTGAATTACATTATCGGTGAGATGATTGGCGAGCTGGAATGTGGTCATGCCTATGTCAATCCCGGTGAAATGGAAAAGCCTGAACGTCTGAATACCGGTATGTTGGGCGCAGAAATATCCCGTGATCCGAGTGGTTTCTTCAAGCTGGAAAAGATTTTGGAAGGTGCCAACTGGAGTAAGAAGTTGCGCTCTCCGCTGGCAGAGCCGGGCATTGAAGCGAAAGTCGGCGAATATATCGTTGCTATCGACGGTGTTCCTACCAACAGTGTGAAGAATATGTATCAGTTGTTGGTCGGGAAAGCCGATGTTCCTACCGAACTGATGCTGAACAGCAAGCCGCAATTGGCAGGAGCGCATAAAGTAGTGATTACGCCGTTGGTGGAAGAATATTCGCTGTATCATTATAACTGGGTACAGAATAACCTGAAGAAAGTAACGGAAGCTACGCAAGGTCGTGTGGGATACATTTATATACCGGACATGGGACCGGATGGATTGAACGAGTTTGCCCGCTACTTCTATCCGCAACTTGATAAGGAAGGATTGATTATTGACGACCGTGCCAATGGTGGCGGAAATGTCTCTCCGATGATTCTGGAGCGTCTGGCCCGTGAACCTTATCGTCTGACGATGCGTCGGGGGTCAAAACTGATAGGAACCGTGCCCGATGCCGTACAAGTCGGACCGAAAGTCTGCCTGATCAACAAGTATTCGGCTTCCGATGGTGATTTGTTCCCGTGGGGTTTCCGCGCCCTGAAGTTAGGAAAGCTGATCGGAACTCGTACCTGGGGTGGAATCGTCGGTATCAGTGGTTCGTTGCCTTATATGGATGGAACCGACATCCGCGTTCCGTTCTTCACCAGCTATGATCCGAAGACCGGCGACTGGATTATCGAGAATCACGGAGTAGATCCGGATATTGTAGTCGATAATGATCCGATTCGCGAATGGAATGGGGAAGACCAGCAGTTGGATCGTGCCATTCAGGAAGTCATGAACCAGTTGAAAGACCGGAAACCGCTTCCGGGTATTCCGACTCCGCGTGACTGGGCGCCGAAGAAATAAGGCGCAGTTTAATTGAAAGTTGAAAATGGAGAATTGAAAATTAGTCTATCATTCTCCATTTTTAGAGAAAAACGTATTTATCAATCCATTCGTGGAGCGAAAGGAAGATAGTAGAGGCGTAGCGTGCTGCGCCTCAAACGGTGTTGTTAAAAATACCGACATATATATTAGGCACGGATGACACGGAAAACACGGTTAAAAAACGGTGTAATCCGTGAATTCCGTGCCTGATTTTCTGCTATGATAGGCTGGAGGCGCAGCGTGCTGCGCCTCTACCATCGCAAAGGATGTTCCTTTCACACCCTTCACAGGAAGTTGCAGATTATGAAAGAAATAGGGACGTGTGTGAAGGGTATAAAAGAAAATCGGATATGGAGTATATTATATAATAAGGTAAGAAAGTCGGTTGTAATAAACATAGGCATGGATGGATAAAAAGATGTTTATGTTTTATCAAAATACGTCGGCATTTTATCACGTACTTGAAACGAGGGGTTTTGTGCTATAAATCCAAACGTTTCGTCCTATAATCCATATATTTTGGAAAATAATGCAAGTTTTTTCTTGTTGATTCAGAAAACCTCCTTATCTTTGCAGTGATTCCGTAGCGGACAGCGGTCCGCGAAGTGCGGTTTTATACATATATTATGTAAGCATTTTACGAAGATTATTCCTACTCTAAAAATCTGGAAAATTTTTAAACACTGTGGAATAATAGACAGCAAAATGCTTGCGCTGATTACGTATATAGAAGCGTCTGCCATTTTAGAGGGTAGATCGTATTATATCGTATAAGCGCGGGCTGTTGTTTTATTGTTACAGTGTGGGCGAATTTCCAGATGCCTTAGAGTAAGCAATAGACAACTAGCCCGCGTTTTTTTATGCTCGTTCATAATCATTCGCGGGGGTTGTACTAACTCCTTCGTAAAATTAGTTGTTGAATTATCCTTATTATTAACAATTAATTTATTTATTATGAACAAAAAGTTTTCTACTTTGATGGCTAGCTTACTTATGGCTAGCTCATTTTCTGTAGTGGCAGAAGACTTTACTCCGGAGAACGGGCATTATGAGTTCCGTCGAGGTAAAGTGCTCTCAAATGTAACTTTTGAAGAAGTTAAAGCTATTGATGCTCAAAAATGGTATCAATTGAGAGCTTATGATCCTATCTCAAAAAGAGAAGGTTATTTGGTACACGCTCGTAATGAGAAAACTGGCGAAGTTTTTTTACGTCTGGTGGTGGATAATCCTGATAGAATGCAAAAGACACCGTTGTTGGCTTCTTTGTGGCAGATTGATTATGGAAATACGGATGGTTTATCTGGTGGTAAATACCGTTTTATCAATAAAGAGACAAAAGTGTCTTTAATGTATGATTATGCATTTGCTATTGATGCTGAGGGAAAATCTATTGATAAACCTCGTGCGAGCCAAATGATTGATGGATGTGTTACGCGTTGGGCTTGGTATCAAGGAAATTCACAAGATATCAATTTTGAATTTACAGCTCCGTATGCTTATTTTAATAATAAGAAGGATTCTGTAATGATAATGAAAGCTAATGAAAGGGGCTTTATTACATCTTATAAAGATATTGATGAGCATATTTTAGCAAATGGAGTTGTTAAAGATCGTGAAGCTTTACAAGTTAAGCCTGTATTGGCAAATTCGATCGTATTGGATGCTTATGACTTTAATTCAATGATTGATTATAATAAAAAATCAGTGTTTGATGAAGGTAAGGCATTTGGTAGTTTTAAATTTTATACTCCTGATGGTAAATTATTCTATGGAGACAAGTGGGTTGATCCAAATGAACGTTCGTTCAGGGGAGATGCTATGCTTGAAGGAATGAATTATAAAGCTGAAAAATCAAAATTACAAGAGGATTTCTTCTTTGAATCATATGAAGAGTTAGGTGGTAAAGATCTGGGTAATTTACCGGGACAGATCTGGGTAAAATCTGAAGAAGTTCTGAGACTGGAAACTGAGAATGCTTCTTTATTATCATCAAATGAAGTCTTGGATGCTGAGTTATTTGCTTTACAGCAGCAAGTAAAATATAACAATGGGCTACTTGATGGAGGACTAACGTCCGATTATAATGAAGTTTTTACAAAACAAAAAGAATTAGTTACTACTATTGCAGGTTATGATGCAATAGTACTTGCCATAGATGTTGCACGTAGAACTACTTCATATGAAACTCTTTATAAGAAGTATCAAACTTCTATTACTAAATATGACAATAATGAAGATGCTTCTTTGGCATATAAGCTTGCAAACAGTGTTTATACAGCATTTTCTAACTTGTTATCAAACGGTTTTCAGGGCACTGGTCAGAAATTAGATGATTTAAAAGCAGAATTTAATGCTTTGGAGAAATTAGATAGTAATGATAAAAAAATATTTAATCAATATTTTACGATAATTGGCCAGAATGAAGAGAATGAAAAATCTATTCCTGGGTTAACAGAAACTATTAGCCAAAATGAACAAATAATTGAAGCTAATAATTCGAAAATTAAGCAGTTAAACACTGAAATAGAATCACTGCAAAAATCTTTAAATAAGAATAATTTAGCTGCAGCTAAATCCTCTTATTTATTAGATAATACATTCTTACGATTAAATTATATTGACAATAAGAAAAATGATCATTATTTAATGGTCGATACAGCTTATTGGCAAACTACATCAAATCCAGTAGATGGTGATTTGAATATTATCAATGCAAAACCAGATAAAAAGGATGACTTAGCCATTCAAGCTCGTTATTATTTCAAATTTACTTACTATCCATCGCAAGATAGTTTAGTTGTAGAGCCATTGAATGCTTCTGATATATCGGAAAAAGAGGCAGAGGAAGGTATCTCTTTCAAAGATTCTTATGCTGGTGACCATTTTGTGTATGCCAATGATGTAAATAATAAAGCATCTCAGGTAAGTAATACTTGGACCTCTAAGGGAGATGAAATCGTTATTCGTTTGAAAGATTTAGCAACTTCTAAATGGTGTTTGACAGCAACATCCAAGAATAAAGGTATTGGAGCTTCTCCATTGAATGCTCGTATTGCATTTGATAATCCTTATGATTATTTGGTTCGTACTACATTGGAACCAGGTTTGTATTGGATTCAATCAACGGTAAATAATGGAAAGTATCTTGTAGCTGGCCTAAATGGACACTATATGTATGATGTTCCTAATGCTGATCAAGATTATGGAATGATGCCTGCAACTATGTATGTAGTAGAAAAATATGGTTCTTCTTGCAGTGATCTCGTTCAGATTCGTAATCGTGAATATGGTGAAGAATGGTATACAACCTTTAAAGGACAGTTGTATGCAGCTGTTAATGCTAAAGGAGAAGAAGTTGGTAAATATACCATTGATATGACTAGATATAGATATGATGTAGAGCCGACAACAGAATTAGAAGCTTGGAACCGCGGTCTTTGGATGAAAGATACTTATAAGTTCCCGCATGTGGATAATGAGGAAGCTTTAACTAGTCAATATCATGGTTACAGATTCTTAGATCCGGAAACATTGCGTTATACAAATTATGCAATGCGTTATAACCGCTACAACAATGATTCTGAATATATTAATCAGGGTGAAGGAGATGTCCTGTTTGCTTCTGAAGGAGATAATACTTATTTTGAATTTGATACAGTATATTATCAGCCTGGATATACAGAAGGAAAACGAAATTACATGAACATTTCTGTAAATGAATTTGGTTATGGTGCAGGTGTAATAGATGCTATTAGTGGAAAAGAACTTCCTCAATTAGTTCGTCAGGCATATACGATGAAAGTGAAGGATGTTAATTTGATTGACAACGACACTGTTTATGTAAATGTTAATGAAAAATTTGGTGAAAAGAACTATTACATGACACGAGGTATCGGTGATATTTTGGATAATGGTCTTGGAACTATGTCATTGTTCTACTTGAAAGCAGATCAATTCGATTCTCAGTCAGATACATGCTATGCTCTTGTAAATACAGTTGAAATTCCTGAAATTCGACACCTGGATAATGGTTATGGTCGTGTTGATGTATTGAGTACAGGACAATTAGGAGAAGCTGATTTATATAATGGCCAAGAAGATAACATTGATGCTTTTGCTTTAACAGTTTCAAATCGTCCATTGTATCGTTCAATACCGGAAGGTAAAGTGAATTTCTATCGTACCGTAGGTGGTGTAGATCAGAAGTTGTTTGCAGATGAATTTAATGAAACTGGAGCTCCTGCTTCAAATGTGATTGAAGGCTTTGAATACTTAGGCTTGAGTCAAGAAGCAATGAATGTTGGCGATACTTCAAAAGTATTCTTTGTAGAACCATTGCGTTTGGATAATAAACTTCGTATGCCTCAATACATGTTGGCATTGACAAAAGATACTGTTGCTGACGGTTTCTGGTGTATCAATAATGTACATGGTTATTTTGCTGACAAAGATGCTGCTGAAGCAGAAGATGCTAGTCATTATGCATTCTATAATGGATATACAGCTGGTCGTTTCTTAGTTAATTTGACTGATTCTTTAGTTAAAAAAGGAGACGGATCACATGCTTATCATGAACCAGACTTGTTTACATATAAGGGATATGCAGTTCGTTTGGGATTTGTTGAAGGTGTTCACATGGTAATTACGAAAGAACATGCTGCAGAAATCAATGCTGCTATCAATGCTTATATGAAGAAAGAAGTTAATTGGGTTAAAGAAGGTGAATTCTTCTACACATTCAAAGGTGATAATACTTTGGAATCAATGAAGGTTTATGTGAAGAGATATGATAAATCATATTTGGATCCTATTAAGTTCTTCAATCCTGACAATACAAAACGGAATGATTATTCAATAGTTGATAGACATAATAATTGGTCATTCTCATTCCGTTTGGTTCAGGATGAAACTGAAGAAGAATCTGAAGAATTCTTGATTGAATCTAACTTGGACGATGTGTCTGAAATTGCTTCATGGCAAGGTTCTTGGATTAAGATTTATGATAAGTGTCCTGTAACTAATTACATCGGTGGAAACCATGGAGAGTTGTTGCTTGGTAAGGGCTTATATGCTGATAATGTAACTGATGGTACCTTATTTAAGGTTACAACAACAACAGATTCAGCTACTGCTAACGAAGAAATCGCTACTTCAAGTGTAATCGTTGCAGGTGTTGACGGCGCTGTAGTAGTTAAGGGTGCTGAAGGTAAGAACGTAATCGTAAGTACAATCTTAGGTAAGGTAGTTGCTAACGAAACAGTTTCTTCAGACAATGCAACAATCGCTGCTCCTCAGGGTGTAGTAGTCGTATCAGTTGACGGCGAAAGCTTCAAGGTAGTCGTTAAATAACATCGGGATAAATCCCCATGTTATCGATCATAAAAATTGCGGCGGGATTTAACCCGCTGCAATGAAAAGAAATAATCATAAAATTAATTGTTCCACCAGTCGGAAACGACTTGCAGAGTATCCCGTGAGGGTGAAAGTGGAAATTGTTAATAAATAGAGTTAATATAAAAAGTTAATAGTCCACGCAAGCCATCCAAAGCTTCGTCTTTTAGGGCGAAGAATCAAAGGAAAAGGCCAAGTACCCTGCGAAGGCGAACAGGTGGCGTTAGTATTAATAATAGTGTAATATAAAGTTTATGTTCTACCAGTAACCTTGTGAAGGGTAAACGTGGAATCTCAAAAGAGGAAATCCCTGCTATTCTATTTCGGATGGCGGGGATTTTTTTCATTTAGGCACTTATCCTAAATCACAACTATTTATCTCATCTACTTGTTATATAATAGAGTTTGAAAGCTCGCTCATAAAGATAAACAACGAACACATAAACAATAAGAATATGAAGAATCTGATTACAACAGTAGCTGCTTTGGCAACCTTAGCTTTTACTTATCAACCTGCCGATGCTTGTACAGGCATTACTTTAACCGCTAAAGATGGAACCCGCATTCTTTCCCGAACCATTGAATGGGGCGGAAGTGAATTGAACAGTCAGTATCTCGTTGTTCCTCGTGGCTATCAGCAACAATCTTATATTCCCGGCGGAAAGGTGGACGGCTTGCGTTTTACGGCTCGTTATGGATATGTCGGATTGGCTGTCGAACAGAAAGAATTCGTGGCGGAAGGATTAAACGAAGCCGGATTATCAGCCGGATTGTTCTATTTTCCCCGTTATGGAAAATATGAGAACTATCAGGAGGCAAACCGTACGACTAGTATTGCCGACCTGCAGTTGGTGTCATGGATGCTGGCTAACTTCTCTACGGTAGAAGAAGTGAAAGCCGGCATGAAAGATATTCATGTCATCGCAATAGATCCACGTGCTTCTACGGTACACTGGAGGATTGAAGATCTTTCCGGTAAACAGGTGGTCATCGAAATCGTAGATGGAAAAGTAAACTTCTATGATAATCCTTTGGGAGTCCTGACAAATTCTCCCGGATTTGAATGGCAGATGACGAATCTCAATAATTATGTCAACCTCTTTCCTGGCTCAGCCGAAGCCCAACAGTTCGGGGATATCCAACTGACTTCGTTTGGTGCCGGTAGCGGTTTCCTGGGAATACCGGGCGATGTAACGCCTCCGTCCCGCTTTGTTCGTGCAGCTTTCTATCAGACAACTACACCTCAGAAGGAGACAGCTACTGAAACGGTATTGCAATGTTTCCAGATTATGAATAATTTCGATATACCGGTGGGAATAGAGTTCCCGAAAGGAGAGATACATGCTGATATTCCAAGTGCCACACAATGGACTTCGGCTACCGATCTTCGTAATGGGAAGATTTATTTCCGGACGATGTACAACAGTGCTATCCGTTGCATCGACTTGAAACAGATTGATTTTGGAAAGACAAAATATCAGGCTGTCTTTTTGGATGACGTGAAACAACAACCGATTGTTCCGATAGATATCCGTTGATCGAGATAAATAAACACAGAGACACGAAGTCGAAGAGGAAATAAATAAAAAACTCTGCGGCTTCGTGTCTCTGTATTTTTAGCTATATCGTTATTATTCTGCTGTTTCTTGAGCAGGTTTTCCGGCAATTTTATCTACTAAGATGGCAATGGCTCCGTCGCCTGTTACGTTGCAAGCTGTACCGAAACTGTCCATGGCAATGTAAAGAGCAATCATCAAGGCTTGCAAGGTCTCATTGAATCCAAGCATACTTTGCAGTAAGCCTAAGGCTGCCATGATGGCTCCGCCCGGAACACCCGGAGCTGCTACCATCGTGATTCCTAACATCAGGATAAAACCGGCAAAGGATGTTAATGAGACCGGCTCACCCGACATAAATAAGATGGCCATGGCACAGGCAACGATCTTCATCGTACTTCCTGCCAGATGGATTGTGGCACAAAGCGGAATCACGAAGATGGCTATATTCTGCCGTACTCCATTCTTGATAGCTTGAGCCAGCGTTACCGGAATGGTGGCAGCCGAAGATTGTGTACCTAACGCTGTTGCATAGGCAGGAAGCATATTCCGCAATAAGCGTAACGGATTCTTGTGACTGACTGATCCGGCCAAACTGAATTGGATTAGTAAGAGCAGGACGTGGAGAACAAAGATCACCAGAATAACTTTCAGGAACATCGCTATGATACCTGCCACTTGTCCACTTACAGTCATGTTGAGGAAGATACCGAAGATATGTAAAGGTAAAAGCGGAATGATAACCACTTCTATCAACATCGTGATGATTTCTTTGAAGTCGGTAAAACCATCTTTGAGAACTGTCCCTTCAATATAGGATAGACCGAGACCGATTGTAAAGGAAAGCAATAAAGCTGTCATGACGTCCATTAATGGAGGCATCGCTACTTCGAAGTAGGGCGTCAACATAAAATCTCCCGGATTTTCTACGGCTGCCAGTTCGGTATTCGGGGGAAGAATGGATGGAAAAATCGCATCGCAACTGAAAAAGGTAAAGAATCCGGAAAAGATCGTCGAACCATACGCTAACAAGGCTGTAATGGCCAGTAGTTTTCCTGCTCCTTTTCCCAATTCGCCGATAGCCGGTGTTACCAGGCCTAGAATAATCAATGGGATGGAAAATGATAGGAAATTCCCGAACAAGGAATTGAATGTAACGAATATCCGTACGATACTGGCCGGTAAGAACTGACCGAATAAAATACCGGCCGCAATGGCAATAACTACTTTTCCAAGTAAACTAATCTTGATCTTCTTCATGGTGCTTTTTTATTTTGAAGCCCAAGATAGCAATAATTATGCTCATAAGCGGGCTAATCAAATTAAAAAAGCAGTACGGAAGATAAGTTAATGTCGGTACACTCAAGATAGTGGCTTGCGTCATACCGCATGTATTCCATGGAATCAATACCGAAGTTACGGTCACGGCATCTTCGGTTGTACGACTCAGCAGGCGACTTTCGTATCCTTTCTTCCGATAGATTTCCTTGAACATATTACCTGTCAGGATGATGGAGATGTATTGGTCGGCCGTACAGATATTCAGTGTCAAACCCGAAAATACCGTTGAGGCGACCATACTGGCACGGCGTTGCATAAAGCGCATAAAGACGGAAGTGATCGTTTCCAACATGCCGCTGGCTGTCATGGCACCACCGAAACACATCGCACAAATTATCAGCCAGATCGTATTCATCATTCCTGCCATTCCACGGGTAGATACCAGGGAATTCAACATCTCGTTTCCTGTCTCTAATTGTGTAGAACCATATAAGGTCATGAATACGCCTTTGAACATGGATGCCGCATTGATGCTTTCAGCTCCGGCAATCTGTTGTAATAAGTCTGGTTGGAACAAAATGGCAAAGACAGCTGCCAGCAGAGCCGATATAAACAGCGTGATGATTGGAGCTACTCGTTTGGCAATCAATATTCCGGTCGCTATCGGTACAATCATCAAGGCTGCAGAGATATGGAATGTCTCTTTTAACGAAGCGGCAAAGCTCATCACTTGTCCGTCTTGGGAATGATCAAAGACAAATCCGGCTACGGTAAAGATGATCAAAGTGATGATCATCGTCGGGACCGTTGTGTACATCATATAACGGATATGGGAGAAGAGCGGCGTGTTGGTCGTGGATGAAGCTAATACAGTCGTATCCGACAGCGGTGATATTTTATCGCCGAAATAAGCACCCGAGATGATAGCTCCCGCTGTCCATCCGGTTGAGAAGCCCAATGCTTCACCGATTCCCATTAAAGCAATTCCTATGGTGGCAATAGTCGTCCACGAACTTCCTGTCATGACCGAAACAATGGCGCAGATGATACAGCAAGAGGCCAGGAAGAAGGTCGGACTTAATACCTGCATTCCATAATAAATCAGCGTAGGTACGACACCGCTGATCATCCAGCTTCCCGAAAGCGCACCGATGAGCAATAGGATCAACAGGGCAGTCGCCACGCCTAAGATATTGGTACAGATGGATTCTTCAATCTTTTTCCATTTGACCTGGCAAAAGCCCATGGCTAAAGCCGAGCAACAGGCTGTTGTGAGTAATAATACAACCTGGCTTCCGCCACTCAAAGCATCACTTCCGAAAATGCGGATTGTAAAGAAAAGGAGGATTACCATAACAATGATTGGAATCAAAGATAATCCGAGCGATGGGCGTTTAGCCAAGTTTGTTATTTCCATCCGTTTTGTCCGTTTGAAATCTGTGTATGAATCTGTCTTTTATTTTCAGGGCGCAAAATTAATAAGAATCAAGCAAATAAAAAAGAATGTAGTTTGGCTGAAGGTGAATTTTAGTGGCTTAAAGAATAGTGAAGAAAGTTATCAAATTCAAAATTCACGAGAATTGAAAACGAAATTCACGAGAATCGTTTTTGAAATACGTTAGATTTGAATACAAATGTCGCGTATTTCAAAAACTGATTCTTGTGGGTTGAATGCGTCTTTTTACTTCTTTAGAAGTTAATATTTACGCCACCCATGATATTAATTCCCTGCATCGGATATCCATAATACATTTCGTATTGCTGGTTCAGCAGGTTATTCACTTTAAGATAAGCTCCGAATGTATCGTTGAATGTATATCCGACTTGCAGATTCAGTTCGTTGATGTTGTTCAACTTATAATCTTCTGCACCAAACAGGCATGTGTATCGGTCGGTTGCCAGATAGTAATTCAGGCCGATTGCCAGCTTTTCAATAGGCTTTACTGTTACGTCGGCATTGATCTCTGCCTTCGGACGGCCATATACGTAGGTCAGGTCTGCATTCGGCGTCCCGCCTACCCAATTATCATCGTAATTGCCTTTCCAGTTGTTATAAACCCCTTTCAATTGGATGTCGAGGTAGTTTTGATAACTGTATTTCAAATTGGCACCGGCAAAGAAGGCTTTTGTGTCAATGCCCGGCAATACATTCGAATAGTTTCCGAACCCGCCTTCGTTGAAGATGCGAGACGGAACAAAAAGGGCATCCGATGAACGGATCTTGTATCCGGCAAAGACATCAAACCAGAATCCGGGAGCTGCGCCGCACTTCACACCGGCTTGTCCGTTCAGCCATTCGCGCGTCGGGGCTATTTCTTCGGTAGGATTGAAATAGCGGTTGACGAGTGATGTTTCGTATGCACTATTCGAATACAGACGACCGTTGGCTTTTAAGTAGAGGAGAGTCTTGTTGGCCACTTCTACATCCGCTGCAATATTCGGCGAAGCCGTGAAAGAATCGTCTTCTCCGGTAACGAACATCACGTTCGCACCCAGTTTGACATGCCAGTTTTCTCCGGCAATCTTATAATACGGACTTAATATAATCTCGGCATGATTAGCAAAGACACAATTGGGAACTCCCTCCGGATAAGTCGGCAGATTATAGGCGAAGTATTCTACTTGTCCGCCAACACCCACACGCTGGTTTCCATTGAAGAAAGCACTGAAGTCGAATTTCGCATCCAAGGTATGTTCGGTCGGACCGTCCAGCTCTTTGCTTAATCCGTATTTGTGCGAGAAGTTGATATAATCCAAATCAATCAAGTAGAAGAATGCCGCGTCTTCTTTGGCTTCTATGCCGATATTTGCCTGGATCGTCTGGTTTACCTGATTGGTTTCCCGGTCGGCTTTTTGCAGAAGATCTTCTGTAGGCAGGCTTGGAGTGTCATTCATAGGCAGACCATAGTAATTGAATCCCGAATAATTATACTTACCGCCTAACTTCAAGATTGCCTTGTCGAAGGTATGGGCATAGTTGATACCACCTACGTTATCATTCAGTTTTGCCTTGACCTGATCTTCGATCTGGATATAATCAATATTACCGTTTGTTGAACGGTGAGAAAGGAATACATTCAGCTTGTCTTTTTCTGTACTTAAGATGTGATAGCCGAAGTCTCCGTTGATATTCAAATGCATGCCGGCTGCTACATTCAGGTAACCGCGACGCTTGTTATAATCCATTTGCGTCATGATATTACCCGAAGGCAACAGCGAGATCTGCTTTTCCGGATCGGTTGCCAATGTAAACGGAGAATAAGAAATCGCCCGTTTGGTTACCTGCGGTTCTTTGATCGCCGGCAACGTATTGACTTTATTGGCATCCTGCACCGTCGGAGCATATTCACGTTCCAACGTCATTTCGCGGTCCAGTTTCTTTTTCGTTTCATCCTCTTGTGCTGAAACGGTAACGGCAGAACCCAGCAATACCGCTACGCAAAGTACTTTCTGATATTTTGTTTTCATCTTAGCCTCCTCATTACTTTAGTTTTGCCAAACGACTTTCAATCATCTCGGTAATGTTGTCGTCGCCCTGATAATTCTTCTGCAAACTGTTCAGATAAACGCGGGCCTGAACCGGATCGCCTTTACGAATATAAATATCTGCCCAAAGGATGAATCCGCGAGCCAGCCAGTATTGATGCGGCGTACCGTTCTTGGCAAACTCTTCCAATACCTTTTCTGCGTTCTTATCATCATTGGCATCGTAATAAAGTTGTGCCAATAAGTATTTGGCTTCAGCACCTTGTGCCGTACGTGTATCCTGACTGATCAGCTTCAGGTCTGCCAATGCTTTGGATTCCTGGTCCATTTCCATGTAAGCCTTCGCACGAACGTAACGGGCTTCGTTGGCAATTTCCGGAGAAACTTTCGGATTCTTCAGTAACTGGTTCGCTCCGGCAAGTGCATCTTTCTGGTTACCTTCTTTCAATGCACAACGCATGATTCCCAAAGAGGCAGCTTCTTTGTTGTCGGCGCTTTCTGCAATCTCATTCAATCGCTTGAATGTTTCAAGAGCCGCCTTGAAGTTTTCTGTCAGGTATTCAATTTCAGCTTTACGCGCTGTTGATTCTTCCAGGAATTTCCGGTCGCCACTGGCAATTACTTGTTCAAACATCGGCAAAGCCTCGTTATATTCCTTCAAGTTGAAAGCGATGCTGGCCAGGTAGAAGTTGGCATTGGTACTGAAGGCACCGTTCGGATAATTCTGCAAGTAATTCTGCATACTCCGGCGTGCTCCTTCATTATCACCCCGCATAAACAGCTTTTCTGCTGCAATGTAGGTCAGCGAATCCTGCTCGTTAATGTTCAGGTGGATGTTTCCTCCCAGTGAGTTTACATAGGCAGCATAAGCATCAATATCATTCAAGTCGATATAAACAGACTTCAAATCCTGCAAAGCAACCTTGGCTTCTTCACTGCCCGGATACTTGCTGATGACTTGTTTGTAAGCTTCTGCCGCTTTTTCCGGCTGATTGCCGTTATAGTAAATCAAGCCTAACTGGATACCTGCTTTCCGAGCCAAACTACTTTCCGGATATTCTCCGATCAGCTTGTTAAAGGTTTGAATAGCTGATGAACTGTTTTCCAATAAGACGTAAGTACGACCTTTCTCAAACAGGGCATCGTCGATATATTGAGATTCCGGATATTCACGAATCAACTGATCCATAGCCTGGATCTTTCCGTTATAATCTTTCTGCAAGCCCAGTACGAAACCTTTCTGGTAAACGGAATAATCTCCGGCAGAAGGAAGAACTTGAGAGGCTTTGTTGTAATTCTCTTCAGCTGCTGCAAACTGGCGATTATGGAACAGACAGTCGCCGATACGGTTATAAGCATCCGCATACGAAGCTGCAGCATGATTCTGTTCCACATCCGTATATTGACGGAAACGATTTAATGCCATATCATATTCCTGCTGTTTGAAATAGCAGTATCCCAGGTTATAGAATGAAAGGGCATACATATCCGTTCCTTTCTGCTGTGTATTGTTCTGATAAGTCCGATAGTCGGAAATCGCATTTCCGTATTCACCTTTCCGGTAGTAGGATTCGCCTCTCCAGAAATAAGCATCACTACGGGCTTCTTCGTTATACGTTCCCATCTGGATGGCACGCGTGAACAGATCAATTGCTTCATCCATCTTCATGTTGGTAAAGGATTCCGTTCCCAATTGGAAGAGAATATTCTGTTTGGCATCCAGAATCTTGACACTCGGATGCTTGATCTTTTCGATCGACTTCAGGGCAGCATCATAATTCTTGGTAGTCAGATAGACTTCTACCAGATAATCATTTACTTTGTCTGCATATTGGGAATTCGGGAAGTCGTTCAGGAAATCTTCGAAGATCGTAACGGATTCGCCAAATCCTGTAAATGCCGTTTCGTGTATCAGTAAAGCATAATTGTACATAGCTGCTTCCTGAATTTGTCTGTCGTACGAAGAGGTTGCAGCCGCTTCGAATGCCATACGTGCATTATTCTTATCATTCTGTTTCAGATAAGACTGACCTAAATACAGATAAGCATTTTGTGTTAATGCATCATCTTGACTAACGACTTTACCGAAGTTGTTGACTGCACTGCTGTAATTGCCTTTATTGAACAGACATACTCCCAACAGATATAAGTCGCTGCGTAAGGGTTCATCGGCTTCTGATACATATTTGCTCAGATAATTCAACGCTTTGTCCTGTTGTCCCTGATGATAATAGGAATTACCCAGGATACGATATAATTCGGTGTTGTTATTACTTCTCGGATAAGTATCCAGCAATCGTTCGCCTTCTTTGATTACTTGGCTGTATTTGTTCTGGATAAAATAGATTTGTGTCGTGTAATATGAAGACTGTTCCTTGAACTCCGGATTCTCTTTCAAGGCATCGAATTCTACGAGCGCTTGATTGTATTTGCCGTTTGCATAATCAATATAAGCTACGTAGTAGGCAGAAGCATCCCGATATTTATCGCCTATTTGCTGAATACGGCTGAACATCTGCCGAATTTGTTGCAACTTGTCCGGATTATCTTTTTCTACTTGAAGCATCGAGTACGCCAGACGAAAACTATATGCTTCCTGTTCTTCCGGACTCAACAGGTCGATGTCGGCTTCTTTTAACCAGAAGATAGCTTTCGGATAGTTCTTTTGTCCGAAATGAACCGAACCGATCAGAAACTCTATCACGTCGGAGTGGCGTGAATCCGGGTACGTTTCAAGATACATTTTCAATAGCTCGTCTGCATTGGGGCTACCTTGCTCAAATGCGGCATAAACCAGCATGAAGTCTGCTTCCTGAATCAAGTCTGCATCGGTGGCATGGGCTTTGTAGGCTTCCAGCTTGTCAATGCAGCCAGAATAATTCTTCAGGCCAAACAATTCCTTGCCTTCTGTAAACAGACGCTCCGGACTGCCAAACTGATACGAGCGTTGAGCATCCACCATGTGCGTACCAAGTACCAGGCATAAGGGAATAAGTATTTTCTTCATCACACTCTTTGCTTTTAATGTGTTTGTTTACTAAAAACAACAAACAACTTTCGCTGTTTGTTTAAACTAACTCTTTGTGTAATTAATTTACAAAGATATATAAACCCGTTGAGATTTAGATAACTTATTAGCCGAAAAAGCTTGCTGTTTGTTTTTTAGCGGTTCATTTCCTGATATTGCCGGATAGCTTTCCGGATGGAAGTAAGACCGAATTCTTCGGGTTGTAGCGTGGCTGGCTGGCGAATGATGATTTCGGCTGCATCGTCGGCAGCCTGTGCCTGGGTAAATTGCTTGACATGACACTCGAAGAACATATCAACGGTATGTACTTCAAATCCTTTGTATGGATAGATGTTGGGGATAGAAAACAGATACTGGCAGTGATCGATCTGAAGTCCGGTTTCTTCTTTTACTTCGCGGGCTGCAGCTTCTTCTGCACTTTCATACATATCGACGAAACCTCCGGGCAGATCGAGTGTACCTTTACCCGGATCTTTGGCGCGTCTGACCAGCAATAATTCTCCGGCTTCGTTACGGATAAAGCAAGCAACGGCTGATGAGGGATTGAAATAATAGACAAAACCACAATGCGTGCACTCTTTTGCTTTCTCATTGTGGATGACGAACGTCGGCTGTCCGCAAACCGGACAGAATTTAAACTGATGTAAAGGATGTTGTTTCATAGTTCGCTATATAAAAAAGACAGATCGCATTTTACATACGACCTGTCTTAAAAACATTGTATTATAGGGAAAGATTTTTTTCTTATTCTTTAACTTCCCAACCTAAAGCACTTGCTCCTAATACGGCAGCATCGCTTTCTTTCAACTGAGAGAATAATAATTTAGTCTTGCCTTCATATACTTTCAGCATATTCTTTTCCATAGAACGCTTGATCGGGTTCATCAGCAGATCTCCTGCTTTTGTCAGACCACCGAACAGGATGATTGCTTCCGGACTAGAGAATGCTACGAAGTCAGCAAAGGCTTCTCCTAACATGTTTCCTGTAAATTCGAAGATTTCCAAAGCCAGCTTATCGCCTTTCATAGCGGCATCGAATACATCTTTTGATGTGATTTCATCCGGATCCAATTCGCGAAGCAAGCTTTCATCTTTACGGATTTCCAGATATTCGCGCGCTGTTCTGGCAACACCTGTAGCTGAAGTATAAGCTTCCAGACAACCCTGACGACCGCAACCGCAAGGACGTCCGTTGTTACGACGCATGATAACATGGCCTAATTCGCCAGCAAATCCGTCGTGACCATATACCAAGTTACCGCCAATAACAATACCACTACCTACACCTGTTCCCAAAGTGATAACGATAAAGTCTTTCATTCCACGAGCAGCACCGTAAGTCATTTCACCGATTGCGGCAGCATTGGCATCGTTTGTCAGCGCAACAGGAAGACCTCCTAAATAATCGCTGATCAGTTCTGCCAAAGGAATTTTACCTTTCCAAGGAAGATTGGGAGCAAATTCAATACAGCCATTAAAGAAGTTTCCGTTTGGCGCTCCAATACCGATACCTTTGATCTTGCTAGGACCACCAGCCTGATCGATGATTCCTTTCAAACCGTCGCCCAAAGCTGTTACATAATCGTTGATATCTGTATATTTACCAGTCTTGATAGAGCTAGTATATAAAATAGTTCCGCGTGCATCAACCACGCCAAAAACCGTGTTGGTACCACCTATATCGATACCTACTACATAAGGCTTCTCCATGATTTTATGTTTAGATTAAAAATGAATTACTAATTAATTGTAGGCAAATATAAGTTCTTTATGAAAAGTAACCATGAATTTCGGGAAAAAAATTACATATTCATGTCTATTTTATTTCATCTCAAATAAATCTCTGTCTTAAAAATATGTTTTAGAAAATGTTTTATCCGCAGATGCAGATAAAACCTATATATCAAGACTTTCTCCGGGCTGTTGGAGCAGATTGAACGAAACGCCTTTTTCTTGGGCGTACGTTCCAAACGGAAGCGTAAGTTCCGGCTTTTCCCAAAAATGCATCGGAATGAATAGTTTTACATGTATTTGCTGAATGAATTGTTCGGCACCTCGGGCAAAGTCACTTCCGATTCGCGGATCGACCGGAAACAGGGCAATGTCGATGTTGTTGCATGTTGCTTTCAAAATCTTTATTTCATGCAGGAAGTTTCCTTCGGCTTCTTTTACTTCCTGTTCGGTCGATTCGTCTTTCCAATGCCAGTTGTTGAGGTCGCCTGCATGGAAGATATGCTTGTGTTCGCATGTCAAAAGAAAGGATACGCCTACGTCTGTCGAGCCGAAAGCCTGAATCCGGATCAGATCATCTTTGTAAATGTCTCCTTTGGCCAGGAATGTCGCTTCACTGGCCATTGCCTTTTTGTGTTTCAGGATATCTTTACTTAATAAGTAATGAATATTCTCCTTTTGTTCTTTCCAGGAAAAGATTTCCCGGCTGAAGTGATCCGGATGAAAATGTGACGACAGGATATAAAGAGGCTCCGGCTTTTGGAGCAAGATGTTGTGTACATAACCTTGCTTTCCCTTCGTATCTTTATAGTAATCGAATAGAATGGAATAAGCCGGAGTCTCCAGAGCAAAACAACTGTGATAAATATATGTCAGTTTCATAAAAAGCTTTTTATAAAGAACACTACATACGGCTCTTTTGTTCTTGTCCGGCTCCTGTTCCTTTATATTTGCTTTTGCTGGCATTGAATTTATAGCGGATTGTCAGTCTTGCTTGGCAATGTGTGGAATGCTCGTCCATTTGCATGGTTTGCCGGTCGCTGACATACATGATAAAACTACGTTTATAGCTATCCAAAACATTCCATGCGTCGAGCTGAAGGGTCAGGTTGTCGTTGAGGAAGCTCTTTTGTAGGGAAAGATCTGCTCTCCATGAGGGCTTTAAGAAACGACCGTTTTGAATATCTCCTTTCGTCTTGTATAGGAAATCAACATCCAGTAAAATTCCCCAAGGCAACTGAAGGTTGTTATTCCAGGTGATGGTTCCCATCGGGTTATTCAGTTTCAACGGCCCTTGAGGCGTTTGGGTTGTGTACCATTGTTTTGTTACTTGAAATCTCCATTGCGGACGCCAGAATCCGATGGTAGGAGCAATGGTCAGTCCGGCAAATACCTTGTCGTACGTCGGAGCATTAGCCAGTGACATGAGCATAATGGTCGGATTTTCTTCGTCATACAAACTTGTTACGTTGATAACCTTGTCTTTGATACGGTTATAACCGGTACTTACTTGTAGCCATCGATATGTTGCTCCTAACGTTACGTTTTTAGTCAATGTCGGTTTCAATAGAGGATTTCCGGTTTCGTATGTATATTTGTTAGCATATAATACATTGTTACGCAGATCCCAATAGGACGGACGAGCAATATCTGTCCGGTAAGCCAGTTGGATGTTTATCCGTTGGATAGGAAATGACAAGGAAAATGTCGGGAACAGATTATTGTATGTCTTGCTTTGTTCGTCTATCCGTTTGCCTTCTACGAAATAGTCGGATGAGGTATATTCATAGCGCAGCCCTATCTGGGTTTGAACTTTTCCGAAATTCTTTCCGTATTCGGCGAAGATGGCTCCCATGTTTTCACGGATACGACTGTCGTCATCATTGAGAATTCCTTCCGGATTGATGAAGAGATTACCCCGGTTTGTATACGTATATTCACCACCCAAAGCGAACTCGCCGTCCCATACGGGTTTGGAAAGTATCAGTTTGGTAGCATATAACGAATTGCTTACGTCATTGAAAGAGGAAACCGCCCGGGTTTCTTCTACTTGATTGGGTATGCGGGTAACTTCATCGATGTTGTTTTCTTTATGGATATCACTCCAGTAACCATCCAGGTTTAAGTCAACGTTCCAGTTATTGATTTTTCCCGTGTAGTAGGCATTCAGCTGATGGGTGTCATCTTCATCGGTTTCGAGATTCGGACTGTAAGTGCTTTCTGTTGGTTCATAGTCTTGAAATACTTCTGTATTCAGGATCATGTTCATGGTATTTGCCGGCGTTTTATCATATCCGTAGCGAATACCGATGGCATTATTCTCGTCGAAAGTGTAGTTCAAGGCAAGTTGTGCGCCTAATCTTTTGTCTGTTCCATCGGTGAAGACGGTTGATTCCTGTCTCCAATATTGCTGGAGATAGGTGTCTTGGTAAAAATCTTTGGAGGACCATCCGTAAGAACGAGAACCGTAGATCATGCCCGACAAGTCAAAACTCCCTTTACGATAGTTGAAGTTAAACTGTTCCAAGGCGCTCCAGTCGCGGTTGTATTGAAACATGGCGCGATTGTCGAATCCAAAGCCTTCGCCTTCAACCTTCTTGGTAGCAATTCGTATAACTGCTGTCACTTCAGCTCCGTATCGGGCACCCGGATTGTTGATGACTTCTACCGACTTGATGTTTTCTGCCGATATCTGATCCAGTTCTGTCAGGTCTCGTACTTTACGTCCGTTGATATAGATTTCCGGTGTTCCCCTTCCGAATACGTTTATTTCTCCGTCTTGAGCGGTTACATTAGGGATTTTGTCGAGTAATTGTTCGGTAGTTCCGGCTTTTTCCAGTACGGTTCCGCTTACGCTTGTTACCATGGCATTTCCTTTCATGCGGATAATGGGCAACGAACCCTTTACTACGACTTCGCCTAATTGCTGTACATCCGAGACCAAACGTATGATGCCTAAATCAGGTGGATTGATGGATTTATAGATGGTCTCAAAGCCAATAGACGAAATGCGGACGAGCTGGTTGGAGGCTGTTGCTTCCAAGGCGAAAGAACCGTTTTCATCACTCATCGTACCCGTTACGAACGATGAATCCGGAAGCGATAACAATACGATATTGGCATAGGGTAAAGGCTGATCTTTTTCATCGACAAGTTTTCCATGGATCGTTTGTGCTGAAAGAGGTATGCTTCCTGCTAATAGGAAACAGGTAATGATGTTTTTAATCATCTGGTTTGCTTTTTAAGTTTGACATCCTGTATTATAAATAAGAAGCGTGAGACTTGTTCTAATCTTTAAAAATACATAAAAAGAAGAGATACTGGATATAGATGTAAAATCTTTTTATTTATCCTGAATAATTCATAGTCTCCACAAAAAAGAGAACGCCCTTCTTGTATATTTGCA
>ERZ836877.612-NODE-612-length-60552-cov-38.528142_pt1 | contig 60552 bp, 53 predicted proteins | sample MGYA00519469_ERZ836877 | MGnify/ENA primary metagenome ERZ836877 (study PRJEB31850, sample SAMEA3708809) | human gut metagenome | biome: human gut; feature: human-associated habitat; material: faeces | place: China | collected 2014 ...
CGTTATGGAAGTGGGCTTCCATCCAGTCGTCAAACAGCACGCCCACGATGCCCGAGGGGATGATGGCGGCGATGACCTTGAACCACAGCTGCCATGTCTGCTTCTTTTCTCCCTCCGACTTTTGGGGGGAGAAGGGGTTGAGCTTATGGAAGAACAGGACGATCACGGCCAGAATCGCCCCCAGCTGGATGACCACGTCGAACATGCTCCGGAATTCGTCGGAAACGTTCAGGGTAATGAATTCGTTCAGTAAAATCAGATGTCCCGTGGAGGAAATTGGCAGCCACTCCGTGACACCCTCCACAATGCCGAAAAGCACGGCTTTTAACAGTTCCATCAAATCAGTCTCCTTCTTTCAGCTTGGGGGAAACGTCGGCAGTCCCCCAGTTTTCCGCCCCTATCATACCCGCAAATCGCCGGATTTTCAAGTGCAACCTGTCCGTTCATAAATTGGGGTGGAAGTCTTTACAATTTGTTCACTAGAAAACGGAAATTCTCGCTATAATAAGGAGAAAGGGAAATTATAGAGAAATTGGATTGGGAGGAAGATAATCATGGCTGTTTCTGTTTTGATCGTAGAGGATGACCGCAATATTGCGGAGCTGCTGCAAATGTATCTGGAGAAGGAGGGCTACGCCGTCACCGTGGCGGCGGACGGCGGGCAGGGTCTTGCCAAATTCCGGGCCATCAAGCCCGACCTGGTGCTGCTGGACGTGATGATGCCCGTGATGGACGGCTGGTCGGTGTGCAAGGCCATCCGCGCCGAGGCACAGACCCCCATCATCATGCTCACCGCCAAGGGCGACACCGATTCCAAGGTCATGGGCCTGAAAACCGGCGCTGACGACTATATCACCAAGCCTTTTGAAATGAAGGAAGTGCTTGCCCGCATCGAGGCAGTGCTGCGGCGCACCTCCGGCGTGGCCGCGGAGAAGAAGGCGCGTCGGCTTGTGTTCGATAAGCTGATCATCGACATGGACGCTTTCGAGCTGACCGTAGACGGCAAGAAGGTGGATACGCCCCCCAAGGAGATGGAGCTGCTTTATTACCTCGCTTCCTCTCCCAACCGGGTCTACACCCGCAACCAGCTGCTGGACGAGGTATGGGGCTTCGACTACTTCGGCGACTCCCGCACCGTGGACGTTCACGTAAAGCGGCTGCGTGAGAAGCTGGAGGGCGTCAGCGACCAGTGGAGCCTGAAAACCGTCTGGGGTGTCGGGTACAAATTCGAGGTGCTGTAAGCATGAAAAGTAGCTTCGGCCGCAGCTTTTTCACCGCCGCGGCGATCCTGCTGGTGGCCATGACCATTCTGGGTGCGTCCTTTCAGATAAAGGTCAACCAGTTCCTCACGGACACCACCGTCTCCGGATTACAGCAGAACGCGGACACCATCGCGGAGCTGGCCGCCGCCTATTTTAACAACGGTGGAATGTACAACCGGTCGTTTCAGCTGAACCTGACCGTGGCCTCTCAGGTATCCGGCGCCGACGCCGTGGTCTGCGACAGCGAGGGGAACGTGGTGCTCTGCTCCGACGCACCCTCCGGCTGTGAGCATCAGGGCTTGCAGCTGAATCAGGCGTATCTGCAAAAGGTCATTCGCAGCGGCGGCGACACCGCCACCGGGGTCATCAACGGCCTGTACTCCGACCGCCGCTACATGGTCTCCCGCCCCATTCTCGTGGACGGGAACGCGGGGGGCATCGTGCTGGTCTCCACACCGGCCAATGACATCACCCAGATCATGAATAAGATCTCCAACATCTTCCTCACCGCGGCGCTGTTCGTGGTGCTGATCTCCGTGCTGGCGGTCACTGCCTTTGCCCGGCGGGAGAGCCGCCCGCTGAAAGAGCTGGCAAAAACCGCCAACGCCTTCGGCCACGGTGATCTGGAAGCCCGGGTACGGCTGGACGACGATTACTCCGAGGAAATGGAGGAAGTGGCCGTCGCCTTCAATAACATGGCAGCCTCCCTGCAAAAGAGCGAGTACCGGCGTCAGGAATTCGTCGCCAATGTCTCCCACGAGCTGAAGACCCCCATGACCACCATTTCCGGCTACGTGGACGGCATTCTGGACGGCACCATCCCGGAAAACAAGCGGGAGCATTACCTGCACATCGTCTCCGACGAGACGAAGCGCTTAAGCCGTCTCGTGCGCAGTATGCTGGACATCTCCCAGCTGCAAAAAGAGGGCGGCATCCCCGAGGAAAAGAAGATGCACTTCGACCTTGAGGAATGCGCCGGGCAGGTGCTCATCACCTTCGAGAAGAAGATCAACGACAAGCACCTGAACGTCAACGTGGATATGCCGGAGCACCCGGTGTACACCATGGCGAACCCGGACTACATCACGCAGGTCATTTACAATCTCATCGACAACGCCGTGAAGTTCTGCCCCGACGGGGGCAATCTGGGGCTGCGCATCAAAGAGGGCGGCAGCAAGGCTTACGTCTCCGTCTCCAACGACGGCGAGACCATCCCGCCGGACGAGCTGCCGTTGGTATTCGACCGGTTCCACAAGTTGGACAAATCCCGCTCCCAGAACCGGGACGGCTGGGGATTGGGTCTGTACATTGTGAAGACGATCGTATGCAGCCACGGCGAGGATATTTCCGTCAGCTCCAAGGACGGGAAAACCGAATTTACCTTCACCATGCCGCTGGTGAACTGACCTTTTCGAGGTAACCATATGGACGAACGTAAAAATAACAATCATCCCTGGGATGACAGCGTGTACGGCACAGGCCGTACAGAGCCGCCGAAAAGCCATGGCGGCACCGTGGCGCTGCTGCTGATTTTAATTATCTTTCTGTGCGGCATCATCACGGTTCTGGGCGTTCTGAACGTGCGGCTGTTCCAGAAACTGAACACCCGGCGGGAAAGCGAGCAGTCCATTTCCTTCGCCACCGGCGCGGAGCTGCCCGCGGAGACCACCGCCCTTCCCACGGAATCCATTGACGCCACCTTGGGCGAGGACACTCCCACCATCGACTTGCAGAAATGCCCTCAGGGCGTGGAGAACGTCCCCACCGAGGGCGCGCTGTCCCTTCAGAAAATTTACAGCCGGAATATCGACTCCGTAGTATCCATCACCAGCACCGGTCAGGGCACAACCGCCACCGGCACCGGCGTGATCCTGACGGAGGACGGGTACATCGTGACCAACTGCCATGTGGTAGAAAACGGTATCTCCATCACGGCGCAGCTGACGGACGGCCGGACGCTGCCCGCCATGCTGGTGGGCGCTGATTCCGTGTCCGACCTTGCGGTGCTGCACATAGACACGACGGATCTGACCCCGGCGCAGTTCGGTGATTCCGATTCCCTCCGGGTGGGCGACACCGTGGTCGCCATCGGCGACCCGCTGGGCGTCAAATTCCGGGGCACTTACACCGACGGCATCATCTCCGGCATCGGGCGGGACATGGATATGGACGGGCGCACCATGACCCTGATCCAGACCAATGCCGCCCTGAATTCCGGCAACTCCGGCGGCCCGCTCATCAACTGCTACGGTCAGGTCATCGGCATCAACACCATGAAGATCGGTGCGTTCACCGACTCCGCCGGTGTGGAGGGTCTGGGCTTCGCCATTCCCAGCTCCACCGTGAAGGAGGTGGCAGAGCAGCTGATCTCTCAGGGCTATGTCTCCGGCCGGCCCACGCTGGGTCTGGAGGGGGAGTCCCTGTCCTCTTTCGACCAGTATTACTACCGGCTCCCCGCCGGGCTGTATATCACCAACGTTGACCGCAGCAGCGACGCCGCCGCCAAGGGCATTGAAGAAGGCGACATTCTCCTCAGCGTCAACGGAACCAATGTGACCACCATGGACGCCCTGAACGGCGCGGTCTACAATCTGGACGTGGGCGACACGGTGGAGGTCGTGATCTACCGCAGCGGTAAGCAATACCGCGTCTCCCTCACCGTCACAGAGGACAAAGGATAGCAACTTTAGGGAAACTCTGGCGAGATCATCTGCGGCTGTGAGCGGATCTTTTCCGTCCACTCTTCGGTATCGAAAGCGGAAAATACACAAAGTATTTCTCCGTCTTCGATAGCTCGATTGGCCGAAAAATCCCTCGCTCACAGCTCTTGCCGATCTCGTCATACTGAACTTCAATTAAAATCTTTAAAAAAGATTTTAATTGCCCGAAGGGCATGAAGTTCATATGAGACTTGTTTTGTGATTTCTTTCCTTATAAATCACAAAACCGGCAGCGCCATTTGGCGATGCCTTCCTGATTAAAATCAAAGATTTTAATCAGGAAATAGTATCAGAGCTTCCCTACTGCCGGCTTCCTCATGGGAACGTCGGCAGACTTCATTTGGAGGAACAATTATGGAACCTATTTTTCAGCAGGATTTTCCCGTTCAGGAGCTGTGCGTTGACCGCTATGGCCGCCTGAAGCCATCCACCCTTTTATATTTCGCGCAGGAGATCGCGGGGCGGCACTGCGACGAGCTTGCGGACACGCTGGAAAGCCACCGGCTGTTCTGGGCTGTCACCCGGCACCGGGTGCAGATCAACCGGCTTCCGGAGCTGGGAGAAACCGTCCACATTGAGACATGGCCCATGCCCAACACCCACGTCGGCTATCCCCGTTCCATTGTCATCTACGATCAGGCGGGCAATGAGTGCTCCCGTTCTATCAGCCTCTGGGTTCTGATGGATCAGGATACCCGAAGCAGTGTTTCTCCCGACAAGAGCGGCATCATCGTTCCCGGTACGCTTCGGGGAACGGAACTGGCGCTTCCCGGCGGTCTGGTTCCCAGAGCGATGGAACACAGCTGCCAGCGGGACGTATGCTTTACCGACCTCGACCGCAACGGACATATGAACAACACCCGCTACATGGACTGGATCGATGATCTTCTCCCCAGCGACTTCCACCGGGAGCATCCCGTGAAAGAATTTGCCGTGCGCTACCACAGCGAAGCGCGGGAGGGACAGCGCCTTGACCTGCACTGGGACTTTGTGGAGGACAACTGCCTCCGGGTAGACGCCCGCCGCCGAAACGAAACAAGGGACGAATTGGTGTTTTCCGCCAAAGTTCTGTTCGACTGAACCTCCCAGATACAGTGTTATGTAAATTAGAGATATCTCCACAGTTTTATGCAAAGCTGTGGAGATATTTTGATACGCCCCTTTTTCCCCCTTATTTTTCAACCGTTTTCCCGGCCAATCCTGTGGAGAAACCTGTGGAGAATGTGGATAACTCATTTTATGTAAACGTTACAAGTTGTTACAGAATATATTATGTTAACTCGCATCTCGACCAAAATCACTCTCATATAACAAAAACAGCGGTGCCCGGATTTCCTCGGATACCGCTGTTTTTCGTTCAGATCAGGATTCCGGCATGATGACCACGCCGACGATCTTGCTGCCCTCGGGGCGGAAATGACCCGCTACGCTCTCCACCTGCCCGTTGGCGGGCACGTTCTCAAAGGGCACCCGGTAGGTGATGCCGCCCAGATACGCGCCGCCCAGCTGCACGTACTTATAGTAGACGTACACCTTGCCGTAGCTCTCGCCGGTCTTGTTCACCAGCGTCAGCTTGCCATCTCCCTGCAGAATGTCGAACTTGTCGCTTTCCAGCGACGGCATGTCGATATAGCTGGACGCCACATTGCCGTAGGAGAAGTCGTCCCCGTCGTGGAACGCGCGGCGGTTGTTCTCCATCACCAGCGCGGACGCACCGGCGGGCAGGTTGGTCACGGTGAATTCCGCCGTCTCCGACCCGTTCACCTGAAATTCCACCACGCCGATCTGGAGCATCCGGTCGGAATTGTTGGTGATGACCATAGCCGTCACATCCGTCGTGGCGGCGTTGGTGCCGTCCTCCACGTAGCTTCCGGCGTACTTCGCGATAACCTCCGCGGTCAGGTTCGGGTCGGACAGGACTGTGCCCTGCGGCGCGGCGTCCGTCCCGGAATCGCCGCCGCTCTGGGAATCGGAGGGAGTCAGGCCCTGAATTTTATCCACGTCCAGCGCGCCGCGACCCGGTTCCACGTACTCCGGCGACCGTTTCACGTCCACCACCGTGCCGCTGATGTCCTCACCGGGCTGCACCTCGTGGTAGCCCTTCTCGGTGGGCGCCGTGGTTTCTGCCTCTGTAGGCAGTTCCTCCATGGCCGCGGGGGCGGTCGTTTCCGGGGTGGTCGCCTTCACGGTTTCTTCCGGCTGGGATGTCTTCGGAAACACGAGGATACCGGCGATCGCAAGCACCGCCGCGAGACATATGACGACCGTTATAATAATGGATTTTTTCTTTTTGTTCATACTTTTATCCCCTATTGTCCAGTCCTGCCGCACAGGCTCAGGAATGTATCCGTCATTTGGCAGAGGTATTCGGGCTTCCTCGTGGAGTCCCCCTGTCCCTCCGCCATGGTCAGCGCGCCGCAGACCGTACAGGCGTACCGTTTTTTGCAGCCCGTGCAGGCCGCGGGAAGCAGAATCCGGTCCGCTTTTGCGCAGATGGTTTTCCAGCTCTCCCCGAAGCCGTCCTCAAAGGGACGCGCCGCCGGTGCGTTCATCATGCCGCAGGGCGTCATCCGCCCGTCCCATGTGATGCAGAAGGACGAGCGCCCCGCCATGCAGCCCATGTGTTCGTCCGGGGTGCGGTTGCAGTCCTCCGTGTCGTCCTCCGACGGCATTCCCAGACGCATATCCGTCAGGAAGCGGGAGAAACTTTCGTCGTCCATCTGGCAGCGGCGGCTGCGGTAAAGCGCCGCGCCTGCCTCCTGAGGGGAAAACCGCGACGCGCCCTCCTCCATTGCGCCGCACCTCGCGCTGCGCACGGGAGGAAACATGTAGCAGGTGCTCCGGACGTTTAAGTTCCGGGACTTGGCGAAGGCGTAAATGTCCTCCATGTCCTCCACGTTCAGCGGCGTGAAGCTGGTGTTCAGATTCACGGGAATGTCCGCGTCCAGAAGCCGGTCGATGGCCTGCGTCGCCTGATCGTAGCCCCTCGGGTTCCGGCACAGACGGGCATAGGTCTCGTTGCTGCTGCCATACAGGGTGACATTGATCGCCGTAGGCGGATACTGGCGCAACCAGTCCACCGTTTCGGCGTCGATCAAAGTCCCGTTGGAGTTGATAGAAATGACCAGCCCCATTTGAGACAGGGCGGTGTATATCTCCCGGAAATCCGGCCGGAAAAACGGCTCGCCCCCCGTCAGCAGGAGGAACAGCATCCCGTTGTCCCGGCAGATTCTGCCCATCTCGATCCACTCCGCCGCCGTGCGCAGCCGCCCGCGGCCGCGCATTTCCGTCTCGGACATACGGATATAGCACATACGGCAATCCATATTGCACCGGGGCGTCAGCTCAAAGGTGCCGTTGATGGGGCAGTGCAGCCGCGCCGCCTTCTGAAACAGGCGTCTGCGCACCGAGGGGGAGGAAATCCCTGCGTTGTCCATAGCGAATTCTACTTTCTATCCAAACACGGTTTTCTCCGCCAGCGCCACCGCGCCCTCGTCGGGGCGGCAGGCGAGGCAGTATACGGGAACTTCCTGAATGACCCGCTCAAACAGCGGCAGCTGCTTTTGCAGCAGCCGCGGCTCCCACTGGGTCAGCAGGAAGCGGGGGTACATGGCGGTGAGCTTTTCCCTGCCGTGAATCTCCCGGATGCTGTTTTGGGTGTCCTGTTTCAGCAGAATGATCGCCGCCGCGGGGCAGGACTCGTTGCGGTAAATGTCGGAGCTTCCGGCAAAGGGCGAACCATAGGCCAGAATCGGTGTTTCCGTCCCCAGCACCACCCGGTCGCCGTTCAGGGTATCCGCGCCGCGATACTGCTCCCAGAGCCTTGCCTGCGTCGATTTTCCCGCGCCGGACTGCCCGGTGAACAGGATGGCGCGGTCATGGTAGCGGACAATGGAGCCGTGCATGAGGATTCTTCCGAAGTCCGCAAGCAGCAGTTCCATTCCCAGCAGCGGCGCCAGATTCAGCACGCCTTTCCCCGGCTCGGGGGCCGGCACCAGAATCCGTCCCGTTTTCTCCGCCAGATCCAGAAACAGATAGCACGCGTCCTCCCGGGAATCCAGCAGGTACTTGCAGGCCAGCGTGTATCTGGGGTACGTGCCGTAAATGTCGAAGGAGGAAACGCGGCTTAAGAATACGTCGTGGATTTCCGGCGGGCTATCGTAGGTCTCGACCCGGTAGCGGATGGCGACCGTCCGGGGCGCGGGAACCAGAAAGGCATCCATATACGGCGGAACGCGCACGCCGCCGCACAGGGAAAGCTCCATGGGAATCCCGGAAATTTCGTAGAATAATTTCATAATACAGGAGGAACAGCCCCTTCCGGTTTTTGACCCGGAAGGGGCCTTAGCGGTTAACGATCAGGAGGGAACGTAAGCGGTGAAATAGCACCAGCCGTCGTTGGCATCCCAGCCATTGTTTCTCAGGAACTCGGCAAATCCGTCCTGCGACGGTTCAACCCCCGCCCCCCGGCAGTATATCTCATATGCCTGTCGAGCGGCGTCATAAGCCGGATTTCTGGAAGCGATTTCCACGTCAAGGCGGAATTTTTCAAACTCCATCACGGGTTTTTGATATGCTTTTTTCATCACTGCACCGCCTTTCACTTTACATTGATCTGGTCGGAGAAATTACCGGCAGAGTTGAATACCTGCACCATGTAATTCTGCGCCGCGGTCTTGGCCTTGAACTTGATTGTCCATGTACGGACGCCATCCTTATCCTTGAAGGTCATGGACTGCAGGGTGATCTCGTTTCCATCCATGTCGAAGACCTTCACGGCGGTAATGTCATCCGCGACCTGAGTCGTCACTCTGATGTTGATCAGGCCGGCCGCGAATTTACCGTTCCTGTAGCCGGAAACAACTTTAAGGTTATCCTGCTTCAGCACAATATTTTGATTCGGATCGCTGCCGTCCGCCTTTGTGGTAACAGGCCAGAAGTCATAGCCTTTGGACTTGATATTCGTCAGGGAAATGACGCCGGGGCCATCGACCTTCAGCGTGACCATACCGTCGTATATATCTCCGCTTGCCACAATTTCCCCCAGAGAGTAGTACTTTTCCGTCGAGGAGTCAACGACGCAGAGGGTCTTCCAGCCGCCATCGGAATCGAGGTACTGGATTGTCGGGTTGGTATTGCCCGGTCTGCTGATGAGCTTGACGCCGATCTGCAGCAGGCCGCCCTCTCCATCCGGCATAAAGCCAACGCCGTAGCCGTTCTCCAGATACAGCTCCTTATTGGGGCCGGAGAAGGCATAGGTCAGCAGGTCAAAGGTGCTGCCGGGTTCGGCTGTCGGAGTCTCACTTGCATCGTTGCGGTTCTTCAGGATCTCAACCAGCGTCGCGCCGTTCAGATATTCATTTCCGTCATATCGGATAAGGGTCGCCATGACACCTGCGGGATCGCCATCCCATGTGGAATTCTCCGGATTATCCCGATCGTAGTTGAAGTTGGAGCCGAAGATCATGCTCTTGATCTCCGTAAACTGGGCGCCCTGCTCCTCCTCATAGGCTTCATCGCCGTTCTCGCCCAGCGGATTGTAGATGCGCACGCCGTCAATGTAGACCGTGGAAGTCCGGTTGGCGTATTCGTCGGCATAGCCCTTCAGGGAGTAGAGATCGACCCGGTGCTTGCCGTAGGCCAGATTCAGGACGCTGATGACCGGGATCTGGTACAGGTCGCCGTTTTCATAGTAGGTATCAACGACGATGAACTTGTTGAAGACCATCTTGCCCTCTTCGTTCTGATCTTCCGTGTAGATCATCGCCATGAGGATGCCGGTCTTGTTATTGGTTCTGCCGATGATATCAAAGCCAGTACCCTTGAAGGTAAAGGACGCGGTGTCGTTGATGCTCAGCTCATGGGCATTGCCATTACTGTAGTCGCCGATGGCGTTCTTATAGGCTTCCTCGTCGTAGCCGTAGGGGCTGTTCTGGTCGTTGGTCTGCCACTGGAAGGCGTCATCGCCGCCTACGGACTGTCCGCCGGTGTAGATGATGCCGTTGGTGCCGTCCGCGTCGGTGCCGCTGTGGGAGAAGTTATCCTCGTAGTAAACCACGTTGGCGGGCATGACCTTGATCTCGCCCTCCATGACGGGGGTGGCGTTGGTGGCGTCGGAAGCGACTGTGTTGTTCTTTGTCACCTGAACGCCGTAGTGGAAGATGTCGATGCTGCTCATGAAAGTCGTGGGCGTGAAGGTGACGCTCAGATTTTCAATATTGGGCATACCGTTCCAGTCCGCCCGGCCATTGCTGCCCTCCACCGTCGCGCTGCCGTAGGGCGTTGCGTAATCTGCGGAGTCGGCCACGCTGTCGGTGTTGCGCTTTTCCGTGGAAAGTCCCGTGAAAGCGTAACCGGCGTTGTCGCCGTCGATGCTCAGCTTGGCGTTTTTGAGGAAACCGCTGTTTCCGCTGGTCAGGTTCACGGGCAGGCCGTAGTCCAGAACATAGATCTGGTTATCGACCTTGTAATTGTACACCGTGACCTTGGCGGTCTTGGGCTGTTCCGCGTCGCCGCCGGGGTTGTAGGTCAGCTCGAAAGTGTCCTTGCCCTCGGCTTTGCCGGTGTAGAGCAGGCTGCCGGAATTCTGCCCAACGATCCCGTTGGCCTCGATCGCGGCGTTATTGGTGGAGCTTGCGGGGACACCGGCAACGATATCCTGAACCGGTTCACCCGGCTCGGTGGTCGTTTCCTGGGTTATCGATGTCAGATCCATGGCGGGGCTGTTCCAGCTGCGGTACAGGAATTCCACCGTATAATCGCCCGCTGCCAAGCCGCTGATCACGATGGAACCGTCCTTCAGGTTCTTGATCTCGCCCTCAGCAAATCCACCGTCTGTACTGCCAAAATATACCGCGCCGGTGACTGTCACATTGTCGGCAGTCTTCGTTTGCTTATTATCCATCCAAAGAACGGTTGTGCCATTGAGCCGAATCCTTCTGATGGAAATGCCGCCATTTGCATTCGTAGTGATCTTAATGGAACCGTCGCTGTCCAGCTTGACCGTTCCGCTGGCAGTCACGTAGTCGCCGTCGCCGTAGCCGGATGCGTATCTCAGCCACACGCTGCTCTGGGTCTTTTCCACGGTATCGGTCGAAGTCGTGCTGTTTGCGGTGGAGCCAAGGGTAATGGGCAGGGTCGTCTTCTGGCCGACCTCGGCGTAGAAGACGAATTCTTCCGGCGTTTTTGCGGTCACGACCGTGGTAACATGATTGGAGCCGATGGTCTTTTCCTTGTCGTTCAGAGAGGTAATGGTGCCCGAATTGACCAGCGTCCCCTGGAAGCCGGTGTTGACCTGAACGGTGACAGTCAGGGTTCTGGACTCATCCGGCTGGAACGCTCCGTCGTTATAGTCCCATGTGATGGTTTGTCCATCCGCGCCCAGACTGACGGCGGGGCTGCTGCTGACGAAGGTGACGCCCTCAGGCAGCGTGTCCGTCACGGTGAACTTGGTGATGGGCTGATTGTCGTTGTTAGTCACGGTCAGGGTGTAGACCAACTCGTCGCCGGTCGCGGCTTCTTCCTTGTCCACCGTCTTCCCGATCTTCGCGGCGGGCTCCAGAAGGTAGATCTCCGTGATGTACATATAGCGGGAACCCAGAGGGTCATTGTACACGTCCGAGAAATCCACATAGACGCTCTTGAAGGTCTCGCCCTTCATATGATAATAGATGGTATGATACTGGCCATCGCTGAACGTGGCTGCGGTGACCGAGCCGCCGTTGTTCCTGTCGGTCGTGAAATCGCTCAGGCCCAGCGTCGCGACAATGTCCTTCTGGTCTGTGGTGCTTGCGGCACTGCTGTTGACCAGCTGGAATCTGGTGTTCGCGTCCACTTCGCCGCCCAGAGTCATCACCAGCCATTCGCCGTTCAGTTCTTCGACGCCGACCAGATGGGTATAGGTGGTATGCAGCGCCGTGTTGCTGTACTTAATCTGAAGCGCGTCCGCGTTGGAGTAGGTATTGTTTATGATATTGGCATCGGAGGTGGACATTGTCCAGATATGCCAGTCATAACCAGTCTGGGGATTTGCCAGATTGCAGCCCTCGTGGAGACCTTGCTGCATGAGGGACTTATAGTGCGCGGAACGCACGAAGGGACGGGAGCCGGATACGACAGGGCTCTTGTACGGGTACTCGTACTTGTTGTCGTCTTCATAGTAATCGAAGGGGCCAAAGTCCGTCCAGTCATCGTTGACCTTGATCTCCACGTTCCCGATGATCATCGTGCCGCTGTGATGGGTATTGGCGTCCTCGCCAAACTCTGCGGAATACCGGTCGAAGGCCAGCTTGATGCCCTGCATGGTATGCTCGCCGCTCAGCGTGGCTTCATAGATACAATAGCCATCATCGGCAGTGCTGACATAGTGGAGGCTGTTCAGCGAGGTATCATTGCCCGCCGCGTTCTTCAGCCAGACCTTGTCTATGATCTTGCCATCGGAATCTACGAGATAAATGGACAGGTGCGTCAGCGCATCGAGCAGCGTGCCGTCGCCATTGTCCTTCACCCGGAAGCGGATTGCGTTTTTGGCTTTGTCGCTGCCGCCCTCAAACTCGCCGCCCCAGCCGACGATCGTATAGCTGCCGTCGCTGTAGCCATTGCCTCTGACGTTGCCGCCAAGCTCAGGCGCCGATGTGCGGTACTGGTTTTCCCAGTTGATCCAGAGTTCGCCGCTGCCGTTACTGCGGATAGTGCCGTCCGTGGAGGAATACAGCGTCAGGTTGTTCTGGTGTTTGCCTTTTTCCAGAATATCCCAGTATGCGTCAGGCTGCTCTGAGTCGAAGGACTTTTGTTCCTCATGGGAATCGAAGAACCAGATCGCCTTCTGCGGGTTCGTCTGGTCGTTATTCCGGATGGACTGCCGCTCAGGAGTCGTGCTGCCCGTGCCGGTGGGGGGATCATACGTCCCGCCGGGGTTGCCGTGGGTGATGCTGTCGTATGTAGCCGTCGTTTCACCATTGCCAGCGCTGGATTCCACGATCAGGGTTGCGGGGTTCGTCTGGATTGCATAGTAGAACTTAATGCTGTAGGCACCCGCGGTAAGGCCGCTGAACGCGCTCAGATCGATCGTCGCGGAAACGCCGTCAATGTCCAGATACGCGATCTGGTACTCGCTGCCCTTCTGCTCAAGATTAACGTCAGCGCCCTGACTGTCCTTACCGCTGACAGTCACGGTGCCGCTGTTTTTCATCTGCGTGACGGTGACCTTCTGACCGTTGATCTCCACAGCAGCAACGTTGATTCCGATGCGGTTGCCGCTGACCTTGACTGTGCCGTTGGGGTCAAGCTGAACGTCCGCGACCTCGAACCAGTTCTGATAGGCCGAATTGGTGGCATCCCAGTCGCCGGTCGCCGCGATGCCGGTCACAGTGACCTTCTGATAGCCTGTCTCCCCGGCGAATTCTGCCACTTCCTGCTCAGCGTCCGCAGGCACTTCGTTGGGTTCGACCGTCGGCGCGGAGGTTTCCTCGGGCTGCTCGTCCGCGTAACAGGACACTGCGTGCAGCGCAAAGCCGTCATGTTCGGTGGCATATGTAAACGCAACATTCTGGGTGCCGCTCAGATCGCCAAAGCCAAGGGCATCCAGATCGATGACCGCATAGGAGCCATCATTGTGCAGATTCTCGACCGCACTGCCATTGAAGTCCGCGCCGCCCTGCGCTTCCACCGCGGCATCGGTCAGCGATCTTGTGTCGCCGTTGACCGCGATCGCGGAGATGTTGATGCCTACGCCGTCCGTCCAGACCTTTACTTTGTTGCCGCTGCTGCCAAACGGGAGCGACACCTCGGCGGTTACGGAATAGTCGTCCCAGCCGCCGGTAGCGCTGACCGTTACCGAGGCCGTTCCGCTCTCCGCCGCAAACGCCATCATGGGCAGCTGGCCAATGACCATGACCAGCGCCAGAAGCAGTGCCAGCGGCTTTGTGATTCTCCTCATAAATCGTTTCCTCCTCGCTGTGATTGGGTATCCGGGCTGGGCTTGCCCCGGCCGCACCGTCAGAATGCGGATAGAACCCCGGTGCGGTACATCCGCCCCGGTCTGTTCTGCGTATGGCAGCCCCCGCCATTTCCAGTTTATTTTTATATTAGCATATCGAAAATCATTTGTCTACGCCCAATTTGCATTTTTTACTATTTTATTTTCCGCTTTTTCGTCGCTATTATCATGCACAGTCTACTTTTTTCATCACATTCGTTTAACGTGTAATGGGATTGCCGTTCCAAGGCAGGTGCTGGCCCCGGATTTTGCCCCGTCCGCACCGCTGCGAAAAACGCAGACCGGGGCGGCCAAAGCCGCCCCGGGTTTCTTGTCTTTGCTGAAGGGAAGCGGCTTCGATTCCCTTTATCCGTGCTCAGCGAACCGCAACAGTGAAATTATTGATGACGTAGTCGCTTGCCGCGTGTCTGTTCCGGCAGCCTGTAAAGCTTCCGTCATGGCCCACGTCATTCCGGTAGGAGAACTGGCAGTGGATGGCGGCACTGTCGTTGCTCAGCTCCGCCGCGCTCCGGACATACTCCCCGTTATAGCTCAGATTGTAGATTCTGATGTCCTGAATCGTTCCGCCCTGTTCGCTGTTCATGATGCGCACGCCGGGCTTTTTGTTCACGTCGTTCTTCCACGACAGAACCGAGATGTTCTCAAAGGTCACATCTTTGATCGTGCCGCGCCCCCACTGCCGCGTCCAGCCGGAGGACGTGCCCGGCACTTCGCCGCCCAATACATTCGTGACGTCGATGATGAGCGGCCAGCCGTCGCCGTAGCCAAGGTTATTACCCATCTGCGCGTCTTCGATGGTGACATTTTTCCACTGAACGTTGCTGACCGTCACGTTGTCCATGTTGTGGATGCTCATGGCGGGCTTGTGGCTGCTGTGAATGACGTCGATGTCCTCGAAAATGGCATTGTAAATCGCGTTTGCGCCGCCGCTCTTATTGGTTTCCGCGCCGATCTCCATGGACTGCGCCAGATCGGTCCAGAATACGCAGTTTTTCACCGTAATATCATGGGTATTGCCGCCGGAGTAGTTCTTAAGAACCACGCCGTCGTCCCACGTGCGGAAATAGGAATTGTAGATGCGGATATTGTTGGAGGACTGGATGGAAATGCCGTCGCTGTTGGGGCTGCATGCGATGATGTGGAAGTAATTAAACTCAATGTCTCCCCGGTCCGGCACCTGCACCTCCCATGAACCGGCTCCGCCGTAGCCCGTCTGGTATTCATTGGCAATGGTGATGCCGTAAATTCTCGCGCTGCTGCCGGGTTCGATCACCGCACCCTGATGGCTGCTCAGCAGAACGCCGCTGCCGTACACCGTGCCGCCGAAGCCGCCGGCATCCCATGTCATGGTGCCCAAAGGGATGTAACGTCCGCCGAGATTCGCATTCGTGTAGTCGGGATTGACAAAGACCTGCAATGCGCCGCTGGTCTCGCCGTTGAATTCCACGGAGTAGCTGCCCCGTTTGTTGACCTTGAACTCAACGTAAGTCTGTCCTGCGTCGGTTCTCTTGATCTCCGGCTGAATACCGGCAGACGCGGGCCGCACGACCACGGAACTGACGGTCTTCCCGCCGCCAAGAGCGACCCGAACCGTGTCGTTCCTGTTCTCTTCCTTCATCTCGAAGATGGTCACGGGCATGGTCTCATAGCGTCCCTGATTCCAGATGCGGGACGTATTGACCCACGCGTTGAAGCAGGGGGACTCCACGCCGTCCACGAGGACGGTCATGCTGTTATTCGCCCGGTCGCCGTAGGAGCCTGCCGGGGCGAGATTGACGTTGGAAGCGTCGCCGTCCGTGGGAATCTCCACAGGGGTCTGTCTGGCGACGGTGAACGATCTTGTCAGGTAGTTGTTGCCCGTGTTGCTGTCGCCCGTATTCTTGTTTTCGCTGTCATCCACGTAGGCCGTTACCGTATGGCTTCCTGCGGTGGCCGTCCATGTCGTCTGATTCTGCGCCGGGAGGTAGCTGCCTTTCACAGTGACAATGGCGGACGCGCCGCTGGCGAGGCTGCTCTGGCACTGGTCGCTCCAGAAGAATCCCTCCGAAGCACAGTTCTGGCCGCCGCTTACATTGTCCACGTAGAAGCGCACGCCGTGCTTCACATTGTTGGACGCCGTATTGCCCTGATTGGTAATGACAGCGGAGAAGCTGACCGCGTCCCCGGCGGCGGGGCTGGCGGGGTTCAGGATGATATCCGTGACCACCAGATCAATGCCGCCCACCAGTTCGTTTTGGGACTTGAGCTGCACGCTGCCGCTGGCAGTGCCGGACGCGTCACCGCTGACCGCCTTGACGCTGTAGGTGTACTTCTGCCCCATATTCAGGCCGGTGATGGCCTTCGTGCCGGGAGCATCTGCCTCGAAGGTCTGACTCCCGATGGTGATGATGTACTTGGCCGGCACTTCGCCGTCGCTGGTGCTGTCATAGCCCCATGTCAGCGTCACCGAGGTAAAGGCCGCGGCGCTGTGGTTGATCGAGGGCGTCTTGACACCGCTTACCGGGGCAGGCGGCTGGGGCAGGGTCACGGTGCCGGTGGCTTCCGAGGACGTTTTGCCGTCCGCCGAGGCGACGACCTTGTAAGTGTAGGTCTGTCCCGCCGTCAGGCCGGTGAAGGTATGGGAACCGGCGGCGGCTGCGTTATAGGTCTGGCCGCCGATGGTGATGGTGTACTTCTCCGGCTCCACGCCGGTGCTGCCGGAAACAGCGCTCCATGTCAGGGTGACGGACTCCGTCGTCGCGTCCGAATGGGAGATCTGTACGTCCTTCACCATCGAGGGGGTGGTGGGCTGGGTCTCCGTGGGTTCCGGCTCCGTGGGCTTTACCTCCGCCAGCGTCTTACAGGTAATGGACGCTCTGCCGGAGGACGCGCCGTCCCGCACGGCTACTACATAATAAGTATAGGATGTATCAGGGGACAGGCCGGTGGCGGTGTAGCTCGTCCCGGTGACGGTGGCGGTCACATTGCCGTTCTTATCCAGCACCCGGTAGCTGTCCGCGTCGGCGGAAGCCGTCCATGTCAGGGTAATGGTGTTCTGGGTCGCGCTGCCCCGGAGACCGGTGACGGAGGCAGGGGGCTGGGGCTGGTCGGGGGACGCGCCCAGCGTGGCAGTTCTGTTATCGTTGGAAACGTTGGTATCGCCGGGCACGCCGATGATGACCGTCAGGCTGCCGGTGGTACCAAGGCCGGAAAGCTCCGTCTCCACCGCCGCGCTCTGGCCGCTCCATTTCAGGGACTGGCTGGTCGTGCCAGTGAGCAGCTTTCCGTTTTGGTAGTAAGAGATCTCGATGCTCTCCGGCGCGGTGCCCTGCACAAGGCGCAGAGTAGTCGTAACGGTATTTCCGCTGACGCGCAGCGCGACCACGGCCACGTCTACACCGGCGATGTCAGCCGCCGCGGGTTGCACGTTAAACTGCATAAAAGAAAAGAGAAGGATGACTGCCAATACCAAGCTCAGCAGCCGCTGACCATGACTTTTTTCTGTTATTTTGAACATAAAACGACCTCCGCCTTGTTCCCGATTTGCATTTATTGTAGCACGGGAATTTTCCATTGTCCAGCAGAATAAAGCATATTTTTTCATAATTCTGCAAAAAATTCATTCCAGTTTTTCCAATGTGCGACGTATAACCTTCCGGCAATTTCAAAAAAGCGCCGCATATTCATACTATTTCTTAATAAAATGATTTCATCATTTTATTCTGCCGTTTCACGGCAGACCGCCTGGTCGGCGGTAAGAAATGTATTGACTTCGTTTTTTAGCGGCAGTGGCCGCTGGCCGCAATCCTGCGGCCTAATAAAACGCTTTTAAGCGTTTTATTAAAAACTCGTATCAGAGTGGCCGCCGGGCTTCCGTTTGCGCGTGGTCCCACAAAAGCAGAAATTTCCCCGGGCGAGACCGCCCGGGGAAACTGTCATATTGAGGGATTTCTTTACTTGATTCTGGGCAGGGAGGCCGCAGCCACGGACTGACCCACGCGGCGGGTCTTTTCGTCGGGCAGGGAAACCTCGCACTTCTTCGCAAGCGCGGGGTATTCGTCGGCCAGGATCTCGTTGCACACCCGCAGGATGGTGTCGCCGCCCTTGCCGGACATGACGCGGCCAAGCATCATCATGTGCTCGATGTCGTAGAACTGGGAGTACAGCACCACAGCGTATGCCAGATACGCGCCGATGCTCTCGAAAATGGCCTGCGCTCTGGGGTCGTCCTTCTCCATCAGCGCCTGAACGACCTTCAGCTTCTCCGCGGGAGACAGATTCTCGTCCAGCTCGATGCCTGCGGCGGGCGCCAGCTTGATGACCGCATCCTGAGAGAAATACTTGCAGCCTACGCCAATGTCCGTGGACCACTCGTCCTGCATGGCGTTCTCGCACAGGTCAACGGGGGCGAAGGCCAGCTCATTGATCCAGCCGAGGACATTCTTGTCCTTGTCCACGTAGCCCACGGCCTCGGAGGTACCCATGGCGATGCCCATGATGTTGCCCACGCCCAGACCCATGGCGCCCGCCAGCGCGGACACGTCGCCGTCGTTGGCAACCACAATGGGAACGTCGCCGATCTCCTTGGCGGCGCGGTCGTAAATGGTCTTGACCTTGTCCCACTCGGAGCGGGGAACTTTGATGAACAGAGATGCGACCATGGGCGCGTTGCCAATGAATGTGCCTGCGGAGGACACGCCTATGGCGTCCACCCGGGGCATTTTGGAAGCGGCGCTCCTGAACGCGGCTACGATGCCGTCATAATGGTACTGGGGGTCTGTCTGGAGCTTGGGGAACCAGACGACTTCCTCGGAGTAGACGCACTCGCCGTCAATCACGGCAGAGACCTTCCGGTCGGAACCGCCGGCGTCGAAGCCGATGCGGCAGCCGTCCAGATTGCCGCCGATGGGTTCGGCGACCTCGTTGGCAGCGGGGCAATCTTCCAGAGGCAGGTCAACGATCTCCAGATCCCGCTCATAGAGCTGGTTGAAGAAGGTAAAGTCAAAATGCCGCTCGCCCTTGGGGTCGTAGGCCTTTTTCAGCCGCTGGGCAAGCTCGCTGCATCCGCAGACGCTCACCCGGAAGCCGCCGATGGACCACAGCAGGAACTTGACATAGCGCTCCACGTAGCGGTAGTCGGCCTCGGCCATTTCCGGCGTGCCATGGATGCAGGTGTGGTGGACGGAAACGCGGCCCTTGTCCCGCTCAACGGCGATGGCGATGGGCTTCTTTGCGTCCTTCAGATAGGCGGTGCGCCACACGCCGAAGGGGACAAACTGAGGGTCCAGTTTGGGCGTATGCTTCATGTTGTATTCGATGCCTAGATACTGCATGGAAAATTCCTCCTTATCGTTCAGAAAGCCTGACGGCTTCTTATATCTCATGTATAAGTATAGCATAAATTACCGTCCCGGCTATAGGGATTTCAACATGATTTTTACCAAATCCGCTTTTTTAGGCTGCCAGCTTTCTCTTCGCAGAAAGGAAGGCCGGTGCTGTAAGCACCGGCCTTCCGACATTATTCCTTCGTTTCGTTTTCCTGTGTCTGCGCCGCGTTCTCCGCCGTTTGGGCAGCGACCTGATTCACAAACAGATCAGCCTTGTCGTGGGGGCGGAAGCGCTGCCAGATCAGCACGCTCACCGCCGCCGCGCAGCTGATGCCCGCCAGCAACTGGCTGACCCGGACGGAACCCCAGTACAGGCTGTCCATCCGCAATCCCTCGATCAGGCAGCGGCCAAGGCCGTACCAGGCCACGTACCCAAGGGCGATTTCTCCGTCATACTTACGATGCTTGGACAAAACGTGCAGCAGCACAAAGCCCACGGCATTCCACACCGACTCGTACAGGAACGTGGGGTGGTAGTATTCCCACGCGCCGGTGACGGTGTTGTACAGCCCCATGCGGAAGAAGCTGTCCGTCGCCGCGCCGAAGGCTTCCCGGTTGACGAAGTTGCCCCACCGGCCAATGGACTGGCCGATGAGAAAGCCCAGCGCTACCATATCCAGCAAAGCGCCGATTTTGATCTTCTTGATGCGGCACAGCAGCAGAATCCCCGCCACTGCGCCCAGAACGCCGCCGTAAATGGCAAGGCCACCGTTCCAGATGTACAGCACGGAAATGGGGTTCTCGGCGTAATCCGCCCAGGAGAAAATGCAGTAATACGCCCGGGCGCAAAGAATAGCAAAGGGCGTGACCCACAGCACACCGTCCAGCAGATCGTCCTGCTTGATACCGAACTGACTGCACCGGCGGCAGGTGTAGACTACCGCCAGCATCAGGCCGATGGCGATAATGAGGCCGTAATAATGGATGGTCAGAGGCCCCAGCGCCAGGGCGCGGCCCGGGTTCACCTCAATGCCGAGGGAAGGGAAAGAAATGGTTGAATAATTGGCAGGGATCATGATTGTGCCTCCTTGTTGACAGGATAGATCACGGATAAACTACACCGTTCCGCCCGGACCGCCCGGCGGAGAAAATCACATATCTCTTCCGCGCTGATGCCGCGGTAAACTTCCGGAAAACGGAAATAGTCAAAGTCCGAAAAATGGTACGCGCACAGGCGGAAGCAGGTGGAATCAAAGCTGTCCAGTCCCCGGATACGACGGCCGAGGGCACTGCGCTTCATCCGCAGGAATGCCTTTTCCGGCAGTCCCTCCGCCGCGATCTTCTCCGCCTGCGCCAGAATCGCTTCCCGGACGGCGCGGGGGTCGTCGGAATCGCCGGAGCAGAGCAGCATGGCGCAGCCGTCCACCGTCTCGAAGCCGCCGCCGAAGGAGGAGTCGATAATGCCTTCCTCGTACAGCCGCAGATACAGCTCCGAGGATTCGCCGAACAGCGCTTCGGCGGCCAGATCCGCCACCATTTCCTCCCGGATGGCCGCGTCGCCGTGGGTCAGGGGTTCGCACTTGAACGCCAGATTGAAGGTCGGCATGGCGACCTCCATGGAGCATTCCGTTTCGGCTTTCGGGCAGGTCATGTCCTCCTGCCAATCGCGCAGTTTGACGCCCGTCTCCTTTCGCTCGCTGCCCAGAACCTCCCGGGCGGCAGATGCCACCGATTCCGGGTCTACGTCGCCCACGACGCACAGCAGCATATTTCCCGGCGCGTAAAACGCCCGGTGACAGGTATACAGCACCTCCGGGGTGATCTCCCGGATGGTCTCGCTGGTGCCGAGAATGGGCTGGCGGATGGGATGGACGGCATACATAGCCGCCATCAGGTTATCGAACACCACGCTGTCCGGGGCGTCCTCGTTCATGCCGATCTCCTGATCGATGATGCCCCGCTCTTTCTCCACGCTTTCTTCCGTGAAATAGGGCGTGGACACGAATTCCAGCAGCAGCCGCAGACATTCGTCAAAGTGGTCTGTGCAGGAAAAATAATAGGCCGTCATGTCGTAGCTGGTAAAGGCGTTGGTGGAAGCGCCCAAAGCGGCAAACTCCGCCGACACGTCCCGGTCTCCCGGCAGGTCGAACATCTTGTGCTCCAGATAGTGGGCAACACCCGCGGGGGCGTGGTATTCCTTCCCGTCCAGCCGGAAATCCGTATGGATGGAGCCAAAGTCCGTGACAAAATAGGCAAGCTTTTTCGTAAAGCCCTTCCGGGGAACCACCAGAACCGTCAGTCCGTTTTCCAGTGTTTCCCGGTACAGCGTTTCGTCCAGTTCGGGGTATTGCTTCCGCGTCATTGGCTCTCTCCTTTCAGAAAATAGGTGCTGTGAAGCGTCACGGTCCGCGCCGCCGCCACCACATCGGCAAGGCTGACCTTCTCCACCACTTCCATGTAGCGCTCCGGGGTCATGTTCAGGCCGCTTAAGTGCGCGGTGGCGTAGTAGCCCTCAATGGCGCCGGGGGAATCGGAGGTGGCACGAAGGGAGCTGAGCAGGGCTTCTTTTCCGGCGGTCAGCTCTTCCTGCGTAATTTCTCCACGGCGGCAGGCGTCCAGCTGGCGGAGAATTTCGTCCCGCGTCAGCTGCTCCTTGTCAAAGTCGATGCCCGCGCCCACGGTGAGAATGCCCTTTGCGCCGTAATAGGACGAGCCGATGCTGTAGCACAGGGACATCGTCTCCCGGACGTTGAGAAACAGCTTGGAGGTCATGCCCGCGCCGAAGACGGTGTTGAACACCTGCATAGCCGGAAATTCCTTATCCCGGTTGACAATGGGCGTGACAAAGCCCATGCAGAGCTTCCCCTGGGAGACCTCCATCGTCTCCGTCACATCCTGCCCGGGGCAGGGATGGAAGGGCGTCTGGGGCGGGAGCAGGCCTTCCCGGCCGCCCAGCCGGGATACCAGCGGGGAAATATATTCCGCGACCGCCTCCGCGGGGGCGCTGCCTACGTAGAAAATTTCGATTCTGCTTTCCCGGAGGATTTTCCGGTAATGGGTCAGCAGCCCCGCCGGGTCGATGGCCGCCACATCCTCCGGCTCGCCCAGCCGGGGCAGGCCGAAGCTGTCGCCGCGGCACATGGTTTTCAGCAGCTTTCCCATGGCGTAGGTGCGCTTGTCGTTCAGCTCGGAATCAATGGTGGAAATGAGATTCTTCTTTTCCCCCTCCACAAAGGCGGGGAGAAAGCCCTCCCCCTCCGTGGGGAAGTCCAGAAGGATTTCCTCCAGAAAGCGGAGCATAGGGGCAAGCACCCGGTCGCCGGGCAGGGCAAACCGGTCGTCCATAAAGCCGCAGTAAAGGCCGGTGGTCTGGTAGTCCCCCACCCGGCGCACCAGCGGGCTGACGGAAGCGCCATACAGCTCGTCTAAGTTCTCCGTAATGGCGCGAAGGTCGGGGCAGCGTTTCGTACCCCGTAGCAGTACGGAGGGAATCAGCACGTTTTTTGCGGATTCCTCTTTCGCCATGGGGCGCACCAGCTGAAAGCTGAGGCACCCCTGCTTGAACCGGTCGTCCCGGCAGGAACGCAGGGTCACGCCGGGGAGCAGTGTTTTTGTTTCGATCATGTCAGACTCCTGATGAAAGAAAGTTGCGGTGGAAAAGCGAGGGATTTTCCTGCCCGCGATATTGTAAAGAGTATTATATACCACTTTTCCCAAAATAGGAAGTCAATACACAAAAAATTCAGAGAATATTGGTTGTCATTTTTCTCTGTTTGCGGTAGAATGTAACGTGGACTTGTGTAAATTAGGAGGACTCCGCCATGGCATGGCTGGAATTTACCATTGAAACCACGCCCCAGAGCATCGACTCTGCCGTCACCGCCCTCAGCGCACGGGGATTTTCCGATCTGGTCATCGAAGACCAGTCGGAATTCGAGACGTTTTTAGAGGAAAACCGGGCGTACTGGGATTACATCGACGAGGGGCTGCAAAAAAAGCTGGAAGGGCTTTCCCGCATCAAGCTGTATCTGGAGGACACCGACGGGGGTGGGCGGAAGCGTCTGGACGCGGCGGTAAAGGAGCTGGGGCTGACCATGACCGCCGCCCCCCTCCCCGAAACCAACTGGGAGGAAAGCTGGAAGGACAATTACCCGCCTCAGGAGATCGGCGAGCGCATTGTGGTGCTGCCCTACTGGCTGGCGGAGGAATCCACCGACCGGCTCAAAGTCATTCTCGACCCCGGCCTGACCTTCGGCACCGGCGCGCACCCCTCCACCCAGATGGTGATGGAGGTCATGGAGAATGTGGTAAAGCCCGGCTTCCACTGCCTCGATCTGGGCAGCGGCAGCGGGATACTGTCCATCGCCGGCCTGCGGCTGGGGGCGGAATCCGCCATTGGCATTGACATCGACCCCAAAGCGGAGGACATTGCCCGGGAGAACGCCGCCTACAACGGCTTCGCCGCCCCGGCCTTCACCGCCCTCACCGGCAACGTGACCGAAGATACCGCGCTGATGGATACATTAGCCGCCAATCGGTATGATCTGGTGCTGGTGAACATCGTGGCGGACGTCATTATCGGCCTTGCGCCGGTGCTGCCCCATTTCCTCAATGAAAGCAGCACCCTGATCTGCTCCGGCATTCTGGACACCCGGCTTTCCGACGTGCTGGACGCCCTGACCGCCGCCGGGCTGACCGTCACCGCCACGAAAGCGAAGGACGACTGGCGCTGTGTCACCGCAATCCGTAAATACATCTAAGGAGCGTATTATGAGTATCCCCTATCGTACCCGGCGGGTGCTGAACCGTCTGGGCATTGTGCTTATGATTTTTCTGCTGGTGGGCGTGATCGCCTGGCTGTGCTGGGTCGTCTGGCTGGAGCGGTACGTCGTGTACACCGCCGACGGCGCGAGTCTGGACTTTGAGCATTCCGCTCAGGACATCATCGGCGAGGTCGCCACGCCCCCCGTGGCGCAGCAGAACATTTCCATCTATTATAATGAAGGCAGCGACGCTCTGGACACCGGCAACGAGCTGACCCAGATCAACGGCTACTTCATTTCCAGCAACATGCTGCAAAACGACATCAACGGCGTTCTGGGCAAGCTGGAACGGCTTCCCGCAGGCACGCCCGTGATGATCGACATGAAGGGGCCTTACGGCTCGTTCTTCTATCCCTCCCACTTAGACGGCGCAGTGCATTCCGCCTCCACGGACGTGGACGCCGTAGCGGCGCTGGTGGACACCCTGATGAACAAGAAATTCTACACCATCGCCCGGGTCTGCTCCCTGCGGGACTGGAATTTCGGCAACGAGCACGTCACCTGCGGCCTGTATATGCTTTCCCGGGCGGGTCTGTGGCTGGATCAGGGCTATTTCTGGCTGGACCCCACCAACGCCACCACCCTGACGTGGATCACTTCCGTGGTGCTGGAGCTGAAGGAAATGGGCTTCAACGAGGTCATGCTGGCGGATTTCCGCTTCCCCAACTCCGACCAGTATATTTTCAACGGCGACAAGGAAGCAGCGCTTCAGGATGCGGCTTCCAAGCTGATGGGCACCTGCGGCGGCGATAATTTCACCCTGTCCTTCGGCGTGGCCGACCCTGCCTTTAAGCTGCCCGAGGGGCGCTGCCGGCTGTATCTGGAAGACGTGGACGCAGCCAACGTCGAGGCCAAGGCAACGCTGGTCGATGTTCCCGACATCAAGGCGCAGCTGGTCTTCATGGCCGCCACCAACGACACCCGGTTTGATAGCTACAGCGTTATCCGTTCCCTGAACGCCGCGGAAATTCTGGAAGCCCAGAAGGCGGAAGCGGCGAGCTGATTTTATATGCAAAACAGCCCCGCCGGTCGGCGGGGCTGTTGACAAAAACGCAAATCTGGGGTATAGCATGGGTACAGGGGTGCTGCCAGCAGGACGGCTCCCCCACCTGGTTTATAAGAAGTAACCGTGACTTGGGGAAGTTTGGCGGTTACTTCTTATTTATTATCATGCATCTGGAAAACCAGAGAGACAACAGCGACAATGACCATACAGAAAGCAAATAATTCTTCCCATGTAACCATAGCTGCCATGAATTAGGGTCTATCTGAAAACCGTCAACATGCCCAAACAGCGGGTCTTTTCTGCCTGCTGTGCACCATTTTCCCTTGTAATACACAAAGTATTCCTGCGGAAAAATGGCTTCAGCAGGCGAAAAATCCCTCGCTGTTGGTCATATTCCCGGTTTTCAGATAGACCCTAAGGAGCGATTGCCACCGGCAATCGTTTTATTTTTATTCGCTGCGCGACGCACCGCCCCACTCTTTTACGATCGGGGGCAAAAGAGAAGCATCACCCCCGACAAAATCGAGGGGAACCGCCTACCGGGGTACTACCGGCAGCACCGGAAACGGCATATCACAAGATTCGACAGATTGCAAGGGCAGCACCGCGCAATTGCGTCTTCGAGTCTCAGCCGTCTTTTTGCCCCACTTCCGCAGTTCCAAAAATGGGAAATACATACAGTATTCCTCCATTTTCGGAACTTTGAATTGGGGCAAAAATTCTGGCTGAGACTTCTTGCCGAATTGTGCGGTGTTGCCCAAGGAAAACTCCGGTCAGAGTTGTGCGAAAGTATCCCACACAGCAAAACTCCCCGGCGGCGCAGATACTGCGCCGCCGGGGGCTCTCTTTTACTTTTTCACCAAATCGGCCAGCGTCACGCTGTCTAAGTACCCGCTGATGCGTTTGTCCAGCTCGCTCCAGACCGGCAGCGTCGGGCAGCTCGCCGCCCGGGGACAGGGCTTCGCGCCGCACTCTAAGCAGGCTACCGGCGCAAGGGATCCTTCCGTCAGCCGCAGGATCTCGCCCAGCGTGTATTCTCCCGGCTCCCGGCTCAGGCGGTAGCCGCCGCCCTTGCCCTGAATGCCGTCCACGATGTGGTTCTTCGTCAGCACGGGCAGGATCTTCTCCATGTACTTCAGGGAAATTTCCTGCCGGGCGGCTACGTCCTTCATGGGGACGAAGCCCTCCGACCGATGCTCCGCCAGATCCGCCAGTACCCGCAGGGCATAGCGGCCACGGGTCGAAATCATCATGGCGTCAATCCGCGAACAGCGGCGTGGACAGATACCGGTCGCCGGTATCCGGCAGGAGGACGACAATGGTCTTGCCCTCGTTTTCCGGCCGCTTGGCCAGCTCAATGGCCGCCCATGCCGCCGCGCCGGAGGAAATGCCTACCAGCACGCCCTCCGCCTTGCCGATCTGCTTGCCTACAGCAAAGGCGTCCTCGTTGGCCACAGGGATGATCTCGTCGTAAACGCCGGTGTCCAGCACCTTGGGAACAAAGCCCGCGCCGATGCCCTGAATCTTATGAGCGCCCGCCGTACCCTTGGACAGCACGGGAGAGGTCGCAGGCTCCACGGCCACCACCTTGACCTCCGGCTTCTTGGACTTGAGGTACTCACCCACGCCGGTGATGGTGCCGCCGGTGCCCACGCCCGCCACGAAGATGTCCACCTTGCCATCGGTGTCGGCGTAGATTTCGGGGCCGGTGGTCTCAAAATGCGCCTTGGGGTTGGCCGGGTTGACAAACTGGCCGGGGATGAAGCTGCCCGGAATCGAGGCCGCCAGCTCGTCGGCCTTGGCAATGGCGCCCTTCATGCCCTTGGCGCCCTCGGACAGCACCAGCTCCGCGCCGTATGCCTTCATCAGCTGGCGGCGCTCCACGCTCATGGTGTCCGGCATAACGATGATGATACGGTAGCCCCGGGCAGCCGCCACGGCGGCAAGGCCGATGCCCGTATTGCCGGAGGTCGGCTCGATGATGACGGAGCCGGGCTTCAGCAGACCCTTTTCCTCGGCGTCGTCGATCATGGCCTTGGCCACCCGATCCTTCACGGAACCGGCGGGGTTAAAATACTCCAGCTTTGCCAGCACCTTCGCCTTCAGGCCAAGGGCTTTTTCAATGTGGGTCAGCTCCAGCAAGGGCGTTTTGCCAATGAGCTGGTCGGCAGAAGTGTAAATGTTTGCCATGATTATTCCTCCTTCACGGCGTCAAAGCCGCGCTGCAGATCCGCAAGAATGTCGTCAATGTGCTCCGTGCCGATGGACAGGCGGATGGTGTTGGGCTTGATGCCCTGATCCAGCAGCTCCTCCTCGGTCAGCTGGCTGTGGGTCGTGGTGGCCGGGTGAATGACCAGACTCTTGACGTCCGCAACATTGGCCAGCAGGGAGAAAATTTTCAGATTGTCGATGAACTTGTGAGCTTCCTTCACGCCGCCCTTGATCTCAAAGGTGAAGATGGATGCGCCGCCATTGGGGAAATACTTCTCATACAGTGCGTGATCCGGGTGGTTCGGCAGGGAGGGATGGTTCACGTGCTCCACTTGAGGATGGTTCGCAAGGAATTCAACCACCTTCCTGGTGTTCTCGGCGTGGCGCTCCAGACGCAGGGACAGCGTCTCAACGCCCTGCAGCAGCAGGAAGGCCGCGAAGGGAGAGATGGTCGCGCCGGTGTCCCGCAGCAGCACCGCGCGGATATAGGTCACAAACGCGGCGGGGCCGGCGGCGGCTACGAAGGAAACGCCGTGATAGCTGGGGTTCGGCTCGGCGATGGCGGGGTACTTCCCGGAAGCCGCCCAATCAAACTTGCCGGAGTCCACGATGATGCCGCCAAGGGTGGTTCCGTGGCCGCCGAGGAACTTGGTTGCGGAGTGGACGACGATGTCCGCACCGTGCTCGATGGGGCGGATGAGGTAGGGCGTGCCGAAGGTGTTGTCCACCACCAGCGGAATGCCGTACTTGTGCGCCAGCTCGGCCAGCGCGTCGATGTCGGGGATGTCACTGTTGGGGTTGCCCAGCGTCTCAATGTAGATGGCGCGGGTCTCGGGGCGGATGGCGCTCTCCACTTCCGCAAGATCGTGGATGTTCACGAAATCGGCGGTAATGCCGAAGCCGGGCAGGGTGTGGGCGAGCAGGTTGTAGCTGCCGCCGTAGATGGTCTTCTGGGCGACAAAGTGGCCGCCGTTCTGACCCAGCGCTTCCAGCACGTAGGTAATGGCCGCCGCGCCGGAGGCCAGCGCCAGCGCCGCCACGCCGCCTTCCAGAGCAGCCACCCGTTTTTCCAGCACGTCCTGCGTGGAGTTGGTGAGACGGCCGTAAATGTTACCAGCGTCCGTCAGCCCGAAGCGGGCGGCGGCGTGGGCGCAGTCATGGAACACGTAAGAGGTGGTGGCGTAAATGGGAACGGCCCGGGCATCGGTAGCGGGGTCGGCCTGCTCCTGACCGACGTGGAGCTGCAGGGTTTCAAATTTATAGTCAGACATAATGATTATTTCCTTTCTTCAGTCAAATATTATCCTTGGTGTTTGGAACATCGGAGATACATTCGGCCAAAGCGGAAATTCGCCCTTACGAGGGTCTCAAAGTGATTTTTCATGGGATTTCCTCCCTTCAAAACTTACCTGTTCGGTAGGTATTTGCATCATACCACGAATTTCCTACCAAGTCAATCGGTTTTTTATCAAAAATTTCCTACTTGTCCGGTAGGAAAACCGGCGATATGACGAATGGCGGAAAAGTCGGTGCCGCAGCCGCTTTTTCCCTTTGACAAATTTCGATTGCATGATAGAATGTAGGCGAAAACTCCCCAATAAAAACAGACAGGAGTGTCCCCCATGGAGATTTCCTACACCATTTTCGACCTGCTTTTCTATCTGCTGCTCTACGCCTTCCTCGGCTGGTGCGTCGAAGTCTTTTGCGCCGCCGTGAAAAGCGGGCGGTTTGTGAACCGTGGTTTTTTGAACCTGCCCCTGAATATGCCTTGCGGCATTGCCGCCGCCCTGCTGCTGCCGGTGCTGGGCACCATGAACCACAAGACCATCTTACAATATGTTATGACGCTGGTGATCTACATTCTGGTCCGGTGCGTGACCGACCAGTTTGTCCGGGGCGTCAGCCGGGGAACCTTTGCCGCCGCGCCGAAGGGAAGGCCGTTTTTCCTCAACGCGGCCGCCGCGGCGGCCGTCATGCTGCTGGTGTATCTCGTGGTGCATCCCGGCATGATGGGACTTTTGTACCTGATGCCAAAGTGGCTGGAACGGACGCTGGTCATCGCTGGGATCGTCCTGATTCTGGCGGACTTCATCGGCGTGATGCGCGCCCTGCGCACCAGCAGCGCCACCCGGCTGAATAAGGCCGGGCAGGAGACCACCCAGCGCATGGCCGACCGGATCAGCAATACCATCTGGCGGCGTCTGCAAAAAGCCTACCCCGGCCTTGCGGCAGCGGATGTGCCGGGGCCGGAACGGTATGTCTTTGCCCGGGGCATCTGCTTTGACAAGCTGGTGTGGGTATTCCTCGTAACCTCTTTCTTAGGGGCGCTGATCGAAATGGTCTTCTGCCGGGTCACGTCGGGGCGGTGGATGAGCCGTTCCGGCGTGCTGTACGGGAGCTTCAGCTTCGTGTGGGGTCTTGGCGCGGTGGTGCTGACCATCACCTTGCAGCGGATCGCGGACAAGCCCGACCGGCGGATCTTTCTCGCGGGCTTCGTCATCGGCGGCGCTTATGAGTACCTTTGCAGCGTGTTCACCGAGCTGGTATTCGGCACGGTGTTCTGGGACTACAGCAAAATGCCCCTGAACATCGGCGGCCGCACCAACGTGCTGTACTGCATTTTCTGGGGACTGCTGGCTGTGGCATGGATCAAGGTGCTGTATCCGCCCATGAGCAAGGGCATTGAAAAGATTTCGCCGCTGCTGGGGAAGGTTGTTACATGGGTTATCATCTTTTTCCTGGCCTGCGACGGTCTGCTCACTGGCGCCGCCATGCTGCGCTACACCAACCGTCAGAACAACCCGGAACCCAAAAATGTGGCCGAAGCGTTTCTGGACGACACCTATGACGACGACTGGATGGAACACCACTGGCCGAACATGGTGGTCACAAAGGACGTGGAATCATAACGAAAACCGCCCCCGTAAAACGGCTTGCGCCGTTTTACGGGGGCATTCTGTTTAGGGCCTATCTGAAAACCGTCAATATGCCCAAACAGCGGGTCTTTTCCGGTTTCCAGATAGACCCTAATTCTGCTTTTCTTCCGAAATTTTCTCGTTCATTTTCTTAACATTCCACTTGCCGATGACAAACTGGATTCCCCAGATCACGGCGAAGATCAGTACAAACACGCCGAAATAGCCGAGGACGCCCGCCACGCTGTGCTCCATCCAATACGCCACATAGGCGATGGGCAGCATGATAAGGGAAATGATGAAGAAATACACGCCGGTCTGCCGGGCAATGCTCCAGCTCTCCATCTCCCAGATCACGGAGCTTGCCGCGAAGCCCACGCCCAGCAGTCCGCAGAGAAGCGCCTGCAGGGCGACGGCTCCGATTTCACTGCCCAGCGCCTCCGCCAGTTCCGGCACGCAGGGGGAATAATATCCGCCTGCCCATCTCAGTGAAATACAGATCGTAATGACATACCCGATGGCGATTCCGATGGGGAAACCCAAGGCCCCCCGCAAAAACAGCTTCTTTTTCATATTTCACACCTCATATTCCTAAAATTTCCTTGACCTTGGGGACGCAGCGTCGGGAAATATACGTGACCGTCCCGCCCCGCAGCTTCACGCAGATCGTACCGGTAAAGCTCAAGTCAAAATAGTCGATCTTCTTCAGGTTGATGATCTCCGAATTGGAAATGCGGACGAACTGATGAGGGTTCAGCCGCTGCTCCGCCTCGTACAGCCGAAGGCGCAGAACGTATTCGCCCTTTTCCGTGACCGCGTAAACCTTCCCGGCGCCGGCGTAGACCCGAATCAGCTCCGCCGGTTCCAGCACCTCGATCTTCCCGTCCTTCATGCCGGAAAGGATGCAGGGCGCATCGCCTGACAGTTTTTTCACCAGCTGGTTGACCTCCTCCGTTACGGTGGCGGTCAGGATCACGACCTTTGGCTCCGGGTACGCGCCGTCGATTCTGATTTCTACCTGCATGGTCTTCCACTCCTTTCTTTGATTGCATTATAGAAAAAGTTTTCCCCCTCCGCAACCGTTTTTCAACAGTCGGTCGTTTTCGGACCGTAAGCGGCAAAAAAAGCAGGGGCGGCAAAAGCCGTCCCTGCCCGCGTATTTAATCCGAGGTTCCCTAACATACCATACCCTTGGCTCTCCCTCCGGGAGAGCTGTCACCGCAGGTGACTGAGAGGGCACCGCGCACTGGTTTCCCCTCTCCGTCCTCGCTTTGCTCGGCCACCTCTCCCAAGGAGAGAGGCAAGGGAGTTCTTTGTCAATCCACAGCCCGCCGGGCGGCGGACTCGGTGTATGTCCAGCTCCGGAAATCCGAAATGCTGCAATAGCTGTTTTCCAGAATGTCCATCGCGGTGGAGGCAATTTCGGGGTCGCGGTCATGGGTCAGCTCTTTAATGTAGGGCAGTGCGCCGTCCCCAAGGCTGCCCATGTGCCCCATGTCGATGGTCTCCAGCTGCCCCGACTGGTAAGCGCGGACATTGTACCGGGCGACCTGCGTGTCCACGTCCGCCCAGAAGGTGACGCACCCCAGAATCAGCGCGCAGATCACCGCCCCCTTCATGTAGGGGAATCGGGGCTTGAACAGCCACACGGACACGAGGATCGTGGTGACCCCCAGCCAGAGCATGAAAACTTCCGTCAGCACCCGCTTTCTCGTCAGGCCGTAGCCGCTAATGTAGAGCAGCATTTTCGCGCTGGCCGCGGCGATGAGGAACAGCGCCGCCAGCCCGAGGAACAGGCACAGCCCTCTGGTCAGCGCCGGGGCACCGGCCTTCTTTTCCACCAGTCCCATGGCAAGGCACATCAGCCCCAGATTGATAAAGCTCAGCCACGCCATCTCGAAAAATCCCCGGCGGGCGTATTCCGCCAGCGTGTATCCATCGGGCAGAATTCCCGCGAAGCCGCCGCCCAGATACGCCAGCTGACTCAGCAGGTACACGGCGTAGATCAGGCACACCGTTCCCAGCAGAATGTTCACGGTAATGGCGCTGAAACCGTGGAAGCTCTTCGCTTCTTTCCCGTTTTTCTCCGCGTATTTCAGTCCCACGCCCCGGGAATACAGTATCCACCCGGCAAACACGCCGAAGAACAGGGAGAGCAGCGGCTCCGACCAGTCGGTATCGGGGAGCATATCCATCAGCCCCTCAAACGCCGCGTCGGCACGCATCAGCAGCACGATCAGCACCGCCGCCACCGGCAGGGCAATCAATACGCCCAGAATCGCCGCGCCGCCCCGTTTTCCCGCCGTACCGGCGTTCTTCCGGGCGTCGTTCAGCCCCCGGGCGGCGGCGCTCATGCTGCCCACGCCCAGCGTGAACAGCGCCCGGGGGGCGTCCAGCGCCGACGCGATGCCGCCGGGCTCCCGGCGGCTCTGCCCGGCCATCCGGCAGAAGCTGAGGTTCACGGCAAACAGCGCCATCAGCAGCATCCCCGCCTTCACGTCGCTGTCCGACGACCGCGCAAACCCGGCGAAGATCACCGCCGCCAGAATCAGCAGCGCCGCCTCATATTTCCCCGGCCGGAAGCCGCAGCGAAGCAGATACCAAAAACTGCACCCCGTCAGAGCCACCGCCCCCAGGGCAAATCCCAGACAAAAACCGCCGTAAAGAATGCTGTTCCACGTAAACGTGCCGAAAAGCAGCACCAGAAGGCCAAAAATCAGTTCCCGTTTTCCCGCAGGATACCGGGGCAGCGTCCGTTCTTCCATAAATATCTCCTTTCTCAGCGTTTCCATGGGTCGTCGTCCTGTACGAACTCGAACAGGTCGCCCGGCTGGCATTGCAGCTCCCGGCAGATGGCATCCATGGTGCTCATGCGCACGGCCTTGGCCTTGCCGGTTTTCAGAATGGACAGGTTGGCGGGCGTCATGCCCACCCGGTTCGCCAGCTCCAGAGAAGTCATCTTCCGCTTTGCCAGCATCATATCCAGATTCACAATAATCGCCATACGCCGCCTCACACCGTCAGATCGTTTTCTTCCCGGATCTCCACCGCGGCGGCCATGACGTTCTTCACCACGCTCACCGCCAGCGCCAGAAACGCCATGATCACGGTCATGAAGATCAGGGGCGGGTAGAAGAACGCGGCGGGCAAACAAATGCCGCTTACCGCCGCGCAGCACCAGCGGATGCGCCGCAGAAACCGGACGTTCTGTGTAACGAACACATCCTCCTTCAGAATATTCCGCACCAGCCGCTCCATGCAGGATAGCGCGTACAGCACCGCAGGGACGCAGCAGTAAAAACCTACCATGATCGCCGCCGCGCCATACCGCCCCAGCGGCCGCAAAGTCTGATACCACTGCAGCAGTCCCGGCATGGCAAAAGTAAGCAGGCAGATGATAATGAACAATCCCCGGCTGCACCAAAGTGTAAATTTCGCAGAAAGCTGTGAATTCATAAAAGCACCTCCGTTTACATGGAGTGTACCATAGAAATTATCGAATGTCAATAATTATTTTTCCGTTTACGAGAATCGCATTTTCCCGCCGCCCGAAAACTTGTTACAGAACTTCATACGAGCTTAACATTTTCCCACTTTAATCGTTAATATTTTACCGGTATAATAAGGCCATAAAGATCAAGACAACGTTAGCCCCGCCGCAAGGCACATGGGGCAGTATATAAATTTGCTACCAACCTTCATCTTTTTCATTTTTTCCTCTCCTCTTTTCTTGTTGCAAAATCCGCGGTGATGAGCCGCGGATTTTGCATTTCTTTTTAATCAAAACTTAAGCTGTCCGCACCGTTTTCCGTTGCAAACACGGATATATTATGGTATAATAGGGGAAATTCACATTAGGGTGATGAAATGCTTGCCAAATATCTTATGATTTTCTTCGTGTCCATGGTGCCGCTGGTGGAGCTGCGGGGCAGTATCGTTATGGCCGTGGGCATGGATCTGGACTACTGGACGTCTCTTGCGGTGTGCGTCGTGGGCAATATGCTGCCGGTGCCGCTGATCTATTTCTTCGCCCGGAAGGTGCTGCACTGGGGCGCGGATAAAAAATATATCGGGAAGTTCTTTTCCTACTGCCTGGAAAAGGGCGAAGCCGCCGGTCACAGGCTGATGAAAAAGGCCGGTCGGGGCGGGCTGTTCGTGGCACTGATGCTGTTCGTCGGCATTCCCATTCCCGGCACCGGCGCGTGGACGGGAACCCTCGCGGCCAGTTTTCTGGACATGGGCATCAAAACCACGGCGCTGTCCGTTTCTCTGGGTGTCATTATCGCGGGAATCATCATGGGAGCCGCCAGCATGGCGGGCGTCCATGTCTTCGGATTATAAGGAGGAAACATAAATGTCCGATTGTCTGTTCTGCAAAATCATTGCGGGGGATATCCCCTCCACCAAGGTCTACGAGGATGATTTGGTCTTCGCCTTCCGGGACATCAACCCCCAGGCGCCGACCCACATTCTGGTGATCCCCAAGACGCACATTTCCGGCTGCAACGGCGTCACGGAGGAAAACAGCGCCGTCGTCGCCCACATTTTTGAGGTCATCCCCAGAATCGCGGCGGCGGAGGGGCTGACGGGGGGCTACCGGGTAGTCAGCAACTGCGGCCCCGATGCGGGTCAGACCGTGCCGCACCTGCATTTCCACATCCTCGGCGGCAAAACTCTGGCGCTGGATATGGCGTGATTCTTGAAACCGGCGTTCTTCGGACGCCGGTTTTCGCGTTTTCTGCCCTTGACTTCTTCCGGTTTTTTGCTATACTAACCCTAGATCGCAAAACAAATAAGTCTTCGGGGAGCCGGAAAGACCGGCTGAGAGTGGGCGTGTGCGCCCTGACCCGTGAACCTGATACGGCTAATACCGTCGGAGGGAAAGATGCATATATGGGATACCAGAAGTATCGCGTTGCACCTGGACGGTTTGCAATGCGATACTTATTTTTTTTGGAGGTTCCCAAAATGAAAACCAAAAGACTGACGGAAAGCGCCATGCTGCTGGCGCTGGCCATTGTGCTGGAGCTGATCTCCAAGGCCATCATCCCCGAAATGCCCTTCGGCGGTCAGGTGACGCTGGTGGCCATGCTCCCGGTGGTGCTGATCTCCTACCGCTACGGCGTGAAGTGGGGCTTCGTTTCCGGCTTCTGCTACGCGCTGCTGGAAATGGCACTGGGCGCGAAGACCGTGAGCGCCGCCTTTCAGCCCGGCTATTTCGGCGACGACACCATGATCTTCAAGGCCATCCTCATGTGCCTGCTGGACTATCTGCTCGCCTACACCATGATGGGTCTGGGCGGCGTGTTCCGTGACAAAATCAAGAATCCCGGCACCAGCCTGATGTGCGGCTCCCTTGTGGCGCTGGGTGCGCGGTATCTGTCTCACATTCTGTCCGGATACCTGCTGTTCTCCGGCTGGGCGGAGTGGTTCTTCACGCAGGACGGCTTCCCCGCATGGGGCGCGAAGCTGGTGGAGAGCCTCAGCCCCGTCGCGCTGGGCTGGGTCTATTCCATTGTGTACAACGGCTTCTACATGGTTCCCGAGCTGATCCTCACCGCCATCGCGGCGCAGCTGATCGCCAGAATTCCGAAGATCGTGGTCAAGGTTGACTGAGAATTTTCCGCAACGTATAGTAACATCGCCCCGGGCTGAAGCCCGGGGCGTTTGTTTTTATGCCTTTGCGATCATTTCATTTTCCATCTGCCAGGCACGGTAGAGGATTTCCGCAGCTGCTTCCCGGGTCAGCGGGACGTCGGCTTGCAGGTCAAAGCCGTTCCGGGCGGCAGCCGCCAGAGCGGTCTGCGTCCATGCGGAGATTTCCGATTCCTCCGCCGACGTTTCCGCGGCTTCCTCCGGAGTGTCCGCCGTCAGCGCCAGAGCGTTTTTCAGCATGACGCCCGCCTCCGCGCCGGTGATGATCTCGTCAGCGCCGAAGGTTTGCTGATCGGGCAGCCCCGCCGTCAGGCCGGAACGCACTGCGGCGGCAAGATAGGGCTGAAGCCACTGAGGGATTTCGTCGGTGAACCCCGCGCCGGTCAGTTCCTCGTCCACGGGGATGTTCAGCGTTCTGACCAGCATGGTGACGAACTCGCCCCGGCTCACCGGCCTGTCCGGGCCGAAGCAGGGATTCCCCGCCACGTTTTCCCCGGAGAAGATTCCGGTGTTCTTCATCCACTCCGCGGAGAACCGGCAGTCCCTGCCCACCGTGTCGGTGTACTGGGTCGCGTCGGCGGGCTTGAGGATGGTGATGGTGACGGTGGCTTCCCGGGAGGTTTTCCCGGAAGCGTCCGTCGCCGTGAAGGTGAAGGAATCGATGCCTACCTTATTCTTCTTGGGCGTGTAGGTGAAACGTCCGTCCGGCTGAAGGGTCACGGTGCCCCGCTTGGGCTGGCGAACGATGGCGCAGACCATGTCCTCCCCCTCCGGGTCAGCGACCTTCAATTTGCCGTCGGCAGCGAGATTTTTGTAGGTTTCCAGCACAGAGTCCTCCGCCACGGGGGGCTTGTTTTCCTTGCCCCGGATGCCGATGGTCATGGCGGCGGACGCCTCCACGCCGCCCAGGTAGATGGGCAGGTAGCCCACCTCGGCGGATTCATCCAATTCGGTTAGGCGGGGAGAAAAGGTCATCTGCGCCGCCTGTTCGGCGGTGAGAACGTCGCCGGGAACGAGAACGCGCTCGCCCAGCATTACGGTGCCCACCTTTTTATCCGGCAGGCTGGTGATGCAGATGCCCGCAATGGGGGTCTCCCCGGAAAAATCCTCCGCCGAGAAGCAGTAAACGCTGTCGCAGTCCACCTCAGCGGCGGCCGCGGCGCAGGACAGCCCCGCGATGCAGCATACCGCCAGCAGCAGAGCCAATAATCGATTTCGGAACATGGCAATACCTCCAAAAAATGATTTCCAGTGGTATTGTTTGCCAATGTTGGAAAAATTATTCCTACAAATTTTGGGGTGGGGGTACACCCCCTTGGCTCTCCCTTTGGGAGAGCTGTCACCGAAGGTGACTGAGAGGGTTTTGCACCACCCCCATTCCACCGGGTTTATAAAAAATTCAAAATTAGGTGCAGACAATCGGCAGCTTTTGTGTTATACTATTAAAATCTATAAGTATGCGTTATGCTTTTCGCTGTCTGAAGGAGGCGTTTCCTTTGAAATATTGGTTCGGCTACCTCACCGCCGCCATCTTCGGCACCATCACATGGGTGCTGATGCGGTTCGGTGAACGGTTTTCTACTCTGGTGGATATGGTGTACCCCTACGTCATCCGCACCTCGGAGTCCATTCTTGCCCAGTGGGCAAGCGGCGTGGACTTCCCCGTCTGGCAGCTGCTGGCCGTGGCGCTGGGCGCGCTGATCCTTGCCAGCATTGTGCTGATGATCGTGCTGAAATGGAACCCCATTCAGTGGGGCGGCTGGGTGCTCGCGGTTTTCGCCGGTATTTACATGCTCCACACCATGCTCTGGGGCCTGAATTACTACTCCGGCCCCCTGTCCGACGACATGCGGCTGGACGTGGGCAGCTACAATCTGGAGGAGCTGACCGAAGCCACCGAATATTACCGGGACAAGGCCAACGCCCTCGCCTTACAGGTCAACCGGGACGGAAGCGGCAACGTGGCCTTCGCGGACTTTGATGCGCTGGCGGGCAAGGCCGGCGAGGGCTTCCAGACGCTGACCTACGACTACTTCTATCCCATTTTCGCCGGTTCCACCCTTCCGGTGAAGAAGCTGGGCTGGGCGGATATGTATTCCTCCATGGGCATCACCGGCGTCACCTTCGGCCTGACCGGCGAAGCCTGCGTCAATCCCCAGATCCCCGGCGTGTCCCTGCCCTTTACCATGTGCCACGAAATGGCCCACCGCATGTGCATCGCCCCGGAGCGGGACGCCAATTTTGCCGCGTTCCTCGCCGCCTCCGTCCATTCCGACCCGGAATTCCAGTACAGCGCCTACTTTATGGCCTTCCGCTACTGCTACAGCGCCCTGAGCAGCGTCAATAACCAGTCCGCCGCGGCGGCTGCCGCACGGGTGAGCGCCGAAGTCAACGACAATCTGAAATTCGACATGGCTGCCTACAACAGCTTCTTCAATTCCCGGAAAAGCACCGCCGCCACGAACATCGCCGACGCCGCCAACGACACCTATCTCAAGGTCAGCGGCGACGAAAGCGGCGTCGCTTCCTACGGCGAGGTCTGCGACCTGCTGGTGAACTGGCACATCCAGACCGTGGTGCTGCCCTCCATCACCGTGGAGGAATCCCCCTTCGACCCCTACGACGAAACGCAGGTGGACCTGAGCGGCATCGTCAACGCAAGGTGACGGCCATGATGAGACAGACTTTGGATGCAGGTCTGCCCGAGCTGGGACTTGACCTGCCGGAAAGCGCGCGCCAGACCCTCTGCGATTTTGGCGCGGCTGTTATCAAGCAGAACGAGGTCATGAACCTCACCGCCATCACCCAGCCGGATCAAGTGGCAAAGCTCCATTTGCTTGACAGCCTGACGGTGCTCACCGCCGCCGATCTGCGGGGAAAGCGGATCATCGACGTGGGCTGCGGCGCGGGATTTCCCGGCGTGCCGCTGGCCATCGCCTGCCCGGAGGCGCAGGTGACGCTGCTGGACAGTCTGGGCAAGCGCATGAAATGGCTGGAGGCAATCCTCCCCCAGCTGGGCGTCCGTGCCCAGTGCGTCACCGCCCGGGCGGAGGAAGCGGCGGCGGAACGGCGGGAAAGCTACGATTACGCCGTTTCCCGTGCAGTCGCCCGGCTGAACATCCTGCTGGAGCTGACCGCCCCCTATGTGAAGGTCGGCGGCGCGGTGCTGGCCATGAAAGGCTCCGCCGCAAGGGAAGAGCTGGCCGAGTGTACATCCGCAATCAAAAAGCTGGGGCTGAAATTGGAATCGGTGAAGGAATTTTCCATCGACGGGGCGTCCCACGCGGTCATCGTCCTGCGGAAGATCGCCCCCACGCCGAAGCAGTACCCCCGCCGCTACGCAAAGATCAAGCAGTCTCCACTTTAAGGCACTTTGGAAAGTGAGGTTTTTATGGACGCAGCTCTCAGTCTCGCTCTGGGATATTTTGTCGGTTCGCTCAGCCCGTCCTCTCTGGTGGGCAGGGTGAAGAAGACCGACGTGCGCAAATCCGGCACCGGAAACCTTGGCGCCACCAACACCATGCTGGTTCTCGGCTGGGGCGCGGGCATTTTCGTCATGCTTTTTGACCTGATGAAGTCCTTCCTCTCCGGCAGGCTGGCGCAGTATCTGTTCCCCGGGCTCAGCACCGCGGGGATGCTGGCCTGCATCGGTGTCATGATCGGCCACTGCTTCCCGGTGTTCCACCGCTTCCGGGGCGGCAAGGGGCTGGCGACCTTCGGCGGGCTGGTCATCTACTGCGGGTTAAAGTACGTGCCCATCGTGCTGTGCGCCGGATGGGCGGTCATGTGGGTCTTCGACTGCACCGTGATGTTCCCCATAACGGTGGGCATCGCCCTGCCCCTGCTGATGTATCTTTTCGGCGAAGCGCCGGCGAAAATTATCACGGCCATCTGCGCCGGAGCGGTGCTGGACGTCATGCACATCGGCAATATGAAAAAGGCCCTCGCCGGGGACGAGATCATGCACGTCCGGGGCTATTTCAGTGAGAAGCTGCACAAAGAACGCTGAAAAGTTTTCGCCCGAAAAAGTGAAAGTTTTCCTTTACTTTTGGGCAAACTTGTGATATACTCGAAAAGCTGGTTATGACCAGACACAATTTTTGCGCCCGTTGCTCAGTTGTGGGACAACGCCCATGCGGCACTTCACCGGCCCCTACTTAGCTCCCGGGCTACCTTGAAAGGTGGAAAAATCATGATTCAGAAGGAAAAGAAGACCCAGGTCATCCTGGACAACGCGACCCACGAGGGCGACACCGGTTCTCCCGAGGTTCAGATCGCCATCCTGACTGCCCGTATCAACGAGCTGACCGAGCATCTGCGCGTCCACAAGCACGACAACCACTCCCGCCGTGGTCTGCTGATGATGGTCGGTAAGCGCCGCAGTCTGCTGGACTATCTGGCCAAGAAGGACATCAACCGCTACCGTGCTGTGATCGCCAAGCTGGGTATCCGTAAGTAAGAGATTAAGGGGGCGACTGTCGTCGCCCCTTTTCTTCGTGTCTTCTAGGGAAACTCTGAATAAATCGTCTGCGACTGTGAGCGGATCTTTTCCGCCCACTCTTCGGTATCGAAAACGGGAAATATAGCGCAGCCGTTGCCAGCGCAAGCTGGCTTACGGATGCGGCATACCCCTTGCGGGTACACAAAGTATTCCTCCGTTTCCGATACCTCGATTGGTCGAAAAATCTCTCGCTCACAGTTCTTGCCGATTTATTCAGAGCTTCCCTAACCGTAAATCACGGGAGATGCTTTAGCAGTTGAATGTGCCGCCGGAATCCGGCCGCAGATTCAAGTGCTAAACCTCCCGTACAAATAAAACAATTAGGAGGTAAACCAATGATCACCCGCAAACAGTATCCCAACCATCACGTTTACGAGACGGAAATCGGCGGCCGTGCCTTTACCGTGGAAACCGGTAAGGTCGCAGAGCTGGCCGACGCCGAGTGCATCTGCCGCTACGGCGACACCGTCGTGCTCACCACCGTCACCTGCAACCCCATCCCCAAGGCCGGAATCGACTACTTCCCCCTGACCATCGAGTTCGAGGAGCGTATGTATTCCGTGGGCCGCATCCCCGGCTCCTTTAACCGCCGGGAGGGCAAGCCCTCCGAACGGGGCATCCTGAACAGCCGCATTATCGACCGCCCCATGCGTCCCCTCTTCGACGAGGAGCTGCGCAACGACACCGTCGTGACCTGCACCGTTCTTGCCAACGACTACGATAACCCCGTGGAGATCGTGGCGTCCCTGGGCGCTTCCATCGCCATCGCCTGCTCCGACGTCCCGTGGAACGGTCCCGTGGCCACCACCAACGTCGCCCACCTGAATGGCAAGTATATCATCAACCCCTCCTCCGACGAGCGGGACGCTGCCGACTGCTTCGTGTGCATCTCCTCCACCTTTGAGAAGGTGGTCATGATCGAGACCGAGGCCAAGGAAGCCCCTGAAAACATCGTCTACGAGTGCATCCGGGTCGCCCACGAGGCCAACATGGAGATCGTCAAGTTCATCAACTCCATCGTCGCCGAGATCGGCAAGCCCAAGTTCACCTTCGAGAAGGCCGCCGTCAACCACGAGCTGCTGGACGATCTGATGGCTTACGGCCTTAACCAGATCGAGTACGCGCTGGACACCCCCGACAAGAACGTCCGGGAGGAGCGCCTGACCGCCGCCCGTCTGGACTTCCAGGAGAAGTTCGGCGAGAAGTACGAGGACTTCGACACCCATATCGAGGTCTGCCTGTACAAGATGCAGAAGAAGGTCGTCAAGAAGTGGCTGCTCCAGGGCAAACGTGTGGACGGCCGCGGCATGGACGAAATCCGTCCTCTGGACGCCGAAGTCGGCGTTCTGCCCAGAGTCCACGGCTCCGGCCTGTTCTCCCGCGGTCAGACCCAGGTGCTTTCCATCTGCACCCTGAACACCTTGTCCGCCGCCCAGAAGATCGACACCATCTACCCCGAGGATACCAAGCGGTATATCCATCACTATAACTTCCCCGCCTACTCCACCGGCGAAGCCCGTGCCGCCCGTTCCACCTCCCGCCGGGAGATCGGCCACGGCGCACTGGCCGAGAAGGCGCTGCTGCCCGTGATCCCCAGCGTTGAGGAGTTCCCCTACGCCATCCGTGTGGTGTCTGAGGTTTTGTCCTCCAACGGTTCCACCTCTCAGGCTTCTATCTGCGGCTCTACTCTGGCTCTGATGGACGCCGGCGTGCCCATCAAGCGCCCCGTGGCCGGTATTTCCTGCGGCCTGATCTCCGATCAGGAGACCGGCGAGTGGAGAACCTTCACCGACATTCAGGGTGTCGAGGACTTCCACGGCGAAATGGACTTCAAGGTCGCCGGTACCACCGAGGGCATCACCGCCATCCAGATGGACCTGAAGAACAGGGGCCTGACCATGGAGATCATCGCCGATGCTCTGGAGCGCTGCCGCAAGGCGCGTCTGGAGATCCTGTCCGAGGTCATGCTCAAGGCCATCCCCGCGCCCCGTCCCGAGGTCAGCGAGTACGCCCCGAAGATGCTGTCCCTGAAGATCCCCGTGGACAAGATCCGCGAGGTCATCGGTTCCGGCGGCAAGACCATCCAGAAGATCTGCGCCGACACCGGCGCCAAGGTGGACATCGACGACGACGGCAGCGTGTTCATTTCCGCCGTTGACTCCGCCGCCGCCTACGCCGCCAAGAAGATGGTGGACGACATCTGCTTCGTTCCCGAGGTCGGCAAGCTGTACTACGGCAAGGTCGTGCGCATCCTGCCCATCGGCGCGTTTGTGGAGATCGCCCCCGGCCATGACGGCATGGTTCACATCTCCAAGCTGGAAAACCATCGCGTGGAGAAGGTGGAAGACGTGCTGAACCTGGGTGACATGACCTGGGTGAAGTTCATGGGCTTCGACGAGAAGGGCCGCGCCAACTTCAGCCGCAAGGACGCTCTGAAGGAAATGGCAAACCAGTAAGGTTCAATAGCAATTCCCCGCTTTCGTTACCGAAAGCGGGGAATTTTTGCTATGCAAAAGCATAGCAAAATCAGAAATGTGCCATTTCCTCGCCCCTGCGGGGCAACCGGAAATGATGCACAAAAACTTCATGCTTATGTCTTTGCACATTGTCGTGGTGCGGCGCTCATGCATGAAGTTTTATGCAGAAAATCCGGCTGGGGCGCGGGGCAGTGTATCCCGCCTGTAAATCATACTATTTCTCGATAAAATGGTTAACACCATTTTATCCTGCGAATCCTTCGCAGGCCGCCGGTGGCGGCGAGAAATGTATGGACTTACGTTTTTTGCGGCTACGCCGCTGGCTGCTGAAACAGCAGCCGAATAAAACGGTTTTTAACCGTTTTATTGAAAACTGGTATCAAACCGACAAATCGGAATTTGTTTTATAGAGGTCTTTGCAAATACACCATATCTACAAGGTGTACACCACACTCATATATCGGGTGATCATAATGATCCGTAAAGAAATTTGGCACGGTATGCGAGCGTACAAAGCCACATTTTTCATAAAAGGGTATCGTCAACGGGCTGTCGCCGGTTCCCACTTGCAGTATCGAAAATTGTCTGCGGTATTTTTCAACAAGAAATTCAATCAGCGCTTTGGCATAGCCTTTTCGCTGAAATGGGGGAACTGTAGCGATATTCTTAATTTCAAGTATTCCATTCCCTTCGTCCGTTACGACACACTCGCACTTCATTCCGTCATCATCAAGAACATACATTTTACCATTATAGAGATAACGGTCAACCATATCTTCCTGCTCATCCGCCAACAGGAGCAAATCAAGATATTGTTTTTTGTTTTCTGTAACTTCTACAATTCTCATCAATCACACCTGCAAATTCCGATTTGTTTATCCGGTTTCCAGTATATCATACTATTTCTCGATAAAATGGTTAACACCATTTTATCCTGCGAATCCTTCGCAGGCCGCCGGTGGCGGCGAGAAATGTATGGACTTACGTTTTTTGCGGCTACGCCGCTGGCTGCTGAAACATCAGCCAAATAAAACGGTTTTTAACCGTTTTATTGAAAACTGGTATCAATCCGGCAAACCGGAAGTTATCGAAGCGCATCCCCTAACTGAAACAAGCCGCTACGAATACTTTCTCCCGCCCCATCAATAGCAACTGCTATAATGATTGCGGCAACTATAATTGCCACTGCAATAATAATTTTGCCTATTAAGTGTTGATACTCTTTCATTTTTTATTCCTCCATAAATTCCGATTTGTTTATCCGGTTTCCAGTATATCACATGTCAACCCCGATATCAAGAGACCGTCCTTACAGGCTCAAAAACTCCCACGTGCCGCAGCACATGGGAGTTTCCATAACACATATTCTTGTGGCACGGAACGTTTCCGCGATTACTTCTTCTTTTCCTCCACCGGCGGGTTGATACGCGCCTCAATACGCCCCAGCGCGTGGACCATGCTTTCCTTCGCCGACTGGCTGACTTTGTCCAGGTAGTTTTCCTCCCAGGCTTCCACCGCCTTGTCGATACGCACCACCCGGCGGTAGCCGTCGGCGGTTTCCACCTCGCTGACCGTGTAAATGGGGGTGTAGCTGTAATCCGTCACCTTGGTGGTGCCGGTGCTGGAATCCTTGGTGATCTCCAAATCCAGAATGATGGAGTAATTGGTGCCGCCCCGGGAGGCGTCGCCGAAGAAGTCCCCCAGAGAATAGGCCACCAGCGTGCCTGCCAGCTCGTCATACTCAATGGCCTGCACCGTGTGGGGGTGGGTGCCGATGATGACGTCCACGCCCTGCTTTTTCATCAGGTTGACGATGCTCTTCTGGGTGTCGCTGATGTCGTCGTTGTATTCGCTGCCCCAGTGGAGCAGGGCGATGGTGATGTCCGGCTTCTCCGCTTCCACAGCCTTCAGAACGCTGGTGATGCGGGTGCGGTCGATCTTGTCGTAGGTGCTGGCGTAGTCCTCATAGAGGATGTTCACCAGATTGTCGTTTCCGGCGGGAAGTCCCCGGCCGCCCAGACCTTTGGTAAAGGCCACAAATGCAACCTTGACGCCCTGAGCTTCCGTGATGGTGTAGCCCTTGGACTGCTGGAACTCGGACTCCGAAGCGAACGCACCCACCGGCTCCAAACCCGCCGCCCGGATGCTTTGCAGGGTGGAAGTCAGGCCAATCAGGCCGTTGTTGATGGTGCAGGAATTGGCCATCTGGATCAGATCGACGCCCGCGTTGCGCAGACCCTCCAGCAGCTCCCGGGGAGCGGAGGTGGTGTCGCTGCCATAGGGTTCGCCGCAGATGTTGCCCTCCAGGTTCAGCACCGTCAGATCTGCGTCGGACAGGGTGGACGCCACGTCCATAAAGGCGCGGGTGTAATTGTAGCCGCCCACGGCTACACCGGCGTTGATTACAGAGTTGGTCACGTTCAGGTCACCCGCCGCCTTGATGTGGATGGTGGTTTTGGTGCTTTTCTGAGCGCGGGTGGCCGGTTCCGTGGCCTGGGTGGGCTTCTGGGTGGGACGGGTCTCCGCCGCCACTGTCGTCTGGGAACTGTCGGAACGGCTGGTGAGGAACACAATCCCCGCCGTACACAGCACCAGCACCACCGCCGCCAGAATCAGCGTGATACGAAGCCGCTTAGCCTCGGCCTGCTGCTTTCTGCGCTGGGCTTCCCGCTTTTCACGGCGCATATTCATTTCATCGTCGTGCAGCGGCATGGCGTCGTCCTCCCAATTCTGAATGATGCTTTATTATACTGCATTTCCTCGGATAAAACAAGGGGTTATTCCCCAAAGTAGGCTCTCGTTTCCCCGGCGTTGCGGTGAATTTCCTCTTTCAGCGCGTCCAGAGAGGGGAATTTCCGCTCCGGGCGGAGAAAACGGTAGAATTCCAGCGTGATTTCCCGGCCGTACAGGTCGCCGTCGTAGTCCAGAATCCACGGCTCCACCGTGACGCTGCGCCCCTCCACCGTGGGTCGGACGCCAATGTTGGTCACGGCGCAGTACCGCTTGCCCTCCACCACGGCGCGGCAGGCGTAGACGCCGAATTTCGGCTCTGCCAGCCCCTCCGGCAGGCGCAGGTTCGCGGTGGGGATGCCCAGCCGCCGTCCCAGCTGGTGTCCGTGGACGACGGAGCCTGAAAGAATGTGGGGGTGTCCCAGGAATTTCACGGCGGTCTCCATGTCTCCCGTCTCGATCTGGCGGCGAATGTAGGTGCTGGACACCCGGATGCCATCGATCATCTGGTCGTTCACCACGGCGCTGACAAGTCCCTGCTCCCGGCAGAATCCTTCCAGAGCGTCCGCGTTTCCTTCGCCCCGGTAGCCGAAGCGGAAGTCCTCGCCGCAGACGAACCCGGCGGCGGCATAGTCCCGTATCAGCATATGAAGAAAATCCCGCCACGGCATGGTGTGCATCTGCTCGTCAAAGGGCAGCGTCACGACCTGCTCCATGGAAAAGCGTTCCCGAAGGAGTTTCTCCCGGTCGTAGGGCGTATTGATGAGGGGCGGGGTGTTCCCCAGCACCAGCGTATCCGGATGGGCGGCAAAGGTCACGACCCCGGCGCGGTAGTTTTCTTCCCGGGCTAAGGTTTTGCACCGGTCAAGCAGCGCAGCGTGGCCTACGTGTACCCCGTCGAAAAAGCCAAGGGCATAAATCGTCTTGTTCATTGGTTCACCTGACAGGAACGGATAGCCAGGGCTTTCCGTTCCGTTCTTTTATTGTACGTCAAAAAAGCTCTTTATGGTTGACATAACGCCGTCTTCCACCTTCGCCAGCATGAGAAATTCTCCCGACTGGCTGTAAGCGCGGTAGGTTCCGCCGGGAAGACTGACGGAAAAGGCGTTGCCGTTCCGGCACCGCTTTTCCTGATTGACGGTGAGTTTCACCCCGGGATAGCCCCGGAACATGGTGTCCACGTCCCGCAGATAGGTTTCCGGCTCCGCCGCTTCCAGCAGCTGCTGTAAGGGGACGGCCTCGGCGATGGTATATTCCCCGGCCTGCGTCCGGCGCAGCGCCTGCATACATCCGCCGCAGCCCAAGGCTTCGCCGATGTCCGCGCACAAGGTGCGGATATACGTGCCCTTGGAGCAGCGCACCCGCAGACGGAGGGTATCCCCCTCCCGGGACAGCAGCGTCAGCTCGTGGATGGTGACGGGGCGGGGCTGACGCTCCACCTGCCTGCCCTTCCGGGCGAGGTCACACAGCTTCTGGCCGTTGACCTTCAGCGCGGAATACATGGGCGGGATCTGCATGATCTCCCCCCGGAAGCGCTCCAGCGTCCCATCCAGCTGCTCCTGTGTCACGCTGACCTCCCGGCGGGTAAGCACCGTGCCGGTGGTGTCCTCGGTGTCGGTGGCGACGCCCAGAAGCAGCTCCGTTTCGTAGGTCTTCTCGGCGTGTTCAAAAAACTCTACGCCCCGGGTGGCGCGCCCCACAAACACGGGCAGCACACCGGTAGCCATGGGGTCCAGCGTACCGCCGTGGCCGATGCGCCGGGTGCCGAAGACCCGCCGCAGCCGCGCCGTCACGTCCTGACTCGTCCACCCGGCGGGCTTGTCGATAATCACAATTCCGTTCATTTCAGTTCACTTCTGACATGACCGCTTCCACGGCCTTGACGGCCTCATCGAGGGGCAGCTTCATGGACGCGCCCGCCGCGCCCTTGTGGCCGCCGCCGCCGAAACGGACGGTGACCGCCGTGGCGTCGCAGCCGGGGACTGCCCGGACGGACAGCTTCGTCTCCCCGTCCCCCGTCTCCCGGAGGGTCGCCGCCATGCGCACGCCCGCCACCGTGCGGGGGAAATTGGAGATGTTGTCCATATCGTCCTCGTTGACGCCGATCTCCTCCTCCACGGCACGGGGGATAGCGCAGATAGCCATTTCGCCGCCACGCAGCAGCTCCAGATGCTCCACGATCCATGCCTGCATCTTCAGCCGCTCCAGCGTGTTCGTCTCAAACAGCTCCTGATTCAGCTCATAAATTCGCGCCCCTGCCCGGGTGCAAAGCGCCGCCACGGAAAAGGTATGCGCCGTGGTGTTGGAGAAGCGGAAGCAGCCGGTATCCGTGGAAACGCCCACATACACCGCCTCCGCCAGCGCCCGGTCGGCCTTGACGCCCATCAGCTCCAGCACGTCCCACACCACCTCGGCGCAGGAGGCGCTGTCCCCGTCCACCAGCTCCTGCTCCGTGAAAGAGGTCGCGGAGCTGTGATGGTCGATGCGCAGGGCAATCTTCCCCAGCAGCGGCCGGAAATCCGCAGGCAGCATCTCGGGAGACGCCACGTCCACCGAGACGATGGTGTCGCCTTCCTCCACCCATGGCTTGGTCAGCCCCTCATGGAGCCACGCAAACCGGGGCGTCACTTCTTTGTTGACAAGCACATGGGCGGTCTTGCCCAGCTGCCGCAGCCCCCGGCACAGCGCGGCGGAGGTACCGACGGTATCCCCGTCCGGGCGGCGGTGGGACAGAATGGCAAAATGGTCGTGTTCCAGAAGAAAACGCGCCGCATCAGCTCTCGTCAGAATCTTCATCGTGTTTGACCTCCAGGGAGTTGATCAGCTTCAGCATTCTCGCGCCGTAGGTGATGGAATCGTCCTCAGACCAGACGATCTCCGGGCTGTAGCGCAGCTGGAGGTTGTGTCCCAGCTGACGGCGCAGGTATCCGGCGGCGGATTTCAGCCCCGCCATGGCATCCTTCACCCGCTCCTCCTGCAAAAAGCTGACATATACCTTGGTATAGCGCAGATCCGGGGTGGTTTCCACCCGGGTAATGGAGATCATCGTGTCCTGCACTCTGGGGTCCTTCACGGTACGAAGCAGGGCGGACAGCTCCTTCTGGATCTCCTCATTGATCCGATTGATTCGGTTGGATGACATTGGGTACTCCTTTCAGCAGCACATTGGGAGCTTCCCCCTCTGTGCAATAACAGTTTTCGCCGCGCCGCGTTATGTGCGGTGCGGCGAATAACTTAGCGTTTCACTTCCTGCATGACAAAGCACTCGAAGATGTCGCCTTCCTTGATGTCGTTGTACTTCACGACGCTCATGCCGCACTCGTAACCGGCGGTGACTTCCTTGACCGCGTCCTTGAAGCGCTGCAGGGAGCCGATCTCGCCTTCGTGGATGACGATGTTGTCCCGCAGAACGCGCACCTGGGAATCCCGGGTGACCTTGCCGTCCTTGACCATACAGCCGGCAATGGTGCCGATGGCGCTGACCTTGTAGGTCATGCGCACTTCCGCGTGGCCGATGACAACTTCCTCGAACTTGGGCGCAAGCATACCCTTCATGGCGGCCTCGATCTCGTCGATGGCGTCGTAAATCACGCGGTAGAACCGCATATCCACATTGGCGCGGTGGGCGCTGGCAGCAGCGGCGGCGTCGGGACGGACGTTGAAGCCCACCACAATGGCGCCTGCGGTGGAGGCAAGCAGAATGTCGCTTTCGTTGATGGCGCCGACGCCCGCGTGGATGACACGGACGCGGACTTCCTCGTTGGAGATTTTCTCCAGAGAGGATTTCAGCGCTTCGGCGGAGCCCTGCACGTCGGCCTTGACGATCAGCGGCAGCTCCTTCATTTCGCCCTCCTGCATCTTGGCGAACAGATTGTCCAGGGTGACCTTCTGGTTCATCTTGGCCAGGGCGTCCTTCTGCGCCTGACGGCGCTGCTCCACCAGCTCACGGGCCATACGCTCGTCGGTGACGGCGTTGAACTCGTCGCCCGGCGTGGGCACGTCGGCAAGGCCGGTGATCTCCACAGGCACGGAGGGACCGGCGGTCTTGACGGTGCGTCCTTTGTCGTTGGTCATAACACGGACACGGCCGACGGCGGTACCGGCGATGACGATATCGCCCTGCTTCAGCGTGCCGTTCTGCACCAGCAGCGTCGCCACGGGACCCCGGGCCTTATCCAGCCGCGCTTCGATCACCACGCCCTTGGCGCGGCGGTTGGGGTTGGCCTTCAGCTCCAGCACCTCGGCGGTGAGGATGACCATTTCCAGCAGATTGTCCAGGCCCTGACCGGTCTTGGCGGAGATGGGGCAGATGACGGTCTCGCCGCCCCACTCCTCGGGGATCAGGTCGTACTTGGTCAGCTGCTCCTTGATCTTGTCGGGGTTGGCGGTGGGCTTATCCATCTTATTGATGGCGACGATAATGGGAACGTCCGCAGCCTTGGCGTGGTTGATGGACTCGATGGTCTGGGGCATGATGCCGTCGTCGGCGGCAACCACCAGAATGGCGATGTCCGTGGACTTCGCGCCGCGGGCACGCATGGAGGTAAAGGCCGCGTGGCCGGGGGTATCCAAAAACGTGACCATATTCCCGTTCACATCCACGGTGTAAGCGCCGATGTGCTGGGTGATGCCGCCGGCTTCTTCCGCAGTGACGGAGGTCTTGCGGATGGCGTCCAGCAGGGAGGTCTTGCCGTGGTCAACGTGACCCATGACCACTACGACGGGGGCGCGGGTCTCCAGCTCTTCGGCGGTATCCACATGGTCGTCGATGATCTGCTCCTCGATGGTGACGGTGACTTCCTTCTCCACCTTGCAGCCCATCTCGGTGGCCACGAACTCGGCGGTGTCAAAATCGATGGTCTGGTTGATGGCGGCCATGACGCCGTTCTTCATCAGGCACTTGATGACCTCTCCGGCGGTCTTCTTCATCCGGGAAGCCAGCTCGCCCACGGTAATCTCCTCGGGGATCTTCACCGTCAGAGGTGCCTTCCGGGCGACCTCCATCTGCAGGCGGCGCATTTTCTCCTGCTCCTCGTTCCGGGACTTGCTGCCGCGGAACTTGCCGGACTGCTGCTTATTGCCCTGCTGACCCTTCTTGCCGCCGATGCGCTGCTTGCCGCCCTGATAATTCTGCACCTTCTCGGAGACCAGATTGTCCACGTCGGCAAAGCGTCCGGCGTTGACCTGCACGGCGGAGGTGTCCACCACCCGGCGCTCCCGCTTCCGTTCAGGCTCCTTGGGCTTGTCTGCCTTGGCAGGCTGCGCGCTGGGCGCGGCGGGCTGCTGGGGACGGTTCTGATTCTGGGGCTGGGACTGGGGCTTCGCCTGCTGGGGCTTCGCGGCCTGCTGGGCTTCCTGCTTGGGAGCCTCGGCCTTGGGGGCTTCGGGCTTGGGCGGCTCCGCCTTGGGCGCGGGCTTCACGGCAAACACCTGCTCCAGCGACGCGATCTGGTGGGTCTGGGTCATGCTGTCAAACACCAGATTCAGTTCCTCATCGGTGAGCACCTGGGTATTGGACTTGGGCTTCTGAAAATACTTGGAGATGATGTCCGCGATCACCTTCGGCGCAACGCCGAAGTCTGCCGCGACCTCCTTCAAACGATACTTCACTAAACTCATACGATAAAACGCACCTCCAAAATATGACAAGCGGAAAGCGGAACGCAGGGGATATGCGATTCTGCGCTCTGCTTACTACTCAAAACTACTGCTTCTTTTTCCCTTTTCGCACATTTTTTACATGGGCTTTCGCTTCGGCCTGATGCTTCTTTACCTTTTCAGCCTTGGCGGAAAGCACTTCCAGAGCTTCCCGGTTTTTCTCCGGTTCGCCAAGCGCCGTCAGTAGAGTCAGCGCCAGCCGGACATCCGTCACGGCGGCGATGGCAAGGCTGGTCCGGCCGATGGCAAAGCCCATTTCCTCTTTGGTGGATTTCAGGCGGACGCACTGCTGGTCGGTTCCGGCGGCGAAGGATTTCGCCCGACGCCATGTATGGTCGGAAGCGTCGGCAGCTACCAGAATCAGGTACGCCTTTCCCGCCCGGGCGATCGCGCCTACCGGCTCCTCGCCCAGCTCCGCCATGCCGCCCTTGCGGGCTATGGACAGATATTGCAGCGCCTTATCCATTCTCCATCTCCTTTTCCAGCCGCTGGTAGACCTCCTCCGGGATGGTCACTTCCAGACTGCGATCCAGCGCTTTGGAGCGGATGGCCTTTTTCAGGCACTCGGGATTGGGACAGATGTACGCGCCCCGGCCGTTTTTCTTGCCGCCGAAGTCCAGACTGACCTCGCCCTCGGGGCTGCGGACGACCCGGATCAGCTCCCGCTTGGCCTTCCGTTCCCGGCAGCCCATACACTGCCGCTGGGGAATTTTCTTCTGCATCGAACTGCCTCCTTATCGCCCTGAATTTTTATGCTTCCTCCGTCTCCTCGGCAGGTTCTGCCTGAGAGGCGGGCTTGATGTCGATCTTGTAGCCGGTCAGGCGGGCGGCCAGACGGGCGTTCTGACCCTCCTTGCCGATGGCCAGAGACAGCTGGTCGTCGGGGACGATCACCCGGCAGGCTTTCTGGCCGGGGATCAGGCTGACGTCAATGACATCCGCAGGGCTGAGGGCAGCCCGGACATACTGGCAGGGGTCTTCGCTCCACACCACGATGTCGATCTTCTCGCCGCCCAGCTCCTTCACGACGGCACCCACACGTCCGCCGTGAGGGCCGACGCAGGCGCCCACGGGATCGATGCCCTCCATGGCGGCGCGAACCGCCATCTTGGAACGGGAACCGGCTTCCCGGGCAATGTTGCGGATCTCCACCTGACCGTCGGCGATCTCCGGGGTCTCCAGCTCGAACAGGCGGCGCACCAGATTGGGATGGGTGCGGGAGACGTGGATCAGCGGGCCGCGGCCCATCTTGTGGACTTCCAGCACGTACACCCGGATCATGTCGCCCTCGTGGTGGGTTTCGCCGGGGATCTGCTCGCCGGCCTGAAGCACGGCGTCGGAGGTATCATTACCCTGACCGATGCGCAGGAACATATCGCCGGTGGTGGGGTCGATGCGCAGCACGGTGCCGGTCATCAGCTCCTGTGCCTTGTTGGAATAGCTTTCGTAAGCCACGCCCCGTTCGGCTTCCCGGATGCCCTGAATGACCACCTGCTTGGCGGTCTGGGCGGCGATGCGGCCGAATTTCTGGATATCCACGGGGATGTTCACCGGGTCGCCCACCTGAACATCGGGGTTATAGTTCCGGGCGGCGTCGATGGGGATCTCCAGCGCGGTATCCTCCACTTCCTCCACGGCGGTCTTGACGATGTGCATGGAAAGTCCATGCTCGCTCAGATCGACCACCACATTGTCCGCCGGGACGTCCCGGCGATCCTCCCGGTCTTTGCGGTAGGCGTTGGTCAGCGCCTGTTTCAGACGCTCCACCATATAGTCCACAGGGATGCCCTTGAGCTTTTCCAGCTCCCGCAGAGACGCGAAGATCTCCGCGCCGATGTCCACCTTGGGGGCTTCCGCCTGCTTTTTGGCTGTCTTTCTTGCCATTTTATTCTGTCCTCCTATCAGAATTCCACGCGAAGCCGCACCAGCGCGACCTCGGATTTTTCAAATGTTACGGTTTCCTTCCCCGCTTCCACGGTCAGCCTGCCGTCCTCGTAAGCGCGCAGGACGCAGGGAATTTCCTTCATGCCGTTTCTGGGGCGGTAGAGCTTGACGGTGATGGAGCTGCCCAGATATTTCTGGAAATCAGAAGGGCGCTTCAGCACCCGTTCCAGTCCGGCGGAGCAAACCTCAAAATGGTAGGAGCCGGGGATCGGGTCCTTTTCGTCCAGAATGGGGTCAACGGCGCGGGAGATGGCCTCGCAGTCGTTGATGTCCACGCCGCCGTCCTTGTCAATATACAGCCGCAGGAAATATTCGCTGCCCTCCCGGACGTATTCCACGTCCCAAAGCGCGCAGCCGTGTTCTTTCACGATGGGTTCGGCGAAGGCCGCCACCTGTTCGGTAACTTTCATGGATACACCCTTTCCCTGAGCCTGTCCGAAAGGGCGTTCGCGTCCTTTCAGATACGACCTAAATCAGCAAGAAAGAGAGGCGCTCGCGCCTCTCTTTCCTACCTTCTACCTGTTTACGTTAGGATTATATCACTGTTTTTCCTGTTTGGCAAGAGGGTTTTCACAAATTCCGGGACTTTTTTTCAACATTTTGCCCAATCAGCGGTGGAAAACACCCTTGAAGGAAAGCCCTTCGGATGATACAATACTCAAAAATAATTTTCCAGAATACGCAACCTTTTCCGCTTCTCATACGTTCTATTGGCAGAAGTACTTCTAACGAACAAGGGGTTGTCTATGAAACTGTCAGCTGAGGATGCCTTTCGCTTATACGGCGACCGTGTTTTCTCTGCGGCGTTCAGCGTCACAGGGAATCAGGCGGACACCGACGACGCGGTGCAGGATACATATCTGCGGTACTGTTCCTATGACAAGGAATTTACCGACGAGGATCACATCCGCGCATGGCTTTTGCGGGTCGCCATCAACCGTGCCAGAGATCAGAAGCGTTCCTTCTGGGAAAAGCACCGGGTCTCATGGGAGGACTATATGGAAACGCTGTCCTTTGAAGCGCCGGAGGATAAGTCCCTCTTTGAGGCGGTCATGTCCCTGCCCGCCAAGTACCGGACGGTGATCCACCTGTTTTACTACGAGGACTACAGCGTCGCCCGGATCGCGGAGATTCTCCACTCGCGGGAAGGCACCGTCAAAAGCCAGCTGAACCGGGGACGGCAGCTCCTGAAAACCAAACTGATGGAGGCGTGGAACGATGACGAATAAGGAAAAATACCGGCGTGCCTTCGGCGTGCTTCATGCCTCCGAGGACATTTTGACGGAGGTAACCCATATGGAAACGAAAAAGCATTTTTCCCTGCGGAAAGCGGTGCTGCTGTGCGCCGCGGTGATTGCGGTATTTGCCATGGCGGGTGTCTGCTACGCGGAGGACGTGGGCGGCATTCAGCGAACCATCCAGCTCTGGCGCTACGGCGATCAGACCGATGCCGTTCTGGAAATTCAGGACGGCAGCTACGAGCTGACCTACGAAGCTGCCGACGGGGTACACAGCGAAGGGGGCGGCGGTGTAGCCATCGACGCCTTTGGCCGGGAGCGCCCTCTGACGGAGGAAGAGCTTCTGGAAGACCTTCAGAACAGAATCGATGTGACCTACCGGGAGGACGGAACGGTGTGGGTCTACTACAAAGATCAGAGCATGGAAATCACCGATCTCTTTGACGAAAACGGCGTGTGCTTCGTCCAGTTGAAGGACGGCAAGAAGACCGTCTATCTGACCGTCGAGTACGATAACGGTTTCAGCTGGAGCACAGAATGCTACCTCCAGCCCACCCAGCGCCATTCCTGATTGCAAAAATTCCTCTGTTGCCACCGCAGCAGAGGAATTTTTTACTCCCGTTCCTTCACCAGCATGGGGGTGAACATGGGCTTGCCGAAGCGGGTGACGAACCGCTGGCATTTTACCAGAAACGCATAGTATACGTTGTACCCGCAGCCCAGCATTGTCTCCGCGTTGGCCATGCCCTTGGCGAGGATCACGTCCGCGCCCGACAGCGCCGCGGCGGCTTCCTCGCTCAGCATATCCAGCTGGGTGCCCGCCACCCGGTTGCCGTTGTCGATCACCGGGAAGGGAATTCCCACGGCGGCGGCATCCTCCCGGGTCGCGTCGTTCTGGGCGATTGCGCCCCGGACGCAGAAGGTGACGGAAATATCCGGATACGCCGCCGCGATGGCCTCGGCCAGCACCCGGTCAAAGCCGATCTCTCCGGCGTTGTCCGTCAGGTACACCAGCTTCCCGCCCCGGCGTAAATCCCGGCAAAAGTAAGCGTACACCTGCTCGTCCAGCTCCATTTCCAGCGCCTTATCCAGCATTTCCTCCAGCTTTTCAAAGCTGACCTGCCCCTGTAAGGCGGAAAAATCCAGGTAATTTCCCAGAATGGCGAATTGCAGCCCCGCGAAAACCGGGTCTTTCGCGCCAGCGACTTTCTCCCGGATTGCGGGAAGCCGCTCCAGCACGAAGCGGTTGGAATCCAGCTTTTCCTGACGGAAGCGGTCATAGTCAAGGCCGTACATGTCGTGAAGCAGATCGGCGATCTGCGGCCCGAACCACGGGGAGGACACCCCCTCCGGCGCAGCAATGCACAGCTTCATGATCTCTTTGGCAAAGGCCATTGCCTGCTCCTCCGTCCCCAGCGTCTGGGCAAGGGCGATGTTCCGCCGCAGAAGGCATTGCAGGCAGTAAGTGTCGATGGAAATACTCATGGAACCTCCGTAACGTTTACAGCTTCAGCAAATCCGTAAAGCTGTCGATTTTCCCGGCGTACCCTGCCGGGGTGCCGAAGCCGTAGCTTGCCCAAAGGAAGGGGACGCCCGCTTCCACCGTGGCCTCGTAATCCCCCTGCGTGTCGCCGATGTAGGCGCAGGAGGTGATGTTGTATTTCTCCATCAGGGTGCGGATGGTCTTTCCCTTGCTGGTGCCGGTGTCGCCGAAGCACAGATGGCCGGTGATGCAGCCGGTCAGCCCCAGCTTGGAAATGCACAGCTCCGGGTAGCCCTGCTGGCTGTTGCTGACGATGAACAGGCGGTGCGTCTTCGCCAACGCTTCCATCGTCTCCCGGACGCCGGGGTAGCCGATATGGCAGGGGTTTTCGTGGAGGTGGCGGTTTTCCGTCTCCATGCACCGCGCCATCAGGGCGTAGCGCTCCTTTTCCGGAAAGTCGGCAAACAGAACGTCGGCGATTTCCGTCATCACCCGGCCGAACAGGGGTTTCAGGGTTTCCGCCGTGATGCAGTGCCGGGAAAGCCCCTCTTTGTTAAGCTGGATGTTGTAGCCCTCCGCCACCAGCGCCCGGGAATCCCAGAGGGTGCCGTCAATGTCAAAAATCAGGCTCTCGTAATTCATGTTTCCTCCAGATGCCGCTGGATGCGGCCGATGATCATGTCCAGCGCCACCAGATTCTTTCCGCCCTCGGGCACGACGATGTTGGCGTACTTCTTGCTCGGCTCCACGTACCGCTCGTGCATGGGCTTGACCGTGTCCTGATACTGCTTCAGTACGCTTTCCAAAGTTCTTCCCCGCTTGTTCACGTCCCGCTTGATCCGGCGGCACAGGCGGATGTCCGCGTCGGTGTCCACGAAAATCCGGATGTCCATGAGGTTGCGCAGCTCCTCGTTCTCGAAGATCAGAATGCCCTCCACGATGATGACCTTTTTCGGCACGATGTGAATGGTCTGCTCCGACCGGTTATGGATGGTGAAGTCGTACACCGGGCATTCGATGGCGTGTCCCCGGCGCAGTTCTTCCAGATGGTAGACCATCAGGCTGGTGTCGAAGGCGGCAGGCTCGTCGTAATTGAGCTGACTGCGCTCCTCGTAGGTCATGTCGTCGTGGCGCTTATAGTAGTTGTCGTGGCTGATGACCGTGACCATGCCCTCAAAGCGGGAGATCAGATTGTTCATCAGGGTGGTTTTGCCGCTGCCCGTGCCCCCGGCAATGCCTATGACCAGAATGTTGTCGTCCATAATCTTTTCCTCCATATCTATTTCTCATCCAACAGCTTCCGGGACAATTCGAGAATTGACTCGTCCGGGAGACTGTTGGTGAGGATGACCTCGCCTGTTCCGTTTTCCAGAAGCCCCGCTTCCGCCAGACGGCGGCGGGTCTCCCGGGCGGTGCCGTCACCCCCGTCTAACAGAGCGACGCCGCTTCCCAGCACCCGGGAAATGGCCTTCGCCGCGAAGGGGTAATGGGTACACCCCAGCACCACCTCGTCCAGCTTTCCCTGATAGGGGGCGAACAGCTCCCGCAGAAGGGATTCGGCTTCCGGGGAATCCGCCTGCCCCCGCTCCACCAGCTCCACCAGCCCCGGCGCAGGGATTTTGTAGACCCGGCAGCTGCGGTCGTAGCGGTGCATCAGCGCTTCAAATTTTTCCTCCCGCAGGGTCATGGGCGTGGCCATCACGCCGATGCCGCCGCCGTGATACCGGTCGTAGGCCAGCTTGAGGGCAGGCTCGATGCCGATGACGATGGTATCCGGATAGGCTTCCCGCAGGTCGTGAATGGCGGCAGAGGTCGCCGTGTTACAGGCTACCACCAGCGCCTTGACTCCGCGCGCCATCAGCCGCCGCGCTGCAGCGAAGGTAAGCGCTTCCACCTCGTCCTTGGTTTTTGTGCCGTAGGGGGCGTTGGCGGAGTCGCCGAAATAGAGATACCTTTCCCCGGGCATGAGGCGCCGCAGGTGCCGCAGCACGCTGATGCCGCCCACGCCGGAGTCAAAGACGGCAATGTAATCCTGTTTGGTGTTCATGGTTTCACCTGATCGTTTTTCGGGGCGGGCGCGTGGCCGCCCCATGTTTTCTATATAGTATCAAATTTCCGCCGTTCTTTCAATGGCTCGTTGCTTTTTTCGTGGATTTTTTGGAAGCGAATGCTCCCCCGGCTGCATCAGCAGCCGGGGGAAGAAAACACTATTTTGTAACGGGAATGCTGACCCGCTTGCTTTCCAGCAAAAGCTCATCGGTGTCATGATCCAGGACGCCCAGCACCAGCTCCAGGGAGGTGATGTCCCGAACCCGCTCCACGTCCGCGTCATACAGCCACATTTCGCACTTGCCCCAGGCGTCCGGCGCAAGCTCGTCGAACAGGAACAGATCAGCGGATTCGCCGTTCACATAGGTTTCCATCGTGTAGAGCCAGATATTCCGCTCGGAATGATTCTCTACCCGGAACCGGAAGGCGCCGTCCTCGCAAAGCTCACCCTCGCTGCCCGTGTAAGTAAGGGTGATGCCCGCCTCCTCCAGAACCGTCGTGCCGCCGCTCTCCACCGACCGGACATTGTTCTTGTCTGCGCGCAGGGTAATGGGGGGCGTAGAATCCAGCGGATTGTAGTCGCTGGCATCCGTCACTTCCAAGCAGAACGAGAGTTCGCCGATCGTTTCAATATTTCCGCTTTCAAGGTCGGTATCGTTGACCCAGATCGAGGTCATTTCCTCCTGTCCCGCTTCCACCTCGCCCAAAAAGAGGCGGTACTCCGTCATGTAGCCGTTGACGCAGTCCATGCTGCTCATGAGCATAACGTCCCGGTCTGAATCGTTGCGCAGGTAGACGGGAATCTCCTCCGTGTATGTGTCCCCGTCCCGCCAGTCGGCCACGGCCAGGATGCCGTCCTTGTCGTACAGGACGGTCTGGTGGTGGAAATCCTCGGGCCGCGTGATCGGCTCCGTCTCCCAGGTGTCCCCGTCGTCGCTCCACAGGGAGGACATGCTGCTCACTTTTTCGGTAATGAACTCCGTCAGCACGTACTGCGCCACCATGAACGCGGTTACGATCAGAATCGGCCAGAGCCACTTGGGGCTGGTCTTTTTCCGCCGGCCGGAATACTGTCCGCACGCCCCCTGCCGGGTGGGGACGCTCCGGCGGACGGGTCTGTCCTCCGGGTGCTCAATGACCAGCGGTTCCCCCTCGTGGGTATGCATCCCGTGGGCAATCTCCTCGGTAAACGGCTCGTAGTAACATTCCCGGCAACGCTTGCCGTCATAGGGCGCGCCGCAGCAGGGGCATCTTTTCATTTGGGTTCACACTTCCGCACCATCCGGTGCCGCCTTCCTTTTGGTTTCCAATTTTAATTGTAACATAGGGGTCAACCCTCCGCAACAGCATGAACACGGGATTTTTTGCCGCTTCACGGGAAACCTCCCTCTTTATGGCAAAACCGTTGCATTCTTCCGTTCGAAACGGTATAATGTCAAAAAAACACTCGGGAGGAATTTTTATGGATTTGAACATCGGCCGTATGCCCCACGGGCCGCGGAACTCCATCGCGGACGTGTCAGGCGTCCGCGTCGGCCACTGCACCGTGGATGATGAACGGCACAAAACCGGCGTGACGGTGATCCTGCCCTGCGAGGACGACATTTTCCGCAATAAAATGCCCGCGGCTTACCACGTTCTCAACGGCTTCGGAAAAACCACCGGTCTGATGCAGATCGGGGAGCTGGGGACGCTGGAGACCCCCATCGCCCTGACGAACACCCTGAACGTGGGGCTGGTTCACGATGCCATGGTGGAATATATGTGCCGTCAGGGGGAGCGCCGGGGATATCCGGTTCTTTCCGTGAACCCCGTGGTGTGCGAGTGCAACGACGCATCCCTGAATGACATCCGTCACCGGGCGGTGGGGCAGGCGGAGGTCTTCGCCGCCATTGCCGCCGCGTCGGCGGACTTTGCGCAGGGCGACGTAGGCGCGGGCAAGGGCATGACCTGCCACGACCTGAAGGGCGGCATCGGTTCCTCCTCCCGGCTTGTGGAGATCGGCGGTGAGACCTTCACCGTGGGCGTGCTGGTTCTGACGAACCACGGGTGTCTGCGGGATTTGACCGTCGGCGGGGAAAACATCGGCAAGGAGATCGAGCGGCGCATCCGGGAGGACACTCCGGACGAGGGCAGCTGCATCATGATCGTCGGCACCGACCTGCCCGTCACCTCCCGCCAGCTGGGACGGATCATCCGCCGGTGCAGCGTGGGGCTTGCCCGGCTGGGCAGCTATATCGGCCACGGCAGCGGCGAAGTCATGGTAGGCTTTTCCACCGCCAACCGCATTCCCGCGCAGGGCGATTGCCTGAACTTCCGCTGCATCCACGAGTCCCACATAGACGACGCCTTCCGCGCCGTGGCGGAGGCCACCGAAGAAGCGGTGCTGCGCTCCATGCTGGAAGCCCACCCGGTAACGGGCTATACCGGCAAGGTGCGCCGGAGCCTGAACGAATTCTGGCAGCCCTGAACAGTGGAATAATTGAACCGTCCCCCTTGCCTCTCCCCTTGGGAGAGGTGGCCGAGCGCAGCGAGGACGGAGAGGGTAAACGAGGCTGCAATACCCTCTCAGTCACC
>ERZ836877.614-NODE-614-length-60404-cov-10.172977_pt1 | contig 60404 bp, 55 predicted proteins | sample MGYA00519469_ERZ836877 | MGnify/ENA primary metagenome ERZ836877 (study PRJEB31850, sample SAMEA3708809) | human gut metagenome | biome: human gut; feature: human-associated habitat; material: faeces | place: China | collected 2014 ...
ACCGTTTGCCTATATTCCAGCCGAAATGATGAAGATCAAGCGTACTGATACGATGGATCGCTCTATTGACAGCTGCCGGTTGTTGATCCGGTTCATAATCGATGGCGAAGAATTTCATCGAGTTGATAAGATTGTCAATTTCCTCGGGCGTAAGAACCTGATGGAACGTCGTTCTTGTATATTCCTCTATCTCCCTGAAAATGGGAGGAAGCACTGTCGGCTTTTGTTTCGTGCCTCGGTCGTTCCATTTGTTACGGATATTTTTCACCCAAGGATAAATAAGATACCGCACACTACATTCGGTAATCCAACCGCCAGTGAGTAGCAGTATGAAAATCAGGATAACAGAAAGTACCGTTACGATGGTCGAAGTACCTTTTTCCGACATGTTGATGCCGGAAGTAATTGCACATGCCATGAAAACAAGACATGCAAAAACTCGGAGAGAATAAATAAATTTATGATTCATATAAGTACATTTTTGCGATTGTTTATGCAAAGATATACCCTGAAAACAGTTGAAAACAAGCGACGCTCCCGACAGTTAAAGTTTATTAAGGAAAGGGACAATATTTATATAGTTAAAATATTGATTTATCGTGGTTTATATGAGTAAGATGGTAGATTTAACAATATAAATAAAAGCTACAAAATGTAAGAATTTTTATCTTTTGGGATTTTATTTATAATTATGAAAAACTCCGATGAAAGAAGCTGTATGAGCATCTTCTTTCACCGGAGGATTGAACGTCTGTCAGGCGGTTATTTGAGCGAAATACGGTCGGTAGTTATACGCTTGGCAGACGGCAGAAGTTTGGCGTAAATCTGCGTTGTAGTGACGTGGGCATGGTCGAGCAGTTTGCTGACAGTAAAAATGTCAGTCCCGGCTGCGAGCTGCAAGGTGGCAAAAGTATCCCTGAATCGGTGAAAAGTAATTCGCTTGGTGATTCCGGCTGCTTTCAGCCATTCCTTCAGAGGACGTTGCGACATGTGCCGCTGAAAGTCCTTGAACACTTTTCCCGTACCGGGCTCACCGCACAGAGCAAGCATTTCGGGGTTTAGTGGATGGCATGATTCTTTCTTTGTCTTCTGAATGCGGATGAACATGGAAATCCCGCCGTCGGCATCCTGTCGTATATCTTCCCACTTGAGATTGAGGATGTCACTGATGCGCAATCCAGTGAGAATGGAGAACAGCGAAGCGCGTTTTAGTCCGGGCCAACGGCATTCGGTAGCAGCGAGTTTTTTCACTTCTTCGACAGTCAGGAACTCTTTCTTGACTTCCTCATAATCAATCTGATCCAGATAGTCGTTGAGATTCTCTTTCAGGAGACGATCCTTGTGAGCCTCTTTCAGCAAGGCACGGAATAGAGAAAAGTAACCTGCCGCTGAGTTGCGGTTCACTTTCTGCTTAGGGTGGCGGATCTGATTCGCTTCAAGAAGGTATGAGCGGAATCTGTTGCAGAAATCCACGGTAATTTCGCCGAAAGTGCAGCTGCCTTTGGTAAACTGACGGAAATGCAGATATGAGCAATTCCACTTCTGATGTCTGCCTTTGCACTTCCTCTCGAAATAGGCGAGGAAGTCAAGATTCGGTGTCTCACGGTCTAGAAATCCGAATTCGCTGTTGATGAGTTGTTCCTGACGGCGGCAACGTATCAGCTCGGCTCTGTTGAGGATTGATTTGTTATACTCCTTCTGAAACTGGGTGGTCGGGTTCTCATAGATATAGAAACCGAGATACTCACGGCGAGTATTCTTGTTGGTTTGAGGATTGCGGACAGCCGGATAGAAATCCAGATAGACAGAAAGCCTTCCTTTCGTCATCTTGGCTGTGCGCACGTTTACAGATGGGACAGTGTTTTTAATCATGTATTCGAGTTATTTGATTTTGAAATTGCTGCAAAACTAATTGGTAATCAGACGGTGCGCCATTGTAGTGCGGCGCATGGCATAAGATGCACCGGTTTTTATTCTATTTTAGGAGACCCAAGCACTTTGTCGAGGCTTTTGCGCTCAATATAGACCCGGCTGTCATGATAGATTCGCGGTACGTTATATGTACGGACGTAGTACGAAATCTGGTCTCGGGTCATGCCGTATGTCCCCATAGCTTCCGGCATTGAGTAATATTCGGCGGCAAGTTCGGGGTTGATGCCCATAGCCGCGTCAATTTCCCGGCGGAAATAATAGACAACATTTCTGACTTTCTGCTTCGTGATTTTCAGTTCGGAGACCATTCGATATAGGGCATCCTTTTTCATCCCGAATTTGGCACAGACCTCATCGACGGTGTACCATTCCTCTTTGTTGACTTCATCCCCGACCGGCTTGCCGAATACTCTGTCGATATGCTTCTTGCTCCAGAGCGTCTTCCCTCGTGAGGTCGTCTTGGGAATATTATGTTTGGAAGCCATCTTGTAAAGCCACGCATTGCCGATGCCAAACTTCTCCATCACTTCCTTGGATGTGTAGAACTCAGTGATAGGCTCAGCTGGCTTAACTTCCTTTTTAATGTATGGAGAAGAAGATATGAATAACTCATTCAAAACGGCTCTGCTTATAAATGTTCTTCCCGGAAACTGGGCACACGGGATTTTTCCTCTTTCAAGATACCGATATAGTGTCCGGGTCGAAACTCCCATCAATCTTGCGCATTGAAATGGGGTTAGAAAAGATAGACTATCTTCATTTCCTCTCGTTTTGACATTGATAGTCTTTTGGGTATTTGCGACATGTTCATCGCGCTTTCGCTTTTTATAAGCGTGCTCGGCACATCGCTTACTGCAATAGCGAGTCGAGCTTTTGCGGGCTGTGAATGATGCTCCGCAAAATTCACAGATTTTTTGAAATTCAATTGTACTGCTCATATTCTCATTTTTGAGTTATTTCTGTTAAAAGTGTGTCATTGTGTGACACCAAGTGTCATTGCGCGACATAATCGTCTACACCTCGGGAAAATGAGCCGACGTACAAATGCGACAGCGAAAAAAGATACACAAACGGCTAAAAAAGCCACTGAAATGCCCAATACGGCGAAAAAAATAACGCCCTGTTTTTGGGCGTTACTTGTCATTATCGGTATTTTAACTGCTTTATAACCAAATAGTTACTTGCCGATGCAGAAATGAGCGAAGATGTTTTGGAGCAGGTCCGGGGTTGTTATTGCGCCGGTTATCGCGCCGATGTGAGTCAAGGCGCCTCTTAGCTCTTCGGCGAGCAGGTCGGTCGGCAGTGTCGCCATGCCTTCCTCTATCCGGCGGAGGTAAGGCAACGACGATTGAAGTTCCTGATAATGACGCAGGTTTGTTACCAAGGTTTCCTGTTCTGTCAAACTTCCTTCTTCACCTATGCCGCAATAGTCTGATATTACCTGTTTTAATTCATCAAGCCCTTCTCCCGTCTTTGCCGAGACATAGACCGTTTTTTCTGTCGCCGACACAGGGTCTTCAAGTTCCGGAGTAGTACGGATGGTATCTGTCAAGTCTGATTTCGTATAGACTATCACTTTGAAAGCCTCGGGGTTTTCAATTATCGCCGAGAGGTATTCCTGCCGTTGCTCTCCAAGGTTCTGAGTGGGATCTATCAACCAAAGTACTATGGCTGCGTTCCTTATTCGTTCGCGCGCCCTTTCTATGCCTAAACCCTCGACCAGATCGGTAGTCTGACGCAATCCCGCCGTATCGTAAAAACGGCACAGCACGCCCCCTATCTCTGCGGTAGCTTCGATTACATCGCGCGTCGTACCGGCTATATCGGTTACCAAGGCCTTCTCCTCCTCCACAAGCCGGTTCAGAAGCGATGACTTGCCGGCGTTAGGCACGCCGGCGAGCGCGATGGATATGCCCTCTTTATATACCTTTCCGCGCAGATAGCTGTCGGCCAGACGCTCTACCTCTTCCTTGATCGCCGTTACCCCCTCGGCCAGTTGCCCGCGGTCGGCAAATTCCACATCCTCTTCCGAGAAGTCAAGTTCCAATTCCAACAACGATGCCAGATTCATCAACTTCCCGCGCAAAGTATCGAGCTTTCTCGATATGCCTCCGGCAACCTGTGTCAGGGCTACTCGCGCCGATGCTTTCGATGAGGCTGCCATCAGGTCAGCGACACCTTCCGCCTGCGCAAGGTCAATCCGGCCGTTGAGAAATGCCTGACGGGTGAACTCTCCGGGTCCTGCAGGCGTGGCGCCGGCCTCGACAAGAGCTCTCATCACCGCCTGCTGTATCCATGGCGAGCCATGCAGGGAAAACTCCACGGTATCGAAACCCGTATATGAATTCGGGCCTCGGAAGATGGTCGCCACACATTCGTCTATCGGTTCTCCGCCGATTGTCCGTATCCTTCCGAGGTGCGCCGTATGGCTCTTGATATCTGAAAGTCTCTTACCTTGCCATACACGGTCGGCTATTTCAAGCGCGTCCGCACCCGAAAGTCTCACGACCGCTATTCCTCCCGTACCGCGTGGTGTGGATATCGCCGCTATTGCCATTTCTTAAATTCCGAATGTCGTTCAACTTCGTTTTCAATCTCGTCGGGCAGATTGTAGAAGAAATCAAGCCCTGTTATGGCCTCCACCTGATCGACCGTTGTAACATAGTTGGCCATATTCCCGGGACACCGGGCGTTGTCATACACAAACGCGATAGCCCGGGGCGGATTGGCATAAGGGGCCAATATGCACTTGTAAAAGGCATCGGGCACTCTCACCCCGGCATCCCCTATCCGCTTGTCGGTCTGTCCTGTATAGATTGGGCCGGCCACTATCACCAAAGCCGAGTCGCGTCGGGCCCATATCCTTTCTTTTTCCTCAAGAGTTTTCCACGCCCCGGTGTTCAGCTCCTTCTTCTGAGGAGCCATATTGGTCATGTAAAAACAATCGCTCATGGCCTGTGAACTCCACTTCTGGTCGGCCGCCGGACAAAGATGGCCTCTATCGTAACCGCTTCGCGTATAATCGCGAGTATCCGGACATCCCTCCACCTCATAATCGGTATGGAACTTGTTGCTGCGGGTAACATTCCCGTCAACCTCTGTCGCAAGCAACTCCCATCCCACCCAGTCAGGGGTCTTGTTAACAGGATTGAAACTGAGTCGAAATCCCTCATAATCCTTTTCCGTGGAATTTTCCGGAGCCCCATTCACACTCTCGAGATCATGATAATGTTTTACCATCGAGGTAATACCGGCTTCCGGGGTTTCGCTTCGGCGCGCCTGCATACGTATTATAAAAAATACCACTCCAACGCATAGTAAAACTGCAATCATAGCCGTGAAATTGCGGCTCTTTCTGCGACGTCGAGCCCCGGCAGTATAGCTCGCCCGGTATATATCGTTCTTTCTCTTTGTCATTTCTATAGATACACTTTCACTTGTCAACGCGCGTAAAATTTGTGTTCTTGATGCAAAATTACGAATTTAGACCTTAATGCGGCATTTTTTTTGTATATTTGTGAGTGAAATGGGAAATATTCCTTTCTTTACCACCCGGCGCATACCCGGCAAAGGTTATGGGCCGTTAAAAATCACTATACCATGACCCTTGTAGAACGATTCTTAGACCTCGTACGCTTCGATACACAGAGCGATGAACTCACCAACATGACTCCCTCTACCCCGGGGCAGATGGAGTTCGCACGCTATCTTCTTAAGGTTGTCGAGGAAATGGGCCTGCAGGATATCTCGCTAGATGACAACGGATATCTGATGGCTACATTGCCGCCCAACACCGACGCCGACATACCTACCGTCGGATTCATAGCACATATGGACACATCGCCCGACATGTCGGGACGCCACGTCAAACCACGCATAGTAAAGAACTACGACGGCAAGGACATTACTCTCAACGCCGAACTCAACATAGTGCTACACATAGCCGACTTCCCCGAAATTCTCGACTATGTAGGCCAGGATATAATCGTAACCGACGGAACAACGTTGCTCGGAGCCGACGACAAAGCCGGCATAGCTGAAATACTCGGTGCCATAGAGCATCTTCAGGCCCATCCGGAAATCAAACACGGCAAAATCCGCATAGCATTCAACCCCGACGAGGAGATCGGCAAGGGAGCCCACAAGTTCGATGTGGAGCGTTTCGGTTGCCAATTCGCTTACACTATGGACGGCGGAGCCGTAGGTGAACTTGAATTCGAGAACTTCAACGCTGCTTACGCCAAGGTTATAATCAAAGGACGCAACGTGCATCCGGGTTCGGCAAAACACAAAATGGTAAACTCCATACGCGTGGCAAACCAGTTTATTCAGATGCTACCCCGCTGGGAGACACCGGAGCATACCGAAGGCTACGAAGGATTCTATCATCTCGTTGGAATAAAAGGGTCGGTAGAAGAAACCGAACTCTCTTACATAATCCGCGACCACGACCGCGACCGCTTCGAATCGCGCAAGCGCGAGATAGAGCACCTGTGCCGTAAAACCAATATTGAATATCCAGGCTGCTGCTCTGTGGAGATGGGCGACCAGTACTATAACATGCGCGAGAAAATCGAACCCGTGATGCATATCATAGAGGTTGCGGAGCGCGCGATGCGCGAAGCGGGAGTCGAACCTAAAGTACAGCCCATCCGCGGAGGTACAGACGGTGCCCAACTAAGCTTCAAGGGTCTGCCATGCCCCAACATTTTCGCAGGTGGCGAAAACTTCCACGGCCGTTACGAGTATATTCCCATACCTTCTATGGAAAAGGCCAGAGATGTGATTGTAAACATCTGCCGGATAGTTGCCGAATGACACCATTACCCAAACTGATCGTTATAACAGGGCCGACTGCTTCTGGCAAGTCGGCCCTTGCCATAGACATGGCTCTGAAGCTGAATACCGAGATCATTTCGGCCGACTCGCGGCAGATATACAAAGGGATACCGATTGCGACGGCAGTGCCCCCAATCAGCGAACGATGCGGCATCAGGCATCACCTCATGGAGTGCCTGCCGCTCGACGCTTATTACAGTGCCGCTATGTTTGCCGACGATGCCCTTGCCATTGCCCGGCGTTTATGGGCCGAAGGTCATGGCGAAGCGATAGTCTGCGGAGGGTCCATGATGTATATCGACGCTCTCTGCAACGGCATAGACGAACTGCCAGACATTCCGGATGACCTCCGGCATCGTCTCTCCGACCAATGGCAGACCTACGGCGACGAATGGCTGTTGGCCGAACTGGCAATCGTCGACCCAGTATGCTATTCAGTTATAGACCATCGCAACCTGAAACGGGTTTTCCACGCCGTAGAGGTAACACGAGCCGCCGGCAAGCCATATTCATCACTCCTTACAGGCCGAAAGAAAGCGCCCGAAGGGTTTACCATCGAGCGCCATGTGATAGACCTTCCCCGTCAGGAATTATTCAGTCGTATAAACAGCCGTGTGGAAGCCATGGCCCACGCAGGACTTCTTGAAGAAGCACGCTCCGTATACCCTCTGCGTCACCTGAACTCCCTTAACACAGTAGGATTGAAAGAGATGTTCCGGGTTATAGAAGGTGAATGGGATCTTGACTTCGCTCTTGCCCGCATGGCCAAAAATACCCGTGTCTACGCCAAGAAGCAGATTACATGGCTCAAGCGGGACAACAAGTTGCCGTAACTCAAAAATCGTAACCTACAGTAAAATTCCAGACTTTGCTACGGCCTCCCAGATAATCTGTATTCCAGACATCTCTCATACCTATCTTATAGTGTATGCCGGCATAGAAATGAGTCAGGAAATTTATGCCCGTGCCTACTTTAAGACCCCAGTCATAACGGTTGCGTTCGGCCGTACGCAGTTCCGCATTGCCAGCTTGCCCCGGCACTATATATACGATATCGTCATGATGCTTGGAATGCAACATCCACGAGAAATATGGACCTACGTCTACGCTCCAGGTACCGCCCGGAAGCAACTTCATGCGCAACTGGGCTATAACCGGAATCGTGAAATGATAATTACGGTAATGCCCCATCTGCGCATCGGTATATTCGGCCCCAACTCCCGTCGAGCGCGCATAGGCATAGTTGCCCGAACGCGATTCATAATAAAATCCGGGTTGAAGAGTAAAGAAATTGCGCAGATTGATGTTGAACACCGCACCCAGTTCGAATCCAGTTCCCCACGAATTGACATTCCAGTCCGGGAACACTTCCTTATCAATATTTATGTTGGATGTATTCACTCCGGCACGGAGCCCCAGGGAAAAAAGATGCTCGGGCATACCAGTATCTATCAGCGACTGCGCGTCGGCACTGAGGATTCCGGCAAAAAGCGCGCACGATATGGCGAAGACCTTCAGGCGTGGCATATTCATATGACTTGGTTTTAGAAATAATTTCTCTTATAGAAAAGCAAATATAGCAAAAAAAACTAACTTTGCACTCTCAAAGCAAATCTTACCGATTTACGGACCAGAAGATTTTAAAACATGACCATAAAACACCCTAACATCAAACTCACAGGACTCAAAGACTATATAATGATAGTCTTCGGCCTGGTACTTTACGCCATAGGTTTCACCGCTTTCATTCTTCCCCATAAGATAGTGATGGGAGGGCTGACAGGCGTAGGCACACTTGTATATTTCGCCACAAACGGAATAATATCGGTTGCCGTTACATCATACGTGCTGAATCTATGCCTCCTGACCATGGCATATAAGATTGTAGGACGTACTTTTGTATTACGCACTATTTTCAGTGCCACCGTGATAGCTCTGAGCATCGGGGTGTTCGAGAATTTCTTTATGAGCATAGGCCACCCGTTGATCTCAGATATATCCATGTCGGCCATTCTCGGAGCGATATTGTCGGGTCTCGGAGTGGGTACGGCCTTTATCCATAACGGCTCGACCGGGGGCACGGATATCATAGCGGCGATGGTATCCAAAGTATCCAACGTATCCATAGGCCGCACGATGATTGTGGTAGACCTGTGTATCGTATCTTCATCATTGTTGCTTCCTTTCGACGGCACTCTCGCCGAACGTCTCGAAGCAAAAGTCCCGTTGGTTGTATATGGCATGGTGGTTACCTTTGTAGTCGCTTATGTTACCGACATGATCATAAACTCCAACCGACAGGCTACCCAGTTTATCATCTTCTCGAAACGTTGGCAGGAGATTGCCGATGCCATAAATAAAGATGCGCGTCGGGGCGTAACCGTCCTTGATGGTATGGGATGGTATTCGAAGAAAGACATGAAGATTCTGATGGTATGGTGCCGCAAAATCGAGAGCGTGAATATCTTCCGCATAGTCAAGAGCATAGATGACAACGCCTTCATTACTCAGGGAGCTGTGAACGGGGTATACGGACAAGGATTCGACACCATGAGGGTAAAGATGAAACACTCCAAACCGAAATAAGATAACGGGCGACAAGACCCGGAGTAAAATAACCCGGGAGTATTTATTAAAAATTTGTTACACGCAAACCCTTTATAGCGGCAATATGTTCAAATATCAAAACAAACACATTCCGCTATGAACAAACACATTTTTGCCCTTGTTGCCGCAGCCACTATAGCCGGCTCTTCCTATGCTCAGATAACATTGTCAGACGCTTATGACGGTATTGCGGCACTTCCGGCTCTTAAAGCCCAGAAAAGCGACTTCACCACTATAGGTGAACGCACGAAAGTCGACGGAGTAAAGACCGCCTCCGCATCAGATTACAAAGGTTGTCAAGACATCGCTACAGAGTTTATTTATACGGTAGAAAGTCTTCCGTTGCGCAACATGCTCGTAGGCGCTAACAACCAGAGCGAGATGGCCTACGTATTTGCCGAACCGGCTCCCGACGGTGGATATTATATTCTGATTCTTGAAGCCGATAAACTTTCCGGCGACTATAACTGCACATACGGCCATACCGATGCCGCCGGAGTGGACGCTATACGCAACAGTACTGTCAGCATGGATGCCAACCATCTGAGCATCCGCTCCAAAGGCGCATCAGACAACCTCGTTTCAATGAACCGTTAAGCAGATTATACGCCATGCCTGATTCCGGCATCGGCAACTGCATGAAAAGATAAAAGAACAGGACCCTCCGCAAGGAGCCGGTCCTGTTCTTTTATCTTATATTTCAAATAATTATGTATTCCTACCGCAAAATACGGCATGCAGGTTTTAATATTCACCACTCGTAAGGGAAGCGCTCTATATCCTCCTCCACCAGATTGGTGCCGGTCTGCACCTCGATGAATGTAAGCGTTGAACCCGCTCTAAGCGCGTGCATATGTCCTCTCGGTATCATCACCGTATCACCGGCCTTCACAAACCTGCGTTCACCATCAAGAACAAGCTCACCCTCTCCTTCTACAAATGTCCACACCTCATCGCGGTATTGATGCCTCTGATAACTCAAAGACTTACCGGGCTCAAGACTAAGCCGTTTTGTTAGAGAACAGAAACCGTCGGCCGATTCCGTATGGTCGATCACACGATAAATGCCCCACCGGCGTTCCTCATACATCGGACGTTGCTTCAATTTCGAAGCAAACTCTTTTATATTCTCGCTCTTCGACTTTTCCGAAACGAGAATTCCATCGGGCGAGGCGGCTATTATCAGGTCTTTCGTGCCGATGCACATCATCGGTATCTCAAGCTCGTTGAACACATGGGTATTCTCGCCCGTACCGTCAAGAGTAACGTTGCCATAAGAATGGTTTTCCAATTCGTCGGTGAGAGTATTCCATGTACCGAGGTCTTTCCATTCCCCTTCAAACGGCACCATTCCTATGGACCGCGCTTTCTCGGCCACTTCATAATCGAAACTTATCTTAGGGAACTCTCCGTAACGACCGCGCACCTCCTCGAATGTATCGCCTTTCACATATCTGGACGATATGTCCGTAAGATAGCCCAGACGGAAAGCGAATACACCTCCGTTCCATTTGGCACCCTCGGCTATAAGTTTCTCGGCAGTGGCCACATCGGGTTTCTCTGTAAATCTCTTTACCTCGAGCACACCGTTTTTCTCTGACGATGGTACCACATATCCATACTTCGCCGACGGATAGGTAGGCTCTATTCCCATAACCATAAGATCTGCGGCAGAACGTTCCACGGCCTTCGCCATTTCGCCGATAGCTTTGAAATATCCTATCTCGGTATAAGGGTCGCAAGGCATAACTATCACAACTTCGTCTTCAGGACATTTCTTTACCTTAGCCAGATAATCCGACGCAAGACAGATAGCCGGGAAAGTATCACGGCGACAAGGCTCGGTAACCACCGCCACCTTTTCACCAAGCTGCGACACCACCGAATCGTATTGGCTGAGACTCGTTGCCACGGTTATCTCGGCCTGCATGTCGGCCTCCTTAAGTTGCCGCGCCACACGCTGTATCATCGACTCAAGCGCAGAGTCCTTGTTTTCGCCCGGCAATAGTCGTAAGAATTGTTTTGACCGTGCATCGTTACTCAACGGCCACAGACGTGTTCCCGATCCACCGGATAATAATATGATCTGCATAAATGATTGTTCTTTACATATTGGTTAGCGCTCAGCTCTCATAGGATTGTTCAGGAAGTCGTCGTAGGCCAGTTTGACGCCATCTTCAAGTTCCGTCTTGTAACGCCATCCGAGAGCTGTGGCTTTCGATACATCGAGCAGCTTGCGAGGGGTGCCGTTGGGACGTGTTGTATCCCAGAGAATCTTACCTTTATACCCGGTCGTACGGGCTACTATTTCGGTAAGTTCCTTTATGGTGATTTCCTTCCCGGTTCCGGCATTCACGGTCTCGTCACCGCTGTAATTATTCATGAGGAACACACACAGATTAGCAAGATCATCCACATATAGGAATTCTCGCAGAGGTGATCCGTCACCCCAGCATGTAACCTCCGGGAGCCCCTGTTCCTTGGCCTCATGGAAACGGCGTATCAGCGCCGGAAGCACATGGGAATGTTCCGGATGATAGTTGTCGTTGGGTCCATAAAGATTGGTAGGCATCACCGAAATGTAGTCCGTGCCATACTGTCGGTTCAGATACTCGCAATATTTCAGACCGCTGATTTTGGCCAGGGCATATGCCTCGTTTGTCTGTTCGAGCGATGAAGTGAGCAGACAGCTCTCCGGCATCGGCTGTGGAGCCAGACGGGGATAGATACAGGACGAGCCGAGAAATTCCAGTTTCTTGCACCCGTTGCGCCACGCCGCGTTGATGACGTTCATCTCAAGCATCATGTTGTCATACATGAAGTCGGCCAGATGATGGGCATTTGCTATTATACCACCCACCTTGGCGGCGGCGAGAAAAACATATTCCGGTTTCTCGGCTGCGAAAAAATCATTTACAGCCTGCTGATTTATAAGGTCGAGTTCCTTGTGTGTTCGGGTTATTATATTGGTATAACCCTGCCTCTTCAGCTCGCGCACTATCGCCGAGCCAACCATGCCGCGATGCCCCGCGACATATATCTTAGATTCTTTTTCCACAGTTTATTTAAACATAGGTCAAGCCTCCGCTTAACTCAATTACGACTTCAAAACTAATCAAACAGAGCCAAATCAGCAAATATTCGCCCGAAAATAACAAATGCCACCTATCTCAGGTAGCATTGTCAAAACCAATCTTTCTTACCAATTTCGACGGGAAATTTACACTTGGGAAATATCCACCGTCTGTTTACTATCCATCCTTAACCATAATGGTGTCTGATAACCATTCCTTTAACAAATAGGGTTCCTTCCCCCTATCCTATGTCAGGTTTGTCTATGAACCGATATCCTGTTTCCATACCGCAAAATTAAATTCCGCTTACACCTATACCATAACCCTTAGGTTTAAGGATATGCAAAAATGGTGTCATCGCTACATCCGTTTTAAGATATGTAACAGAACTCTCTATCAAGAAATGTCAGAGCACTATTTTTCTTGCGCTTTTACCCGGTGCCGATATGATTACCATCCCCGTGGCCTCAGTATGCACGGTTACAGATTCTCCATGGGCAACGGCACTTCCGACGGTCATCCCGTCAACGGTAAAAACCGATACCGGTGTTCCGGCCTCCACTCCGCTTACATGAACGCCTCCGGCAACCTTGCGTACATGCATGTCGCTTTCGGTCATGCCGTCATGTATATCGCCGATTCCGGAAGTCTCGGCCGTAAGATTCCACGCCTCAAGGCTCTTTATCTTAGTAGGTCCGTCTGCATAAACCTCTACCGCACCATTATGTGCCGCGTCCTCAGTCGGGAACAACCTTACGGAGAAAGCCCATTTGTCGTTTACAAAGATATCCATTATAGAACCGTCCACGAAGGCATGGAGTGTTATCTCGCCGCCATCCTGTATTTGTTCAGGCAGCATTCCGGTATACACACCGTTGAAAAGCCAACCGTCGTTGTTAAGTCGCTGCAACGTCGAGAAATCTACTTTCACACAGTTGCGTAAAGGATCATATTCAAGCATACATCCTTGATTGCCATGGACGAAAAACTTTATTCCTGTCTTATGACCGCTCTTCTCGAAAGTCATGCGCACTTCACAGCGGTTGGTGGCTATGTCGGTTATCTCCCGGTTTCCTGAAAGCTGCCAGTCGCTCTCGGAATAGCTGTTACTACGCGACCGCATGGACTGGAGCTCACGTGCCGGACGCTGTTCGAGCTGGTTGGAAGCGTTCAGGCTCCATTCACGTGGAAGACTTATATTATGGGCCCAGCCAAGCTGATAATTGTCGGCTCCCGGCAACTTGTCGGGAACAATACCCATAGCCAACGTACGGTCGCCTGTCTGATAAATGGAAGGTGATAGAAGTCCGAAACCTTCGCGACTGGTACCGCTGAGTTCAACCCGTCCGGGCATAGTTAAAGAAGTGGTGGTGCTGAAAGTACCGTCGGCGTTGATATCGCCAACCCAATACACACATTGAACGCCACCGCTCAGACCAAGAGGCGTTACGCAGAACAGCCACTTGTCTCCTATTTTTGTTACGCTCGGCATCTCCCAGAAACTGCCGCCCGAATCAACGGTACCGGCCTGGAAGAAAATCTTGCCGTCATTGCTCCAGGTGTTGCTGCCGCGGTCCAGTTTATGAAGGGTGCAGGCCCCGCGTCCATCTTTCGACGTACCGACAATCATATAGTAATCATTACCGTTACGGAACACGAAACAATCGCGGAAATCATCAGACAGGCCTCCGGGACGGCCATCTATAACTATACCTTTCTTTTCCCACCCTATCAGGCCGTCATCCTTCGGATTGGCCTCGATGATGCGGGCGCGGCCATAGTCAACACCGGTATAATAGGCACGTGGTTTGCCGGAGGTAAGAACATCATCCGTAAAGATCGTACCGCTCCAGCAACCTTTGGTATCGTAAGAAGCCTCGGGGATAATGGCTATAGGTTCCTCTTTCCAAGTACAAAGATCCTCCGACGAAACGTGGCCCCAATGAAGGCGGGACATATAAGGACCGTTTCCGTTCTTCTGAAAGAACAGGTGATATCTGCCACCGCTGTATGTCAGTCCATGGCTTTCATTCATCCAGTTGGAGGAGGGCATGGCATGGAAGCGGGGGCGCAGAGGCTCATCGTCCCACCACTGTGCCGGATATGCGAAATCAAGCTCTGAATCGGGATTCGCAGCCAGCCGCGCGGGATCCTCTATTGTATCGTATACCTCCAGATCGTCGAGCATACCGTTGAAACCATCTATGCGGAATATATCCATACAAAGACCGTTTCCACTGTCGCTGCCGAGTCGCAAAACGCCTGCAGCAAGTTGATTCTTGGTCATGCACTTTGTCTCGCCCACCAGCTCCGCACCATAATAAAGTTTCACGGCGCGCGTGGAACCGTCTACGGTGGCGGTAAGTCGGGTCCACTCCTGAAGCGGCAACTTGCGCGAGGCTATCACCTCGCCGGGCCAGCCGCCTGAGTAGAATTTAAACGAAAGTGTTCCCTCGCGGCCAAGATAGAAGCCGAAACCGTTCTTGGCATCACTGTCGAAAGTTCCTGCGACAAGCACACGGTTGTCTGTGGTGGCATCGTGGGCCACGATAGGGTAAGTCTGCGGAGCTATCCACATCGACACCGTATATCCTGAGCCGTCAGCCGGAATAAGCTCGGGAAGCAATGATTCAACACGGGTAGTGTAGCCGTCAAAACGCAACCCCATGCCTGCTGCTCCGGGAAGATTAATGGCGGGACGCACGGCGTTGACCGGCAATTTGGTTCCGGAAACAGACTCGGTGATGCAACCATCCGGATCAAGATCCATCGGAAGCCATGCCACACGAGCCGCCGAAACCGGCAGTATCGAAGCCGCCATAAGGGCGGACAGGGATAAGATATGTTTCATGATGCTATATTCTTACTTGTTCTTTTACTTATCACAAAGTTAACACATTGCATTGCTAATAAATACAACAGATGTTATAAAGTATGCAAAAAAGAGACCACAGTCATGTTCCACTGCGGCCTCTTTATAACTTATGTCGATTTTTTACAAGTTTATAATCGTGAAATATGCCTGATTACTTCAGATACTCCAGACAGTTTCTTGTAAGGATATCGATGTTGTTCTGGTAGATATTGGTGTTGGAATTCTGATGCCATTCGTAAGCCGCGGCACCCATGGCTATGCAACGGCCATGATTGGCGGTAGCGTAGAATTCAACGAAGGCAGCCACACAGTGATCGCGTACATGGCCCCATGTCGCCAGCACCAGTGAATTGGTGGTTTTCTCGAAGTTCGCGATTACGTCGGCTTCCGAGCCCTTTCCGTAAATATTGCAATCCCACAGGCAGTTGTGGTCTTCGCGGTTACCGGGGCCGATAAGAGGTATCGAAGGATAGCCGTATCCATTGGGGTCTTCGAGGGTGATTCCCTTGTAGATAGCGTGTGCGCTGCGGTCGTAGTAACCTTGGCCATCGGCACCCGGACGGTCGCCTTCAGGACGGAAATCCCAACCTAACTGCGGGTTTATGACCCATACGTCGGTACCTATGCCGCCTCCTCCGTTACCATAAACGGTCGGAGCCATATTCTCGGGGACTATACCGCAGGGAACGGTAAGCTGAGTAGCCATATTGGAGAGGAACAAAGAACCTCCGTTTTCGGAATAAGCCTTGAGATCATCTACACATCCCACTATTTCGGCCGGCATGTTCTGCCACCCCATCGGCTGACCGACACGGTCATTCTCGATCCAAATCACAGGATAATAATCGGGGTCGAGGGTGGCGATTTCCTCGGGAGTGATAAACTTGCCTTTACCCGTAGCCACGTAATTGTCCTGGAACCACTGTGCTGCAGCCTGCTCGTCATCATCAGGCAGCGCACCGGGATTGGCGGCGGTAAGGAGATAGGTAACTTTCACATCAAGTACCGGCACGGTAACCTCCACACTCTGGCCCTCAGACATTTTGCCGTCTTTAAACAGAACCTTGACTGTATATACCTGCGGTTCTCCCATGGGCTGAGTCCTGAAAGTGTAGCTGGTAGCGTTTGCCGGAAGAGTGATGGCTGCGGGATAATCGGCATTGCGCATTACTATCACCTTGTCGATATCGCCGCCGGGAAGCGACCATCTAAGGGTTACCTTACGTCCCTGTACCGATGCCGTAACGTTAGAGGCAGGGGTAACGTAGGGAGCGTCCTCATACTTCACGTCGGAGCAAGCTACCGCGCCAAGGCATAGAAGAGCCGCGGCCGACATGCGGAATATATTATTGAAATTTTTCATTTCCTGTTTTCAGTATTAGAGTTAATTGTAAAGACCGCCGGCGTTGTCGATCTGATCTTTCGGAACCGGGAAATAGATATTGGATGCGGGAAGATATGCCCCCTGGTAATATGAGTGGTGTCTGACCTCGGATGCATAATATTTGTTTACGGTCTCCACCACTATACCCCAGCGCACAAGGTCAAACCAGCGGTGTCCCTCCATAGCGAGTTCCAGACGGCGTTCCATACGCACCGCTTTGCGAGCATATTCCTGATTCGGGAAACTTGCGTAAGGCTCCACGCTGTAGTTTGCGACCATGGGATTGCAATCGGCAGCCGCCTTGGAGGAATCCATCCACGAGGCTTTGGCGCGGTTACGGATATCGTTGACCAAAGTGCAGGCCACATCAAGATTTTTATTCTGTTCCACAAGAGCCTCGGCCTTCATAAGCATCACATCGGCATAACGTATAAGCAGCATGTTCAGGGTATTGGCACCCCAGGGAACTATACCGGTAGTACAATAGGGACTGTCGGGAGCCGTATAAGGCTTTTTGCCGGAATGGTTTCCATATAGTGCGAACTGGTTGCCTATCTGACACTCATCGGTATAAGGGATGCCGCGCCAGGGCATTCCGCTGCGACCCATCGTAAAGTCGAGACGGGGGTCTACATTACCGGCGTAATCGGCTGAAAGCACATCCTCATCGTTAAACGTATCGAACAACGGCAGACCGTTGGCGTCCGTGCGGAAAGCGTTCACAAGATTCTGAGAGGCGAGGTAGAATCCGTCTCCGTTGCCATATACGCCGGCACCGTCGGCTCCCGGAATCTTCGGGCAGTTCAGACAGTTGTTATAGTTGAACTGATTCGGGGTATTGGCGCTTGAGAACTGGACTGCGAGTACCGCCTCATACTGATTGTTGAACGTCGGGTCCGACATATCGAGGAAGTTGGGATAAAGGCTATATTTGCGGGATTTTATAACCTCATTGGCATAGAACTCGGCGTTTGCCCAATCTTTGGTATATAGCGAAGCCTTGGCAAGAAGAGCGGCGGCCACATACTTGTTGAAACGGCCGGGAACATCCTGGCTCTCGGGCAATATTCCATAGGCATCCTTCAAGTCCTGCTTAAGAGCGGCCATAGCCTGGTTTTTCGAGTCAGGAGTGATGGCTACCTCGCTTGGATTATCCTTCTCCGTAAAGAAGGGGAAACGTTCGTAACAACGCCACAGTTCGAACCACCAGAAAGCACGCAGTGTCTTCATCTCGGCGATTACCGACTCCACATTAGGAATATTGTCGTTGCCGTCAATGGCCTTGATGACTGTATTGCAACGGGCTATCGCATAGAAACAGTCTCTCCACTTATAGTTTACGGTCTGCATATCTGAGCGCACGTTGCCCACTTCAAGCTGGTGCATGTACTCTTCATAGTTCATATCGCCGCCACCCTTCAGGGCATCGTCGGAACGTACGTCCATCACCCAGTTGTTTATCGGGGCTGCGAAAGCCTCGTTATTGCCCAGAAAATGGTTCATGAGCGTGGCGTAGGCGGAGGTAAGGAGTTCCTCGTAGTTGTCCGCGCCTATTTCAGCCTCCGAGAATGTTCCCTGGGGCTTGGTGTCGAGCATGTCATCGCAGCTTCCGAGGCCTGCAACCGAAGCCAGGGCCAACGCTCCGATGAAAGCTTTGTTTATGATTTTCTTATTGAGTTTCATTTTGGATTCAGTCTGATTGGTTAGAACTGCAGATTTACACCGATGGTGAATGTGCGCGAGCGCGGGTAAATGGCATTGTCGCGACGGTCGCCCCACGCACCGGGCATGATTTCCGGATCGAGACCTTTATACTTGGTCATGGTAAATACATTCTCCACCTGTCCGAAAAGGCTTGCGCCCTGACAACCCCAGCTCTTAAGCAGCTTCTCGGGGAAGTCGTAGCTTACCTTGATATATTTCAGTTTCATGTAAGAACCGTCAGATACCATATAGGTAGAGAAACGGTCTTCCGAGTTGTCGTTGGTAAGGCTTACGGCAGGTATGTCGGTATTGGTGTTTGTGGTAGTCCATGCGTTAAGGATGTCTTTTCCACGGTTTGTATTCGCTATGCCCGACGACATGAGAGTCAACTGAGTCTTGTTGTCGTCGATGATATCGAAACCGAAGTCTCCGCTGAAGAACAGGTCGAGGGCGACTCTCTTATATTTGAAGCCGAGGTTTATACCCATGTTCAAGTCCGGGTTCGGGTCTCCGATTATGCAGCAGTCGGCATCTGTGATTTCTCCGTCGCCGTTTATATCGCGGTATATCAGACGACCCGGAGCGGCGCCGCGCTGATAAGCGTGGTTGGCTACCTCAGCGGTGTTCTGGAATATGCCGTCGCAGACATAGCCGTAATAAACGCCCATGGGTTCGCCTTTCATCAGGCGCACGTCCGAGCCTATGAAGTCCTGACGGCTGTTGAGGTCGAGAAGTTTGTTCTTGTACTGCGACAAGGTTACGGTACCGTTCCAGGAGAAGTCGCCGTAGCGGGGCGATACATATCCGAGGCTTATTTCCCAACCGATATTGCGCATGGAGCCGGTGTTGAGCCACTGTGTGGCATTCTCACCTGCCACGTCGAGCGCCGGCGGGTTGGTAAGCATATCTTTGGTCTTCTTTATATAGAAGTCGGCAGTCAGGTTAAGGGCACCTCCCAGGAACTGGGCATCGAGACCGATATTGTTCTGCGTAGTGGTCTCCCAGGTAAGCAGAGGGTTACCTGTTTCTCGTATCGTGATACCGGTGGTGGTGCTTGAACCGGTACCGGCCAGATCGTAGGCTCCATTGCCTGTATTTACGCCATAGATTGAATACGTGGGATAAAGAGCGCCGATGTTGGCGTTACCGTTCTGACCCCATGAATAACGTATCTTAAGGTCGGTGAGTATATCGTTATGCGGGAACCAAGGTTCGGCGGTGGGTCGCCATGCGAGCGAGAACGCCGGGAATGTACCGCCGCGGTGTCCCTTCGCGAAACGGGAGTTCGCATCGCGACGTATGGTGAACGATGCCAGATAACGGTCAGCGAAGTTGTAGTCGATTTTACCGAAAAGCGAGAATACGCTCCACTGGCTCTTGCCTCCGCCGGCTTCGATTCGGGTCGGATTGGAACCGGCTCCAACCTGCATGTAGTCGGTGCTTTCGAACATGTAATCGTAGCGTTTCCCGCTGAGGTCATTGAACGTATAACCTATAGCTTCCGTACCGATCAGGGCCGTAAGATGGTGGACATCCGCGAAAGTTTTATTGTAGTTGGCGGTGTTGGTCCAGGTCCAGGTGTCGCCCTGACCATATACGCCGAACACGCTCGTCTCATCGCCTGAATAGTAGGCTCTCTTAAGGTCCTTGTTGAAATACTGTGAATGTTCTATACCGATATTACTCTTCAGCGTAAGGCCATCTACGGGTTTCACCTCTACGAAAGCGTTACCGAGTATACGCCATGAACTGTGATCGTTGTCCTTGCCGAGTTCAAGAGCTTGGACGGGGTTTATAAGGTTGTTGATACCGAGAGTTTCGGGCACCATCCAGTCTCCGTTCACACCCTTTACCGGAAGAGCGGCGATCGTTCCCATGGCCGCGCCGGCTATACCTCGGTTACCGGCGTCGCCCATGCCGTGGTCTGTCCAGCGGGCCACCATCAGGTTCTCACCTACGCTTACATATTTGCAGATATCGAAACGGCTGTTCAGACGGGCCGAGAAGCGCTCGTAATAAGTCTTGTCGACTACGCCGTCCTGATTTATATAGTTGGCCGAGAAGAGCACCGAACCCTTATCTGAGTTGTTGGCTACGGTTACCGTCAGGTTGTTGGTCCAGGCGGTACGGTATATCTCATCCTGCCAATCGGTATCGGTAGTGGGGAAATTGTGATTGCCGTTCACATATGGAGCGATAACAGGATTGGCGCCATTGCCGTAAATCGAATGGTTGGGAGTGATATTGGCGTTTCTGGAAGCGGCCCAGTAAACGCGGCCATACTCCTCGGCGTTAAGAAGGTCGAAGCGTTTGGCTGTATGCGAAGCCGAAAGCGCATAGTTTACATTTACGCTGAGACGGTCTCCTTTACCATGCTTGGTAGTTATGATCACTACACCGTTTGCTGCACGCGAACCGTATATGGAAGCGGAGGCGGCATCTTTCAGTACCTGCATCGTCTCTATGTCGGAGGGATTGATACAGTTTATATTGTCTGTAGGCACACCATCTATGATGTAGAGAGGATCATTGCTCGAGTTGGCGGTCGACATACCACGTACGCGAATAGTACCTGTGCCGCCGGGAGCGGCATCGGGAACGACATTCACACCGGGCATCTTGCCGGCCATGGAACTCATGATGTTGCCGGAGTTCTCGGAAAGAGGTTCCTTCATGTTCATGACTGCTACCGCACCGGTAAGGTCGGCCTTGCGTACGGTCTGGTAACCTACTACCACCACGTCGTCGAGAAGCTGTGAGTCGGAAGTGAGTTTTACCAGCATTTGAGACTCTGCCTTAATTTCGGCAGTCTGGTAACCCACATAAGAGAATTTCAAGGTAGTTCCTTCCGGAACAGTCAAGGTAAAGTTACCATCAAGGTCTGTTGCGGCTCCGACTCCCGCTTTATGCAGGGCCGTAACCGTAGCGCCGATCAGGGGTTCCCCGTCTGCTGCGTCGAGAACGGTACCCCGGACCGTGATGGTCTGCGCATGTGCCGAGGCGGCTATCGCCAGCATCATGAGCCATACAATGAATTTGTTCATGCTTAAAGGTTATTGGAAAAATATTATTAATAATTCTCTGAGTCTTGTCCCCCTTGTTGCCTCAAAACGGGATTACGCTATAATTATATCGCCCCGCAGACAAACCCTTTTGGGGAATGTTCACGGGGCAAATTTATCTCATCCTAAGCAGAGAGGTATATCAATCTCGTAATTTTAATATGAAATTTTAAACCGCTGTAACAATCATTGCATGCAATGCAACGAACGTATCATCATTTTAACATTGGGCAACGATTCCACAATGTCATCTCCTGATTTTTAATAAGTTTTAACAGCGAAGATTCATACTTGAACCATTACTCAGGCATTTATCAACCACGGAAAGACGCCTGTCCGTTACAAAAAATGATATTCCGGCATTAAACAAACGGCGCCCCCCTTCCACTTCTCATCCCTGTATTCTGGAAGTACGGCCTTGCAGTTCGGACGGAAGTTCGCCGAACTGGTCTTTAAAGCATTTGGCAAAGTAACTGGGCGAAGAATAACCTACCTTGTAGGCCACCTCGGCCACTGTGATCTCGTCATCAGCCATCAGCAGTTCTTTTGCCCTTCTGAGACGGAATAGCCTCAGGAGGTCGGCCGGAGAATAATTGGTCAAAGCTTTCAGCTTACGATAGAACTGCACGCGACTCATACCCATGCGCGATGCCATCTCCTCCACGCTCAGCTCCGCGTCTCCCATATCCCGGTCAACCATAGCCACAAAGTTACGGTAGAAAGTTGAATCCAGTTCCGAGAATGGATCCACGCTACTCTTGGGATTCTCACTCTTGGCAGTTTTCTTCACGCTTTTGGGAATCTCGGGAACCGGCACCTCGGCTCCCGGCGCGGCCTTAAGCAGACGGCGGTTGGCAATTACAGAGGATATACGCGCAAGCAACACCTTTTCATTAAATGGCTTGGAAATATACCCGTCGGCTCCTGACTCATATCCCGCCGCGCGTTGCTCATCGAGGGCGCAGGCGGTAAGCAGTATTATAGGTATGTGACTTGTAATTGACTCGCCCTTAAGCCTGCGGGTCAGTTCAAGACCATCCATGCCGGGCATCATCACGTCAGACACGATACAATCCGGCACATATTTCATAGCCGCTCTTATTCCGCTTTCTCCGCTGGGAGCTGTAATTACATTATATTCCGGTTCAAGCAGTGTGCGGGCTACAATACGCAGATCTTCATTATCATCCACAACCAATACGGTAGGTCTGCCGTTGTCTTCCAGTTCCTCATCGGAGCCACTCGGTATCTCCACCTGGCCTATCTCGGAGGTTATATCGCTCTCGGTCCGGTTCTCAAGTCCGGTCATGTCTCTATGTGGCTCGACCGGAGCCATATCGGCACTTCGTTTCGGAATCGTAACACTGAATATTGTGCCTTTACCCGGCTCTGACGACACTTCGATTGTTCCGCCATGTAGCTCCACAAAACTTTTCACCACTACCAGGCCTATTCCCGACCCGCCGGCATTCCCTTCGCGTCCCTGGAAAAAGCGCTCGAACAGATGAGGTATATTCTCGGCCGGAATACCCTTGCCGGTATCCTTTATTCCGAATTTTATCTTATCGGGAAGCGAAGTGTCGAGATTGACGGTTATACTGCCGTTAGACGGCGTAAAGCGGAACGCGTTGCTCATGAGATTAAAGAATATGCGCTCCATCTTCTCCCGGTCTACGGCTACCATACATTCAGAGTCGGGATTAAGCTCCAAATCAAGCTTGATGTCTTTTTTACGGGCAGCCCCCATGAAGGCGGCTGTCCACTCCTTGAAGGCCTCGGTAATATCTGTAGCCGAAAGATTCAAATCAAGTTTGCCACTTTCATATTTTTGGAAATCAAGTATTTGATTGATAAGCCTCTGAAGGATTCTCACATTTTTCACGGCAACTTCCAGCAGTCCGCGTGAACGCTGAGTAAGTTCCGGAGCATCCGCTACAGTTTCAAGTGGCGACGATATCAGTGTAAGGGGAGTTCTGAGATCGTGAGAGACGTTTGTAAAGAAATTCAGTTTTGAAGCTGTTGCCTCATTAAGCTGAGTATTAAGATTCTCGAGATCATCACGTTGTTTACGCAACGTTTCGTTCTGTTCGGCAAGTATCGCCTGAGTCCTTTTGCGGGTCCAATAAAGGCGTAATGCCAGAAATGCCACCAGAGCGGTCATTATAAGCAATGCCAGAAGACTCCACAGCAGAGTCCTCAGGTTATCTCTTGTCTGAGCATAGGCCGAAATTCTGGCACTCAGACTTTTCACATTACTCAGAGCCTGCTCGAGAGTATTGGCTGACAATAGCTGAAGATCTACATTCGAACTATCTATCGCCATCGCAGATTCCGCGATAATCCTGCGGGGTTTCTCTTCACCTTTCGCCAGCCCTATCGCATCGTTGAGTATCTCGGCACCGTTGGTGGGATATACGAATGTGGCGTCGAGCAATCTGTCGGCGACAGCCTTAAGACCTATATTCGGAGCACCGTCTACGCCCAACACACGTATATCGTTTCTTCCGCGTCTTTTGGCAACCTTGCCTGCAGCAATGCCCATACGGTCGTTGTGGGCATAAATAACCTCGGTTTCGGGATAAAGATTCAGCAACGAATCAGCTATTCTGGCAGCCGGAGCCTCGGTCCAGTCGGTAGCCACACTTGCCAATATCTTTATCCGTGGGTCCTTCTCAACAACTTCGGCAAAACCTTCATGACGGCCATTGGCCGGAGAACTGCCGTCAAGGCCTCTTATCTCTATGACTCCAAGAGGATTTTCAGCCGTATGCGAAGGACGAAGATATCGTTGCACATAGTGGCCTACATTACTGCCGATAAGGTGGTTGTCGGCCCCATAGAAAAGGTCGTATTCATTGTTGGCTGTCTCTCTGTCAAAAACCAGAACCTTTATACCGGCTTTGTGAGCCTTGGTTATAATTGGAGTCAGAGCCTTTGCCTCACGCGGGGAAACTATCAGGACATCCACTTTCTTATCTATAAAATATTCAATGTCCTGTATCTGACGGGCATTGTCGTTTTCAGCAGACCTGATTTCAATCTTGGCTCCGGGATGCTGATAAATCTCAAGCATCATCTCACTGTTCATCTTCTCGCGCCAGTCGTCATAACTGTTCTGGGAAACGCCGACACGCACTTCATCCTCTCTCGCACACCCGGCGGTCAAGACAATAAAAATGGTCAGTATCAGTATTATTGTCTTTTTGAGTTTTGTAAGACTTAGATTTTTAAGGTTCATAGGAAGTATCCAAGGTATCTGTCGCAAATTTAGCTAATTTTTTAAATTTTGATATGATGAACACAAAAATTTAACCCTGGTGGCATTATATGAAACAGATTTGGCATATTGATGTTTCACCCTCCCAATACAACAATAAGAATAAAGCAATGGGAAAGATAGGGAAAAACATGCGAATTTCATACATTTGTAATATCTCTTATATCAACGGTAACGCTGTTTGTATATAAATTTCAACCATTGGGGTAACTTTGCAATCGTACGGCATCTTCATAGGTTTGCAGGTTCTCATTTTCACAAAAAACAGAATGATAACGAGGGCAAGCGCAGACTGCCGGGAAATTGGAATTTTAATTATAACCAGATGAATATTCAAACGCTAATCACAACCGCCGTCCTGGTCGGATTCTCGGCATCGGGAGCTTTTGCGGCTGAAGAAATCCAGATTGCAAATCTCGGACCCAACAACACGATGGTGAAGATTCACGATGTGGAATCCAACTACCTGCTTATTCCCGTTCAGGAGAATCAGCCTGTAAGCCACGTGAGAGTTCTTGCCGACAACCAACTGGAAGAAACTTTCAACATATCGCTTGCAGCAACGAAAGTTGATTATTATGTGCCTTTCGACATGAGACGTTTCAAAGGAGACCACCTGCTGCTTGACGTGCGCACGAATACCGACCGCACAAACATGAGAGACGGTTCTCAGGCCGCATGGCTTAAAGACATGCAGTTCTGCAATACCTTCGACACTTCCAACCGCGACAAATTCCGTCCTGCCTTTCATCATACTCCGGCATGGGGATGGATGAACGATCCCAACGGAATGTTCTATAAAGATGGTGTCTGGCATCTTTATTACCAATATAACCCTTACGGCTCGAAGTGGCAGAATATGACATGGGGACATTCCACATCCACCGACCTTATAAACTGGGAGGCCCAACCGATAGCCATACGGCCAAATGCCCTCGGCATGATTTTCTCAGGGAGTTCGGTGGTCGACCACAATAATACAGCAGGTTTCGGTAAAGACGCAATAGTGTCTTTCTACACCTCGGCCGATGCTTCTCAGGTTCAGTCTATGGCTTATTCTACTGACAGCGGTATGACATTTACGGAATATGAGGCAAATCCGGTGATAGCGTACGAACGCGAGAGCCGCGACCCTAACATATTCTGGGACGCCGACCATAACCAATGGGTACTTGAAATCGCCTCAGCTCTGGACCACGAAGTTGTATTCTATACATCTCCCGATTTGAAAGACTGGACAATGGTTTCCAAATTCGGTCATGGCTACGGATGCCAAGATGGAGTGTGGGAATGCCCCGACCTGATGAAGGTTCCCGTTCAGGGCACAAATGAAGAGAAATGGGTGCTTCTGCTCAACATCAACCCCGGAGGACCTGCCGGAGGCTCTGCCTGCCAGTACTTCGTAGGAGAATGGAATGGCAAGGAATTCAAATGCGACAACGGTCCTGAGACAACTAAATGGATGGACTGGGGAAAAGACCATTATGCCACCGTTTCTTTCTTTGACGCACCTGATAACCGCAAGACCGTAATGGCATGGATGAGCAACTGGCAATATGCGCCTGAAGTGCCTACCATGCAATTCCGTTCGGCAAACTCACTTCCACGCGATCTCTCCTTGTTCAAGGCTCCTGACGGTGAGTATTACCTCGCATCGGCACCATCGCCTGAAGTCAACGCATTGCGCGGTAAGGAGCAGAAAATATCCATCGGATCCATAGGCGCATCAGGAAAAAAAATACAATTGCCAAAGGCAAACGACGGGATATGCGAGATTGCGCTCAACGCAACTGTACCTTCAGGTCGCGAGCTGGTGCTGATTCTTTCCAATGAAAATGGAGAACAGGTAGAGATGAAACTTGACGGTACCAAAAAGAATTTCAGCATGGACCGCACTAAAGCAGGCATATCTGATTTCAGCGAAAATTTCCCGGCAGTTACCGCCGGTCCCGTGTATCCTGCCGACGACAATTATCAATTCCGTATCTTCATAGACCGTGCGAGCATAGAGACTTTCGTAAACAACGGACGTCTGGCCATGACCAATCTGGTATTCCCTACATCTCCTTACACCACTCTGACTGTAAAGGCAACTGGAGGAAAGGTAAAGTGCAACGCGGCCAGAATATACCCCATTATCCCGACCAAAAATCCCGACGTAATAAAGTAAGTTAAGTTAACGGTGGCTTTGCCACCTCCGTAAAGAGTATAATATAGAAATGGCACAAACAGCTATTAAAGCAATCCCAGCTAAGAGCAGTCTCGCTCAGCTGATTCCCGTGATGCTCTGTTTCTTTTCGATGGGTTTCGTAGATCTTGTCGGCACGGCTACAAACTATGTGCAGAAAGACCTTAACCTCTCTGAATCATCGGCATCACTATTTCCCTCGCTCGTGTTCTTCTGGTTCCTGATATTCTCGGTCCCGACCGGAATGCTGATGAACCGTATCGGACGAAAAAAGACCGTCCTCCTGTCTCTCGCCCTGACCCTCATCTCGCTCATGATACCTCTCTTCGGAGAAAGCTACATGATAATGCTTATATCGTTTTCTCTTCTCGGTATAGGCAACGCCATCATGCAAACATCTCTCAATCCTTTGGTGACCAACCTTATCAGCGGCGACAAACTTGCATCGACCCTTACATTCGGACAATTTGTAAAAGCTATTTGCTCGTTCTCCGCCACAATGATCGCTCCCTGGGGGGCGACCGCGGCAATGACATTCGGGCTCAACTGGCGCGTAATGTTCCTTATCTATGCCGCCATCTGTCTTCTCTCCATAGCCGCTCTCGGAGCCACACCTATTCAGGAAGAGCGTCCAGACAAAGTGTCAGGTGTTAAAGAATGCGTAAAACTGCTGAGCCGTCCGTTCGTGCTGCTATGTTTCATCGGCATCATGTGTCACGTAGGTATCGACGTAGGCACAAACACCTATGCACCGAAAGTCATAGCGGAACGTCTCGGCCTTGCGCTGAACGAAGCTATATTCGGCACTACAATCTACTTTATATGCCGTACCGTAGGATGCTTTCTCGGAGCGTTCCTGCTGCGCGTAATGCCGGCACGCGTTTTCTTCGGCATTTCCGTACTGATGATGGCCGCCGGAATGGTAATTCTCATGACCGCCTCAGGTCTTTCCATGCTCTTCACCGGCATAGGCCTGATCGGCTTCGGCAACTCCAACGTTTTCTCCGTAGTATTCTCCCAGGCTCTTCTGAGCTCTCCTAATGAGAAGAACGAAGTTTCAGGTCTAATGATAATGGGATTGTTCGGAGGCACTATTTTCCCGCTCGCCATGGGCTTCGCGGCCGAAGCGATGGGCCAGATCGGTTCGGTAACCGTCATGACTGCAGGAGTCATTTATCTTGCCGCCTACACTTTCTCCATGAAACATGAATAAAACAAAAACTACCGTACACCCGGTAATCAAATAATCGAAACATGAAAGATTCAATCGTAGTCGGAATGGGCGAAGCCCTCTGGGATGTCCTTCCTGACGGAAAGAAAATAGGCGGAGCACCAGCCAACTTCGCCTACCATTGCGGCCAGTTCGGCATTAACAGCATAGCCGTAAGCGCTATAGGAGATGACAAATTGGGACAGGAACTCTCTGAACAGTTCGATGGAAAGAAACTGAAATACAATCTTTCCACAGTACCCTACCCTACCGGAACGGTACAGGTGGAACTTGACGATGAAGGAGTGCCCCAGTATGAAATAAAAGAGAACGTGGCTTGGGACAATATACCAATGACCGACGAGCTGAAACGCATAGCTTCGAAATGTAAAGCCATCTGCTTCGGTTCTCTCGCCCAGCGTAACGTAGTTTCACGTCAGACGATCAACGCTTTTATCGATGCCATTCCCGCAGACAACGACGCATTGAAAGTATTCGACATAAACCTACGTCAGAATTTCTACACAAAAGAAATTCTCACCGAGTCTATGAAGCGTTGTAATATTTTAAAAATCAACGATGAGGAGCTTGTTACGATATCGCGTCTCTTCGGCTATCCCGGTATCGACCTGCAGGACAAGTGCTGGATTCTGCTTGGGAAATACAATCTTAAAATGCTTATACTGACCTGCGGAATAAACGGCAGCTATGTATTCGTACCCGGTAGTGTTTCGTTTGTTGAGACTCCAAAGGTAGATGTGGCCGACACAGTCGGGGCCGGCGATTCGTTCACCGCTGCCTTTATCTCCAGTCTGCTCAAAGGCAAAGATGTGATAGAAGCCCACAAGACAGCCGTAGCCGTCTCGGCTTATGTATGCACTCAAAACGGTGCGATGCCCGACATACCTAAAGACCTGATAGACTGATAAGCTTTCCCTATAGATAGATTATATTCGTTTCGGAGGGCCGGACTGCCATAATAAGTCCGGCCCTCCGATTTTTAACATCAACTATTTTCGCCCCTTTGATTAACGAAAATCTCCGTTCAGCGCGGTTTTATGACATTTCAGTCATTTGCGTACAAAATATTTTTTTGCTCACTAACCTCAATTACTTAATTTTGAATTTGAATACTCTGTAAATACTTACAATTTACTTAAACCATACATGAAATGAAAAAATTCTTACTTCTCGGATTGGGTACCGTTCTCGCCCTTTCCGCCAACGCTCAGTTCACATCCGGCGGTGCAGCCGGCGAAAGTGAAAGCACACCTCGCACATCTCTCGCCGAACAGATGAGCCAGAGCCGCAACGTCAGCTACTCTGACAAAAGCTCCACAAGCAACTACTCCGGTCGTTTCGGCCTCGGCTATAATATGTGGAGCACCATGCCTTCCCAAGGAGATGGTGCAAACTACAACGGTGTATATCTAGAGTGGCTCGATGCCGTAAGTTGCAGCAAATCAATACCTCTCTACTTTGATTGGGGTTTCAATCTGAACTACAACTACCGCAAGGATGAGACAGAATCAACTAAAGTCACTTCCAATCTATTTCAGATAGCAGTACCACTGCAGGTTGAATATCGTCTACCTGTAGGCGAGAAGGTTCATATCTCACCCTATCTCGGACTCATAGCTCGCGTAAACATTCTCGGTTCCGGCACATCTGAATATGAAACCGTTGGATACACAAGCGGCTCCAAATACTCCGCTCCCAGATCTTATACTAAAAAAGAATCGAAAGACATCAACTACTTCGACAAGGATGACATGGGCAGCTCCGAGGCTTGTTGGAAGCGTTTCCAGCTTGGATGGAACATCGGTGTCAACTTTGACTTCAACAAGTTCTATATCGGTCTTTCTTACGGCACCGATTTCATGGAAATCGCCAAGAAATGCCACTCCGGCACATTCAAAGTCGGAATCGGCGTAGCTTATTGATAATCACTGATGAGAACTATACTCAAAATCGTTCTGCTCCTGGCAATGCTGTTGCCGGGGGCAGACCTTTTCGCTAAAGGCGAAAAGCAACTTACCATGCCTTATCAGATAGAGGGCACCGGAAAGACCGCTTCGCAAGGCTCATATCTCGTAAACGTTACCGTAACCTCGAAAAAAAACAAAATAGATGATGCGGAGGTTGCGAAATGTGCCGTTCACGGAGTATTGTTCCGCGGATTCTCGGCGAAAGGCTCATTGTCAGCCCAGAAACCGCTGGCACGCTCGGCGGCAGCCGAAGCTGAACATGCTGATTTCTTCGAACCTTTCTTCAAGGAAGGTACAGCAACACGTTATGCCAGCACGGTTCCGGGCTCGCGTACCGTGGTAAAGGTAGGCAAACAGTATCAGATTTCCGAAACCGTCGAGGTCCGCAAAGACCAATTACGTTCCGACCTTCAGGAGGCAGGCGTTTTAAAAGGACTCTCTTCGGGCTTTTGATTTGAACTTCATATATATGAGACTATATGAGACACTCATCCATAATCTTAATAGCCATAACGATGCTGGCCTTTTTAGCCTCAGGATGCAATTCCGCCAGGGAGGTCAGCAGCGCTATAGCCACAACCGACTTTGAAGTAAGCTGTCTTAACTGCGACAACGGTGTGCAGTTGCTTCGCTCCTGGGGAAAGGGCAACAACAAATCTGACGCACTTACGCAATGCCGCAAAGCGGCTCTCGAGGCGGTACTCTTCAGGGGTATAACAAAAGGGAGCGGCAATTGCTCGCCGAAACCACTTCTCCCGGCGGCTAACGCCCGCGAGAACAACCGCGATTTTTTCAACAATTTCTTCAGCACAAAAGGAGCCTGGAAAAAATTTGCCCGGCTCGATGAAAAGCGCGGATCGCGCCTCGCATCCAAAAACTCCACTATCGAGAACTGGGAGGCTACCGTATCGGTAGATCGCAACGCACTGGCTCAATATCTTATGGAGAATGGGTTCCAGGTAGCGCTCTGATCTGACCCGTGCTCCAATAATACCACCCTTATGAAACTGAAATTTCTCTCTATAATACTCTGCTCACTGTTACCGCTGTTTGCATTCGGGCAGGCCAAGAAACCTACCATAATGGTAGTTCCCGCCGATTCCTGGTGTTTCGAGAACGGTTACTACACCACTCACGACAACCAGGGGCGGCAACAGAAAATTGTAGATTACGAACGCGCCGTAACCGAAAATTCCGATTTGCTAAGTGTAACCACTAAAATCGGAGAACTGATGGCAGACCAGGGTATGCCTCTTAAGGATCTTTCTGCCGCCATCAAAAGCGTGAACCGTAACATGGAGGAAGATGAACTTACCGCAAGTTCCACTTCAGGCGCATCGCTTGCCGAAACACCGTTGCAAAGACTCGCCAACCGCGCCAAGGCCGACATTATTGTTGAGGTGGCGTGGAAGGTAAACACAACAGGACCTAAAAAATCGGTTACCTACACGTTACGCGGACTTGATGCATACACCGACAAGCAGGTAGCCGCCGCCCAAGGCACCGGTGCCCCATCTTTCTCAGCCGAAATACCCCTCCTTATAGAAGAGGCGGTAATAGGCAAGATGGACAATTTCACCGCCCAGCTGCAGAGCCATTTCGACGATCTTTTCGAGAACGGCCGCGAAGTAGCCGTTACAATACAGGTGTTCGACAACGGTTCCGGTCTATCGCTCGAAAGCGAATATGACGGCGATGAATTAACCGATATCATAGATGACTGGATGGCCTCGAATACCGTAAATCACCGCTACAGTCTATCTGATGCCGATGAAACCCGCATGGTGTTCGAACAGGTCCGCATACCGCTTTACCGCGATAACGGCAACCCAATGGACACCCGCCATTTCGTGAACTCCCTTCGCAAATTCCTGTCAAAAGCCCCTTATTCCATAACCTCGAAAGTCGTTACCAAGGGACTTGGCAAAGCAAACTTAATCCTCGGAGAAAAATGAAAAAGATATTATCGGCCTCTATAGGCTTTTTGCTCGGCATATCCGCCGTATGGGCCGACTGCCGGATTGAACTTAACATACTTCCGGCTTCCGGCAAAGATATCCCGCAGGCCACAGCCGAGGCGCTCACTACAAGACTTACGTCGGCCGCCGTATCTTCGGGCGCGGTAAGCGCCAACTCCGGTTCGCCATTTTACCTTACGGCACGTTTTGACCATCTTAACACCGGCACATTGCCCGGCCCTCCGCGGCAACACACTCTTACCACAGAACTTACCTTACTCATAGGGAACGCAGAAACTCAGACCGTAATAGCGTCCAAAACCCTGACACTTAAAGGAGCCGGTACTTCCGAGCAGAAGGCCCTGCAAAATGCCCTGCGCATTGTGAACGGGAACAACGCGTCTATACGCGACTTCATAGCCGGAGGGCGCCAACAGGTTGTTGATTATTACGACGCTCACGCTCCCCAGCTCATGGTTCAGGCTGAAAAGGCCGCCGATACCGGCGAGTACGGCAAGGCTCTTTTCCTGCTTACCCAGATTCCGGAATGTTCTTCAGCCTATTCCTCTACTCTTCCATGGGTAAGGAAGTACTATTCACTTTATGCAGACCGGGAAGGCGAGCTCCTGCTGAAACAGGCCCGCATGGCATGGTCTACCGACCAAACCCCGGCGGGGGCTTCCGACGCGGCGGAAATTCTGGCTACAATACCGGTAGATTCAAGATATGCCAAAGAGGCCGATAAACTATTCGACGAAATCACAGCCCAGCTGAAAGACGACCATCGTTTCGAGACCCGTCAGAAATATGCGGATTCCCTGGACCTCGAAAAACGTAGCATCGAGGCCGCAAAACAGGTAGGTACAGCCTGGGGCAACGGACAGAAGTCCAATACCACCATTATTCCCGGTCTGTGATAGGTCGATACTTACTCATAATATTCGGACTTCAAGAAACTTAGCGATGAAGATAATAGACATATATGCAGGTATAATGTGCCTGCTCCTCCCTTTGGCGGCCTTCGGACAGACTGAAGTTCTGACTCCACAGGCCAACCAGAAGGGGAAATACGGCTATGTGTCGGCCAACGGCGAATTCGTGATTTCGCCGCAATACGATGAAGCCAAACCCTTCTTTCAAGGTAAGGCCATAGTACGCAAAGGGAATCACTTTGGCGTTATAGACGAAAATAACAAGACCGTCATACCGCTGAATTATAATCTTATTTCACCGGCCGACGAGAACACTTACATGGTGGCTGTCGACGGGAAAATAAAAGATGGCAGACTCATCGACGAGAAGTATGGCTTCATCTCTACCTCCGGTCAGGTCATAATAAAGCCGGAATATGTAGAGATGTCGGAATTTGACCGGCACGGGCTGGCAGCCATACGCCACAAGTCCGGCAAATGCGGTTTCATAGACCGCAACTACCATTTTGTGATTCCGGCGGAGTTCGATTACGTAGGGTTGTTCAACAATAAAGGAGTGAACTGGCTGAACAAAGGTGGTCGTCCCAATGAAAACGGACAGGTAAGGGGTGGACGCTTCTTCCTCGTAACCGCAGACGGCAATATGTTCATACCTGGCGAACATGTGGCCATAGGATATTTCGCACCAAACAAAGCCAACTATTCCAAGGAATGGCTCAATTCTCTAAAACCTACATACAAACGCATATGGAGCGATGGAGACCAATCCTACTATTTTCAAAAGAAAACATATCTGAACACAACGCCGGGCTCACGCATTCCCGATGATATGAACGGGTTCTGGACAGCTCCCGATCCAGACGGATACCGAAACGGTGTCTACGATGCCGAAGGCCGTACTATCATTGAACCCGGGAAGTACTACGGCGCTCTCTATCCCGATGGTGAGATTTCGATCGTAATCCCGAAAAAGGACCAGATGAATTACCTGAATACCCGTACAGGACAGATGGTGCTGACTAAAAACATCGACTCCGCGTTCGGATTCCGGAATGGATATGCAGTATGCAAGGTAGGCAATGAATATTTTATCGTAGACGAAAAAGGAGGATGCTGTTCCAAGGGATACGATCTCATTTTCCCCGGGAAAGACGGCATGCACATAGTTTCCGGTCGCAACGGCTTTGGCCTGATAGGTTTTGACGGCCATGAGATAATACCCTGTACCGCACCTGATATATGGCCCATACGTGATGGATTATGCATTGTGAAGGTCGGCTCTTCTTTCGCATACGCTGGAAAGAATGGGTTCGCGACCCAGGCGATCTTTTCCGATGCCAACAATTTCTATCAGGGATATACATGGGCAAAACAGAATGGCGCATGGGATCTTTACGATACTTCTTTCCGTAAGATCACGACAAAACCCGTATCGAGTGGCATCTACAGCATCGAGTCGTCGGTATTCTGGGGGAAGGACATAATCAGCCGTCAATATAATTGTTATAGCCTTAAAGATGGCTCGCAGTTGTTTGCCAATTCCTATTCCGATGTGGGTAATTTCAGCGCCAACCGAAAAGACGTGGCCCTGGTGGCCAGCCCGGACGACAGCAAAAGATGGGGAGTGATAGACCTCCAAGGCAATGAACTAATCCCGTGCATGTTTGATAAAGAGCTCGCATTGAAGGCCTACGACATGTATCTTGAAAACGACCGCCGCCCATGGACTGCCTACGACACCCATTTCCTGAACCTGCGCCATAATCCGGCACGTAACAAATTCAGCCTTACCAACAAGATAGACGAATCTTTCTGGGATTTCTGATTCCATTACCGGAATCATTAGTCAAGAGTCTATATAGAGCCTGTTTAATAATAACTTGTATAGAAATGATGAGATTTTTCAAACCAATATATAAGACCGTTCTAACCTTTATGTTGGCGGCTTTATCGATACAGACGGCTTACCCTGCTGTCCAATCAGCCGACTCGCTTAGATACCGCCGCTCATCGTTGTGCAGTTTCCTTATAAAACACAACGAGGACAAATTTGCCCAGGAGATTGAAGATCAGTTTCTGAACATTCCTATCGATGGTCAGTTCAATGACCACAACCTGTCGATAAGAGTGCTTAACGTTCAGGCCAAGAACGATTATGCCCTGAGCATAGCCAATTTCATAGAGAATAACAATATTGCCTCACGCCTGGTAGGCAAATGGTTTAACCGCAATGTCTTCACAGGTGAATGCGACCTCAATACCGTAAAACAACGTGGTCTTTACGATGCATCGGCACTTGACCATGAACTCGCGTCGCGTTCGTCGTTGGGCAAAGCCCTTCTCGAAGATGCAGGAGAAGACCTTATAGGACGTACATATGTGCTTATGAACGAGATCACATATGTAGACCGTGGTGAGCAATCCGCCACATGGGGCGCAGTTGGTGGGATATTCGCGGCAGCTCTCGGGGCAGGCCTTGGTCTCGATGCCGACCTCTCCTCGGCCCTCGGCAACACAACCCAAGCCCTGATATCATCCTACAAGGGTTTTTCGGTAAAGATTCGTACATTACTGTTCCGTCTCGTCTGGGATGAGCAGACTGCCAACATGTTTTACACCAAGCATTATGGAGTGACAGGCGACCCGAATCTCTCAGGCACTAAGATGGCCTTCGATCTCGACCGGCCAAACTACCGCATGGAATATGTAGGCGAGATCATATCGAAAGGTGGCAAAACTTCATTCTTAGGTATAAGCGAGGAGGAACCTCAGCTGATGATACGCAAGGCGTGTCAGCGTGCATTGGAAGAGAATATCTCTGACCTTCAGACCAAATATGAAGAATTCCGGATCAAATCCCCGATAATAGCGGTTGAACCTGAAATCACTGCTCAAATAGGACTTAAGGAGGGAGTAACTCCACAAAGCCGTTTCGAGGTATTGGAAACCGTGGAGAAGAACGGCAAACGCGAATACAAGCGTGTAGGCGTGGTACGTCCCGTAAACGGCAAGATATGGGACAACCGTTTCATGGCAAGCGAAGAGGGAGCATACGGAGCCGACTTCGGCCACACCACCTTCAAGGTAGAGTCAGGCCGCAACTTCTACCCCGGTCTGTTGCTACGTCGTATGGACTGAGCATATGTTTAGTTTGAGGAGGCCGCATCGAACTATGCGGCCTCCTCCTTTTTACCCCGTTCGGAAACATAAGTAAGTCATCCTTAAGGAGCTGCGAAGAATAAACGCACATATTAGAGGTGATTATTTTGAGATGATTCCGAAAGCCGAAGATGGCGCAATGCAGGTTGCCACCTATGAAACCTTGTTGAAGCAGTCGAAAAGAAAAAGGGAAAAGAAACCCTCATATGTGAAATCAAAAAATGGTGGAAACATTTGGCGACCTCAAAAAAAAGCTATAAATTTGTACTCGCTATCGGAAACATCAAAGGAAAGATGCCGGAGTGGTCGATCGGGACGGTCTCGAAAACCGTTGTACCCTTACGGGTACCCAGGGTTCGAATCCCTGTCTTTCCGCTGACAAGAAGATTGAAACTCGCTGAAAATCAGCGAGTTTCTTTCGTTTTCAGAGATCTCGAAATGGGGTTAGTCCCCCAAACTAGTCCCACCCCTCGATAGTAGATTTTAACATTTTTTATATGCCGAACCGGGTGCTTATTGCTATTTCGACACCTTTTCATCGACGTTTTCGCTTCAGGTAGCTGCGTCTGTAAGAGCCAAAGATATTATGCTCATAGGCGTATTTGACAGCACGGGCAATCTCATGTTGGGGTAAATCAGGTATAAGCTCCCGTATGAAGTTTAAAGCCTTGGAATGTTCAACCCCAGCTTTACAAAGAATCCCGGCGTAGGTGAACGCAGTGTTGTTGCGGCCTCGGCCAAGGGATTGCTGAGTCCATTTTTTCCTGAGCATATTGATAATGGATTCATCAGTGAGGATTTCCATGCTTAATCTTTGCAGGAAGAAGCTTGTGTAATCATCATTCTGAATTAATACCGGCTCTCCATTATCTCCCTTTACGACAGTTTGAGCAATGGGAGTGGGTTGTGGTACTTCTTCAGATGGCTCGTAGTGGAAAGGTTGTACATTGGGGTTTATCCACAAATCTGGATCGTATGAAAGATAATTTCCACGCCCTAGGTCAGATGTTGAGGTATCACAACCATATCCATTGAAAATCTTGAGCAATTGGCTGTAGAGATCAGCATGATTAGCCTTGTTGCGATTGTCGTGGAGGATTATTGCTTTTAATCCTTTTCCACTTGGAGTTTTGAAATAGGCATAAACACAGGGGAAAGTTTGTAGCCATTTCTTACATTCATCCAAATTATTCACATGGTCAAAATCAAGAGCAGTAAATGAAGAATATACAGAACAACCTGAAGCATCCCTATGGGTAAAGACTCCATTCCAAGTAATAACCGGCAGTCTTCTTTTAAGGGTATCAAATTCGTTCTTGTCCTGCACTGCTTGCAACTTTAGAATCTTGCTTTTTATTTTGCACCAATCCCCAACCCTTATCGTCTCAAGGATGGAATTAACATTAGAACCAAATATTGGATTTTTGACGTTTGCGATTCCACTGAAAATACTGATTCCGGTCTGCCAGTGAGAAAGAATCTTGATAGTTGCAACCTTCTTTTTGTCAATTCTCTTTGAGGATTCTTTTATTGTGAAATATCGCTGAATATCGGATGCACTTGGTTTGCCCTTAACTCCTAAGGCTGCATATATTTCAGTCAGAGCTTGTTTGATTTCATCCTTCGGGTATTCGTTCCCCTCATGGAATTTAGCTGTTAGGTGTTCAACAATCTTATGGTGGGGCATATCATCCACCGGAGTTGGTGCCAACGCTTCTTTGATATAATCCTGCCTCCATTGCAAATCTTCTAGTCCTTTTCGACCGAGAGCATCATAATATTGGTGGTAATAGGTTGGAATAAAGGCACACTTCTTGAGTACATCAGGCTCTTTCTCCCTCAATTCACAATACAAGATAACCCGACGCTTGAACTGGCTATCCTTACTCCATTCCATAAAGAGTTTCTTCACATCCGGATCTTCATCATCTACATCGAGGTGAATATTGACTGAATTTTTCAATGCTTTTATCAAAGACAAGTCACCTTTATAGATTGTGTTGGCTATATCCCACGCTCTTTTTTCGGCGATAGCGATAAGACTGTTTTCCACTACTGTTTTATCGCCGTTCTCATCTTCTGAGATACAACAATACTGGTCTGCGTGACCCTTATCGATCATGGCTTCAAGTGATTTGAGCAGACTGTCCTTGTGTCTGGCGTTTTCAAAGTTCTCGATATGCTTTCGAGTCTCTGCCCGCTTGTTGTCAATAGTCTCTTTCATTTCTTCTTCTGACACAAGTGGCTTTCTCAGATAATAATAGAGGTCAGCTTTCAGACGGAATTGGTTTTCATCAAGTCGCTGCCGTCCTACTATCTGCTGAATGTCCGTCCCCACATCAATAGTCAGGGATTCTACATTGGGATTGGCGAAAATATATGAGTAGGCAGATTCAGAATTAAAGTCAGCTCCGATATAGACAGTGGAGGTGCAGAAAGTAAACTTTTTATGCTTCTCACCTCTGCCCGGAATCACACCTCTAGTAAATTTTGGTTGGTTATCATCACGCCCTTTGTTGAGTGAATTGATTCTATCGTGGTTCTCTTTCCTAGGGGCACACAGGATATTTACCTCATCCGGAGTCAAGCCTGATTTTTTGATTACATTGATGATTGACTTGACATCATTGAGAAAGAACACAGCTTCCTTTGATTCTATACGTTCATCACCCACATTCACATACGGAACATTACCGGATTTGTAATTTCTGATAATCTCACAGCATTTATCGGTGATGGATTTGGTGAGCTTGATAACATTTACATCTGCCTTTCTGATTGAGTGCTCAGGCCATTTAAGCTGAACGAAGGTCAGATCTTTGAATTGCTCGGTCATTTCAAGATAAGATTGGAGAAACGGAGTCGCAGAAAGATATACGACTGACTCAAACTTTTTCAGAGCCGTATAGAATTGATGCTCGACGGTTGCTTTGAATGGGGCATCGCCTATTATCTGCTGAAATTCATCAACCACGACTCGGAAACGGTTAAGCTCAATACCCTCTTGTTTGAGTAGCCCTGTTATTCGATCCAGTGAGTCATAAGTGGCAAGAATCTTTATACCACCATTTCTGACATATTCAATGAAAAGCCGGTCGAACTGTTCCAACTCAGCTTTAGATGGAGTTTTGTCACTGAAATATTGCTTTTGATCCAAGAAGCGGTAGAGGAAAACATTCTCTCCAATATGCTGACTGTATTTGTTGAAAAGGAGATGTTTTCTTGGCATGGCAATTATCAGAGGTTCGTTACTCTTGATAAATGCTTCTGTGGCACCACATCCGCATATTTCTTTTGCAAGGATATAATGCTCATGTTTGGGGAGATCTTTGAAACCTTCCCAGTCTGAAAGGTATTTGATTCCTTCGGGGATAGATAATATTGTTGTTTTCATTGTTGAATTTTTGTTGTTATTGGTTAGACGGCTCTTCTCCGAAGAACCCCTCTTGCTATCGCAAGCGAGTGTGAGTGTGTTTGATGTTGGTAACCGGTCGAAGACTGGAATGGAATATTTTATTCACAGAAACACAAATATATATAGCATTTTTCAGTGATTTGAGCACTTTTTTATTCCACTTTGTGGACTACCAAAACCATACACTCACATACTCACAGGCGAAGCCGATAGAGGCTGGCTGTCTTTCAAGCCAGTCTCATCAGTCATCATCTTCTATGGCTTGTACCAGTGGAGATTGTCGGCATCACAGTTGGAGACATTTCCGTCTTTGAATACTATGATCCAACCAGATGAAGTTGGTTCTTTGAGAAACGTTTTTCCCACTGCCTCAGCCATATCGTAGTCCTTATATCTCCCATCTGCTTGCTTGACGCTGACATATTTTTCTCCATTTGCCCTTATCTGGACGTTAAAAGGTTTGATAGTGTTGAAGTCAGCAGTCTTGGCATTCCAGTCAATCCTTACCCAACAAGCGTGATTCCCGTCCCGGCTTACGCAGAATTTCCCATCATGAAAAAAAGCATAATCCACACCGTTATAACTGAAGATTGTCGGATTCCTCTTTTCACAAAAGTACTGGTTTGATACTGTTGGAGTTGGAGACACCGATGATTGAACAGGAGAAAGACCTGTATGGAAAGTTGCTCTTAAGGCATCGTCCAGATAGACAGTGGTAAGAACCTTATTGACATAATTCTCGACGTATTGCTTTCCTGTAGCATCAATTTTGATATCGAGCCGTTTCACCTTTGTGATGGTGTTGGAATCATAATCTCGAAAAGCGTAATAGACATGGCTTGCATCACAGTTTAACCAAAGATTTCCGGCATAATACGGTCGGAATGTTATGCCCATCCATTCCCATTCATCATATTTCCCATTCTTCACAACATCAATAGGAGGCTGAGGCTCTTGCCATATTTGTTTTGGTGGAGTCGTATTGGTGAACGGGAAAATAGGATTGGAAGACTGCTTACGCTTGTCCATAACCTTTTTTAGCTGTTTATTGTACTTCTTAGCCCCATTGGAACCTTTAAAGAACTCTCGCATCTCAGGATCGCTCATGATTTTTTGTCTTTTTTGAGGTTAATTCGAGAGCCACTCCCATCTCATCAGCGAGGAATGCAATCAAAGAATGGTAGCTTTCGATTCTGCGTCTGTTTTTGGGAATGATAGTAAGAATCTCCTGAAGAGTCATCTTGATTTCCATTCCTCTTGTCAGTTCCACCACGCCCGCGTAATCACACAGAGCCTTAATATCGCTCTGGAACTTTGCAGGAATGATGGTCTTAATCACTTGATGGTTTACTTCACGGTTGGCACCATCCCGGCCACCCCAAGAGGCTACGCTTTCGTAGTCGGCTTGGAAAATATTGTTGTTTGTAATCATCATATCATCAATAAGAGTATGATGGCTTTTAATCTCCGTTTTCGGCGGTTGAAAGCGATAACATTACCAATCACTCTCATCAATATACTCATCGTCATCAAGGTCATCGTCTCCATCATCATACCAATCAGGATTGTTTACATCTTCATCCTCTTTGGGTATGTTCAAGAACTTACGTTTGATGTCTTTCCAGAACTCCCTTTCTATAAGTTTTTCAACTATATAATTTGGGGAGTTCTCATCCGGACCGTTACCGATCAATTTTACCAAGAGTTTGTATTGAGCCGTAAATTCGGAGATTTGCAGCAATTCTTTCATATCCTTAGTAGGAACGGATTTCTCTTGATAGCCACTATTATAATAACAGCAGTATTGAAACTTCTTTGACTCTGAATGAAAGAAGAATTTGTCAAGCTCATCAAAGATTGCTCTCTTAACACCTTCCTTATGTTCCGGTGTACCATAATTCTCTATGTCGTTGGAACCCATCATCTGAAAGTAGGCAAAGATTTTACCCTTTACGAACCCTTTGAAAGAGGTGTCTGTAAACAGTCTCATGTCCTCTGTCGGCAAGAGTGTGAGGAAGCTATAAGCCTCGTTTAAATCATTGAATTTATTCCAGTAAGGATGTTTCTTTTTCTTCATCATGATAATATTTGGATGCCTCCCTGCTCAGAGCACGCAGCGGAGGCGAGTTAATAATTGGGGTCGCTCTGTCGCCCATACGTTTTACTTTAGCAATCGCCCTAGATTGTCTTTCTGGTAAACTGTTATGTTCCGATTCTCTAGTTCCTTGATTAGAGACAATATCTCATCTTTAGTAGGCTCGATAAGCTTGACCTGCCGATTTGAGTTAGCTCCGATATTCACTTGAACGGGGTTAACCGAAGCCAACAAATTAGCGAATATCGATGCCTCAGAGAACTTCATGATAGGCTCTACGGTTATCATCGTCTTAAAGCCGAGTGAAGATATCTTTTGCATTGCTGCTGCTCGTTCTGCAATCAACGGTGCTGTCGATACATCCTTGTGGTCAATATCGCTTTCCATTGTGGTGCAGAAGATTAGTTTGTCTTTCAAGTCAGCATAGAGCTTGTGATTTACAAATTCCAAAAATCTTGCAGGATTCTTGGACTGGAGCAAATACTCATTATCCTGGTATTCACACAAATGGTCGAAAGTAGCTTCAATCCATTCGGAAGGGAAATCATCAGCAAACATATCTGTAGAGCTGCCAAGAAAAATGAATCGGTTCTTGCCCATGTTTGTCTTTAGCTCCTTTGAATCTAGTCTCTAAGTCAGATCGTGATGATACCGACATTGGATAGGCTTCATGTAGCAGTACAAACAATCATGGGAACAACCGCCCTTGATTGGATTGGTCGTATAAAGTTCATTTCTGAAATTATACATATTACCTTTACTCTTATTCATTGTAAAGTCTGTTTAAAAGCCACCGTCGGAGCTGAGGACGGTGGATGGAGAACAACTTGGTCAGCTCATTTTGGCTCCCTGACTGTTTTATTCACACTTGACCGTTGATTACACGGTGAACATGGCTTTTAGAAAGTCCGAGTTCAGAGGCAATATCCCGGAGACTTACCCCCTCCTCGTGAAGCTCTACTATGCGTTGCCGGACGAATTCGTCCAGTTGGCTAGTTCGACCTCCTGTTGACTGTTCCAAATGGTCATTCTCACATTCGAAATCGAAAAGTTCCAAGTGTAGGTATGGATTATCGGTGATAATACATGATGCTACCTCTTCCATTCTGGAGACTTCACGGGCTTTAATCTGCTTGATATATCTCATGGATGGCCCTTTGTAAGAATTCGAGATTCCGAAGATGCTGTCTGCAAAGTTGGCTATGACCTTTGAACCTGCCAAGTTGTTTTGATCGAGGGGTTTCTTGAGATTCCGTTTAACCGTGTGTCCCACTATCAGTATAGTAAGGAGAGGGTTAAGCTCCTTGAGCATCTTGAGTTTTTGCATGAAGAACTTAACTTTAGTGATGCTAAGGTTTTGAGCTAAGATGCACTGAATGTTATCAACTATAACCAGTTGTGGTACATCAATATCCATTCTAGATTCAATTTCCTCAATCAGATGCTCCACGCCGGCATTGCCATACTGCATGATAGAGAAAGATATTCGTTCAAAATATCCATCTCTGAAAGGTGCCTGAATGTAGCGGCGAGCAAACTGTCGAGTTGATTGCTCAAGGTCGTAATAGTACACCTTCCCATCAATTGATTGGTCAGTCATTGCTTCATTGCCCCAATGGTTGTAATGAGATGAGTAAGAGATACCGATATCCACCGCAAGGATTGACTTCGCTGAGTTCGTATCTCCAAAGAGAATCCCAAGCTCATTCTGGAACAGGAATGTTCCGAATACAGATTTAGGAGGTTCAAGATATTTCGGATTATTGATAATCGACTTCGCACTTGCGTTGTGAAAGTAATCTGTCATAGAATATAAATTAGAGGGGCTGGAGAGAAGCCCCTCGGTTGATTACTGTAATTCTGATAGTGCTTTGTCAAGATAATCCTTTACAACAACTTCCTTGCTCTTATTCCCATCTCTCTTTGCATTCTGGATGGAAAGGAACAGAAGGGGTCGCATAGTATGAAACATATTGATTATTTTCTCTCCCATGTCCTGCTTCTCATCAGCACCATTGATCTGGTTTGCTATCCACGACCAAATTTCAGTACCTTTGAAAGTCGCAGGGCTACCTTTACGAATGTCTGAGATACCCTCGTAGATATGCTCATACAAGAGTCGATTTGGCTTGTCGTTGAAGAGAGCAGGAGTGTTGCCTTTCTGAAGTTCACCCATGTCTTTCTTTACAATCTCTCTTCCGATCGTAGCATAGCCCGCTGCTTTGGGAGTCAGACCATCCTTAATCTTGTTTCGATAGCCTTCCAAAACCGGATGGCCTGACGTAGCCTCCAAATCTCTTGCAAAGTCTGCTGTAGATGTGGGAGTGTTGCACACGTTCATCTTCAGATAGGCTGCGCGGAGTTCGGCGGCATCGCCATACTTCTTGTACTGGAAAAGATACTCAAAGGGTTTGTTGGCTTTAAGTGCCAATTCCATTGCATGAAAACGAGTGTTGCCGTCCACTATGGCAAGGTAGTCATTTACCTCGTCTTCGGTAACGGAATGACCGTCCTCAACATCTATCAGTTCGTACCCTGCCTGCATCGCCAGTAGCGCATCAGCAAAGATTCCGGGGCTTTGCATCCCCACGGCGAGGCACCCTTCCATCATCTTCTTGTTCTTGATGGGATTGTTTCGGTTGGATTTGAGGACGCAGATTTTCAGGCCCTCAAAACCAATCTTGAGGCGGTAGATTGTGTCCACCGCAAGATCAGATTTTTTCATTATTCTGAGTTTTTATTACTGTCCCATTTCAAAAGGGACACTTTAAAATTGTCGGCATGGGAGTTTCCCACACCCAAGCGCGTTTTCAAGTTTCCCTCTTAGGACACGCGCATCCGTATCTATTCTCCACAATGTCAATGTGCTCTGCGAGTGGTGAGGTTCACTCTAAATCAATAGCACTCACTACCTCTATGGCTATTGATGGTCGCTTCTCTATCTGCGTCGCCCGCGCCGAATCTTCATAAGGTCAAGGGCAAGGTCAGCATCCACGACTATGATTTTCCCAGTCTGATGAATTGCGGGATCCAGAACGCCACTCTTTTTGATTCGAGCTGCCGTGGAGGTTGAGCATCCCAGCAATTCGCACAGACCCGCAAGCCCATAGACGAGATTTCTTTTCTTGCCATGCTCCTCATGGTAGTCTTCCTTAGTCAGACCAAACCTTTCGGCAGCGGCATCGAGAAATTCTTCGACAGTGCAGGTTACTAATGCTTTATTCATATATCTTTTATTAAAAGTCTACTCAAAGGTAATGGCTTTATATAGAATATATTAAGTTCGCTAAAAGGAATAGCGATACACTAAATCATTTGTCTAGTTCGTTAAATTCTCATAGAATTTCGCTAAATTTGCACATGGAAAAAAGAGACATAAATAGCCTTAAACGAGCGTGGGATAAAAGTGCTTCTGACCATCCCGAACTTGATGCGCTCTCGATCATCCCGGCGGGTGTTAGGGAGGACATGATTAATCGCCTCCTAAAAGTTCATGCCTCCACTGGCGATACCCCGCAAGCTGTATCTGGACAGTGTAGTCTCTTCGTAAAGTTGCTTACGCTCATAAAAGATTTTTATCAAATTTGTGAGAAGATTGACCCACTGGAATTTGCGAAATCCGAATACGAGCGTATATATGGGGCCGAGTTTCCTGAATGGTATATGTCTCCCATAATCGATACGTCGGGATGGGTTCTCCACGATGCGGAGACTCATGAGGAGTACTTGATTTTTGAGAAAAGTGAGTATTTCAATCAATTTCTTGAAGCAATTGATGCTTCCGTCTCCGATGGAAAGGTAATAGGCCAGTTTATAAAAGCGTGGGGAGAACGCAAATTATCAGATATTCCTGCCAAAGTCCCAAATTGTTTTATAGGATCTGAGGCGGGTAAACTTTTTATAATTTATTTTGGTGCCGCAAAAGCAGAATGGCTTCAAATTCAATCTATAGTGCATAAAAATGAATATTTTGATTTCATCACTAATCTTACACTAGGATTCCATAATATCATAGAGGAGAAATATCCAGATATTATCGCAGAATGGGAATGGTATTGGAAAGATAGAAATCAGGAAATGTTTTCTATCGCTTCTAAAATGTTGATGCAAAAAGATCTTGGAGCAAACCCAATGGATAACGAGCATCAGGCCGAGAGCTATGAGTTCTTCCTTACAAGCATACTTTATTGGGACATAATTCTTAAGAATTGGCCTGAATTCATCTTCTCCTATCTACTGCCGGAGACACTTCAAGATGTGTATATGCAAATGAAATTCGCAAGATTCTTGAATTTGCATCCTGACGGTAATGCTTTTAAAACAATGTACTCCAAATTTTGTAGTGAGAACAGCATTACACCTCTAATATATGTAAAGCATCTGGAAATCGATACAAAGGGGCAAGACAAATTGTGGATTTCGCCTTCATTTAAAGAGTTGAATAAAAAGTCTCCCATAGAAAGATATAATATTATCCACCGGCTATTCGACATACTATATGAGTGGGGAGCTTTTGGTGAGGATCTTGATACATTTTCGTTAAAGACCCTTTTCGCTTATCGGTTCTCCGGTGTTATACCCATCCGTGAGATACAAGAAAAATTACCTTGGGCAAAGTCTAAAACAGAACTGGCTCTTTTAATTTACATATTAACAGAAGGGTGTAAAGGTCGTCGTCCTTACAAATTGGTAAAATCTTTTTTTGATGTGGAGTTGCCAAATATCACAGCACTAGTCATGCCAGCTGATGATAGACCTATGAGGACTCTTATTCTTCGAGCCTTTGAACACGATAAGTGAGAACTAACGCAGAGTTCACTTTCTCAACTGAAATCTGCAATAAATTCATCGGAATAAATACCGCCGATGAAAGGTCTAAAAACCTTATAATTGAGAATGAAGGATTCGGTCAGTGCGCTCATGAGAGCGTGGCCCGGTCTGGAACTCTCCATAATATTGCCCGGTCGTAGTAGCGTCGAAGAGAAAGCTACAGATACGATTGGTAGGATGGAACCGAAGTTAGTAATTTGTATGGCTTTAGACCTGCAAACAGAACGCCCACGCCCATCGAGGAGCTAAGTCGATCCGAAGAGGATTGATAACGGCTCTTCATTTTTTCTTTTACTCCCCAAAAGCAAAACAGCCCACCCGATTAAGAGTGAGCTGTCTAATATTTATAAGTCATCATGCATTGGAGGAAACATCCAGCCGGCATCGAATAGAATGTCTCGTATTCCTGTTGTCTGCTTGCTAACTTTGAATGTATGATTTGAAAGTTGGTCTGAGAATGGCTTGACTGTCTTAACGCTCATTGTAAAATTCCCGGTGTCCAGTATTTCAAGAAACATCGGTGCGTAATCCTCATCGATTAACAAGACCCCATCAATTTCGTGAGTTCCAATTTCATACACGTTTCCACTTGGAACCCTGATTTTTAGGCCTCTGAATTCCGATAAAGATTCATATGCGTCTCTGAGTTCCATACCAAATGAGCCATTGGTGAAAACGATATTTACAAATGCTCCATATCCTCCCTGTGGCTCAAAAGCAGATCCAAAGCATGGGTTAGAGTAATCCGGATCTCCGAATTCATCAACCATGAATTTTTTCTCCCAGTTCCCTGCAAAAGAAACAAAGTACACGAGAAGCAATTGAATTATGATTATCAGTCTTTTCACTGTAAGATTGTTATTAATGGATTATACTATGATTGCATCTACAAGTTTTGAATAAGTATTCACTCATAAATAATATGACGTTTTTGAATTCTATTCCACCCTTCAACTACCATATCGTCGAAAATTCCTCCTCGTATGGTTATCACACCTTCTTTCTTAGAGAGGATACGCCTTGTCCAGTTGCCATGCGAATCAATTTCATAACCAGAATATACACTGTTAGGAGTCGATTTATGACTTCGTGACACTTTCCTTAGTAATCCTTTTTCGTAAGCTTTTGTGATATGGTCATTGTATGGGTCTGAGATCCATTCATTATGTCCTGAAGTATTGAATTTCTGAACAATAGAGCCGTTATTCCTTTTGAATACTAGTTTACCTCCGACCATTGAATAGACATAGATGTCGTCAAGCCCCCACTGATTGTATTCTATCATTGTTATTTTACATTTGGCGGCATCATACTCATAACGTCGGACACGGAAAATTTCTCCATACCGAGTCCATGTCCGTTTTATAATTTTTCCATCTCGATACTCATTTTTAATTGAAGCATCGCCATCTTTGGTCTTATATCCAAATTCATCATAACGAATTGAGCTCTGTTCTTCAAGGGAACCTTGTGTCAGGTCGCCGAAGTTTACGTTTAGATAATATTGCTCAAATTTAATTTCACACGGATATCCTTTAACCAGTTCTTGATAAGCATCGGTAAGGTAATCAAGATTAATTCCTTTCCAAACTACTCCAGAAGCCGTCAAATAGCTGAAAAGGGAAACTACCGATATGATAAAATACTTTATCATACTATACTTATAATCCTTCATATTTGGATGATTTGCATTTGCCAATTATTTGCTTGTATTGTAATAGGAACAAACTGGATGCTAAAAAGCGTAAGCAATGATTTATAGTTTACTTTCATTATAAATTATATTTTGGATTTTCATCATAAATCAGTTAATTGATTGTTTATTAATTCTATTATCTTCTTGCAATTGGTTGCGTTACTATTAATGTATTCAATATTATAATTAATCCAGACATTAGGTTGCCAATCAGATTGGTATGACTTCACATTACCATGACTATCATATTTTATATTTTTCCCCAACAGGATACCCTCGTCAAACCCATTTTGAGGATTAATATTGTACACACCTTTTGAATAAACCTTGTTGTTGCTGTGATCTAAATGCTTTGTGATAAAGCCTCGGTTATTGTAATAATAGGTTGTGGCAATCTTTGATTCAAACCAAGGCTGCACGTCGGCTTTGGTTAATCGTTTACCAATATAGTAACAGAATCCGGACCTTTTCAAATTACCGTTCTCTCCGTAGTCGTTAAATTTATATGCTTGTTTTGTACGATCCCATTCCTGTGTAAACCGACTACAAAGTTCGCCCGTCTTTAATATGTCATGTTGTAATATAATCCCCTTTGTATTATATTTATATTTATGATTTAACTCAGATTTTATGCCATTCTTGGTTAAGTATTCTTCAAAATCCAGAGCTTCGAGGTTCTTGATTGCTGAGTATAAATCTTGTGGTACAGGTTGTTTAATATCCAATGAAAGACTAATCTCTTTCATTGATTTTTCAGAAGAGGTGTCATCGTAGATAAAGACTGTAGAATACATTTTTTTAGAAGAAATATATCTTTCCAAAATTATTCTTCCTTTCTCATCAAAAACAATGACTTGAATCTCGTCTATATTTTCTAACTGTCTTTCGCCAAAATTCTCTTTATACCACCCTCGGGTCTTTTGAACACTATATACTGGGCCATTCCAATAATTCTTATAATCATTATTGGACGTGTGGGGTTGAGCCTGAATGTGAGCAGAATTAACGAAGTAAAGAAACAAAAGAGCAAGAATCCAAAGACTCTTCATGTATCATGCGTTTGCCTATTGCCCTCTTGATTCGGCGGTTATAGTTTGGACACAAGAAAAGAGAGGACTTCATCACCTTTTCCATTGTCCGGAAGGCATCGCCAAACGCCTAAGACCCATGAAAAAGAAAGAATAAATGCCCTCTCTGTTGAGTCTATGCGTATGACAGGCATCTCGCCCGTCGCATGATGCAAAAGACAAAACAGAAGAGCGTAAATCCTTCCTCCTAGGGTCTTGTGGATATAATTTGGCGATTTCTCCGGACCTCGAAAGAAAGCTAACGCTTTTCCTGACCTTATGAATTTCTCCCCATAAGGTACTGCAAAGTTAGTAATAATTATTGGATTTTGCACTCTCCTGTGGCATTTATTCTTACAGTAATTAGGCGTTTACCCATTTTTGAGGCGTAAAAAAGAAAAGGCATACGACCGCTGCCGCATACCTTCTCAAAAGTGTTTCTTATAATCGTAAATATAATCAGCTTAAAAAGCTTTCTGGAATTGAAATCCCATTATCATGAGCAACCATCTCAAATGTTTTCTTGAACTCCTCTTTTGACCACAATTCTTCCTTAATCCTTTTTTGAAGAGTATAGGGATAAGGAAGTTCTGATAATAATTCTACCATCATACTAACCATCGTTGGGGTAATATTCGTTCTAAAAAGGTGTTCTATATAGAAATTTGTTTTAAAGTTGATTGGGGAATAATTATGTTTAATATGTCGTTCTGTGAAGTATGACTTGAAGAAACATTCAAAATAACCTGATTTATTCAGTGTTTCAATTTCTTTATCGGTTAGCTCTCGCGGATATCCATCATGCTCATATCCGTTCTCCAATACAACTCCAAACAATTCATTGAGTTCATTCTCAGGGATTAAACCATTATCAATTAATGAAGCTATAATCTTTTGTGGATATTGAGAGTAAATTAAATATCGTTTCCAATATTCGCGAACCTCAACAGGAGTAGTAAGGATATGACTTACTAGATTTGGATTGGCCTCAATAAATCTATTCCGTTTGTCAATATCCGATTTGATTATGTTAAGTGTACATTCACGCACTCGCTTATTACCTTCACCGTCTAAAAAGATTAGAGACTTTAGGAATTCGTTATAGTCTCTATTGCATGATTTAGCAACACAATGCATTATCTTTCCAACAAATTCTTCCATATCGCTGTCACTTACCATATCGGAAATCTTTTCTAACAATGGGGTAAGTGGCGTAGATTGAGAATATTTTGCAGGATTACAGTAATCTTCAAATTCTGCCAAGAGAGAGGAGGCTCCACCTTCGACGCTAATTCGTAATAAATATGAAGAAATAAAAGCAAAGAGTGTTAGTACATGAGCAGGCTTAAAATCAAATTCCTTATAATGAGCACAAACATTTCTTAATCGTCTCCAATAATTAAATTGTTCCCTTACCTCTTCCGGCATATTAAGAATTGCTGATTTGGAACCATCTGCTTTAGCTTGTTGGACAACTCTATCGAATGTCTTTTCATCCCAAGTTCCATCATTAGAAATATCCTTGCATATTTTTTGCCATTCAATCTCAACAAAGCCCAATGGCATTTTTCCAGCTAAAATTTTATTTCTGAGGGTCAACAGCATCCCTTGATATGCTAAAAGATATGCTGGCCGATTTATATTGTTTTTGTAACAACGTATTGCATCCATGAACAGGCCAACTGCATCATCACACAAGTTCGTTTCATTCCTTTTTAGCCACTTTTCAAACGATTCCATATTCAAAGTTGAGTTTGGTATATACAAAGTTAGTGAATTAACAAGGGATATCCAATTTTTTCAGGAGTTGATCCAATAAACCAGTAAAGAATAAACAGCCGCTAAACTAACGGCTGTTCTAAATTTCGAATATATTAAAGGAACTATACCTCCTTTCCGTTTTCGTAGCGATAGATATTCAGGCTCTCGGTTGTCATCCACTGGCAGTCTTTCAGCCTGAAAACATATTTTTCTTCAAGGGTGCAGAGGAATGATTCAAGGTCCTCGTACTTCTCAGATTCCTGTTTCTCTTCTTCAGTGAGATGGATGATATTCAGATACCCACCACAGAAGTCAAGTATAATGACATAGTTTGTTTCCATGATTATTTGTTGTTTATGAATTGATTTTTGATTCGTTGTACTGTCGAGATGCCTACGTTCTGAAGTTTGGCGATATTCCTGACGGAGTAGCCTTTCTTCAATAGCGTTATGACATCCTTGTATTGCTCTCGTAAGGCTTCCTCTGATTTAGTCGAGCCTTTCTTCCTTCCTAGTTTGCCACCTTTGGCTATGTAGTTTGCCCTCCCGGAGTTGAGACGAAATTTGATATTCTCTCTTTCAAGTTGGGCGCAGGTGGATAAAGTGGCAATCATAACAGGAGCGAACAGGCTTGGCTTGCCTTCTTCATCCAGTAAGGTGAATTGCTCCTTTTGAAAGTAGATATTGATTCCAGCATCTATCATTTCCTTGACAGTCGATAATACCTCAAAGGCGTTTCTGCCAAGACGGGATAATTCAGAAATCAGGATTTGTGTGATATTGTTGGATTTGGCATATTCGATAGCCTCCAACAATACAGGTCGCTCGGTATTCCGCTTTGCTCCCGATATGTGTTCCTCAAATACCTTTGCTATTGTGAGATTTGAGTATTCTGCATATCGGGAAAGGTCTGAAATCTGGCGTTCTGTGCTTTGTCTATCACCCACGCTGGAGACGCGGGCATAGATTATCGCTCGTTTCGTTTCCATTTTAATCTTTGTATTTAATGGGGACATGGCCGATGCGTATTCAAATGCCGTTATAGATTTTTTTGAACACATCCGCCGTTTGAACACAAAAAGAAGAGAGAACCGGTGTTATTCGATTCTCCCTTCCCATTGGTCAGGACAGATTAACCCAACTTGTCTTTATATTTCCTGTTGAGATAATCCATGAGCAGCCTACCCAGCACTATCGCTTTATCAATTTCTCGAAAAGTGAAGTAATGTGTCCGGGGATTGTCGTATCTGTCAGTTCGGATAGTTGAGCCTCTGAAATCTCCTTTTTTCAGGAAATCCTCAAAAGGGACACTGACGTTGGTGTCGGTTGAGTCATATTGGAGGTATATGTCTGCAAAGAGTTTACCACGATATAGATTCACTCCTTCAAACTCAGCGTTCCAGTCATTACTTACTGGTCTTGTCATCCTGAAAGTCTTGTTTCGACTGTTGGATTGCTTAATACCAGTCTCCTTTACCACTCTCAGGATTGTGGCATAGTTGATTGACAGCAGTTCCGGGATAGTGAGATTTTTTACAATTCCCACTTTCTTAGTCGGAGCCGTCCTTGAAAAGATGATTTTGTTGATATTCATTGTTTTCACAGATTTAGTAATACTCCTTCATATAGCAGCTCTCGCAGAGACTGCCAAAATCGTTTACATCTGATGGTGTCATACCTCGACCACAATATTCGCAATATCCGGCCACTGTATGATGAACCTGATTGGCAACCTCAAAGATAGAGGGTCCTCGATGCTCGATGGTTAGCTTAGAAGATGTAGTCTTCTTTGTCTGTTTCTTTTTCATCGGGTCTGAATGTTTGGGTTAATGTTTCTTCTTCATCGCTCTCACCATACCATTGATGATATTCCTCCACTATACGCTCAAAATCTTTCAGTTTAAGCATGGGGAAGTTAGGCTGATATGTATCATAGAGGTCTGAGGCGGTCATTGTAGGGTCTTGCTGGATAATCGAATGGATCTCATCTTCAATTTCCCATTCATCATAGTAGCCGTAACACCCGTTTTCGCCAACTTCATGAGGATAAGTTTCGGTACAGTCCTCGATGATGTGCTGAACGAACTTCCAGCACTTTTCGAGATCTCTTTTAACTGTGATTTCTTCATCGGTATGCGGATTATAGTAACCACAGCTAATATTGACGGCTGACACGGATAGACCTCTTTCTTTAAGAGTCTCAACGTCAGTCATTAGACCTACTTCGCATTTGTAGTTATACGTTTCAGGATCTATATCTTGAATGAATTTTTCACTGCATAAATCTATACAGCCAATGCTTGTGATTAGGTCAGAATTGCCTCTGCGATCACATTGAATTACGAATCTGCAATCGTTGAAAAAGGATAATTCGCAATGAGATGAACCACCACAACCAGTCTCTTCTTCCTTAAAAAAGACTGCTTTTAGAGAATCGTATTTTTTGAGGGCTTCCAATGCTATGAGAACGCCGTTCTTATCATCTGCTCCCAGTCCTTCGATTTGGTGGTTGGAGGGTGAGTAGCCAAAGATTATATCTCTGGTTTCTATTGCTTTAAAATCCTTACTGTGGTTTCGCTGTACTTGGTCTGCGTGGCAAACGATTGCTGGAAAAGTTTTAGATTCTCCTTTAATAGCATAGAGATTGCCATAAGAATCCTTACCCAGTTTTATATTTCCGGGCAAGGATTTGAGATAGGAAATGAGGAAATTCATCATACGTTCCTCATTCCCTGAAGGCGAGTGTATGGCGTATAGCTTTTTGAGCAAACGCCAGTCTAACGTTGTATTCATTGTTTCTGTTTGGTGTTATGCTGCCGTGGTGAACCATGTATCACCGGCTCCAAAGGCTTTACCTTCTCTGATAAGGTATTCTCTCGATAGACAGCTTATTGATATTTCTTTGTAGGTTTGGGTTTCCTCATTCCATGTCTGAATAGTGGTGATGTCCTCTTCATGGTGGAAATAGTCATCATCGTATTCAGCATAGAAGAAGTTTTCTTTGATGTATTTGGACTCACATTCGGAGTCGCAGAAATAGGCTTCCGCATCGGAATTGTAGGTGGCATCTTCCTTAACTACCCAAGTTCCACAGGCATCACACTGGGAACAATCCTCCCTGTGATGGTATTCCCCTTCGCTTTCAATCCAGACGAAATCCTCCAAATTATCCACATCTACAGATATTTCCTGCCCATGATAATAGCAGATTCGAGTCTCATCACAGTTGTAGTCATGGTACTCATCATAAGCTTGATTTTCATCGTCATCGTCGTAATCACCTTCCAGATTGAGGTCTGTGGTATCGAGACAATAATCATAATGGCAGTCAGCATAGTTGTAAGCGGTATTCCTGTCATATTCGTAGTATTTGAAGGAATCCTGATAGCTGAGAGTGTCGTATGTGTCAAGGTCGCATCTGATTGAGAACTTCTTATCTGCAAGAGATGTCCCGTCATTGGCCACAAAAGCTCTAGATTCAGAACAACCGGCTCCGATTTGCTTATAACCGTCGATATAACCTCCCTTTATACAGAGGTCAACGAGAAGGCGTTTCAGAACTTCATTGGATTCTTTGGAATACTGCCGTTCAAGCAGTCTCCATTTTTTACCATCTTCGTCTTTTACATCGGTGAAGATGATAGCTCTTGCCAGAACATAACCATCTATGTCAAGCAGATAGGCAGCTTTTGCATCAACGGAATCTTCATAGAAAGAATGTCTGTCTCTGCCCACCATACAGCTGCATCCATTGAAATCTCTACAGGCACATTCATCGTAAATCAGCTTAAAGTTATCATCTACGTGAAGTTCCACGTTTGGGGTCTTACCGAAAGTGTAAGTTTGCCAGTCCTGTGTAAACTCTTCCGAAAGCCAGTTTACAACCTGTTCGGATAGAATCTTACCTATTTCCGTTTCCTTTATAATAGCAGTGAAAAACTTGCCGGCTTTCATTTTATAGGGGTGATCGGTTTTTACGTTAATATACCTACAACTTTTTTTATCGAAGTCCTCGCATAATCCTTCCATGTGGTCGGTTTTATATTGAGCACTCCAGTATGTGTTGCCAATAAGAATGACTTTGTTCGGGAGCTGTTCATCCTTCTTGCCTGATTCCTGAATTGCATTGAGGACTTTCTGCTTTAGATCAGCCATGTTTCTTATTCTAAGCAATGACCAATCTTCGTGTTCCCGGCAAAAGCGAATTAAAGCGGGATTCTTGAGGTGTTGGAGCAATATTTTATTTTTTCTGCTCTTCACACCGTTACCATGCGATTCCAATCCGAATATATATTTGAAATCGTCATAGCCGTGAATATTGAACAATAACATTTTTGTGAGATTTTAATGTTCGACAAATAAAAAGGGAGACAGGCCACCGGTTAAGATGACTTGCCTCCCTCTTCGAAAGGTGGTTGCCCCTGTTTCAGAGTGAGATTGTCAGACTTCCTGCCACTGCTGACGTTTTCATAAAAGGCTCAATATCAATATCAGCATGAGCCTCTTTGAAGTCTGATAAAGAGAACGTACTCCTGGTAGTCGGGAGTTTTCGGGTAATACGCATTGTTTCAGTTGCCCAAGACTTGATGTCCTGAGCCTCCATGAGTGAGAGTATTCGGGCTTTGATGCTGTTGAGTCTGGTTTCAGCATCAGTCTTAGCCTGAATGAGCTTGCGGATGAGTGGTTCCTGAGCCTTGATATCTTCAGGAATTGAATACGGATTTACAAACTCTTCCCCATTTGCATCAGCCAAGAGAAGTTCCTTGACAATTTCAGAGGGGATTCTAACCAGTTCGATGAAGTCTGAAATGTGGTCGAAGCTGCCATCCTTCTTCGCTTTATTGCGGATGTGAAGGATGAAGATACGTTTTACCTTTGCTGTTTTATTCTGCAATTCAAACAGATAGGCATAGATAGAGAGTTGCCAACGAGCCTTTTCTCTCTTTTCCGGAGTCATTGCACCATAGGTCTTGATGTCCCCAATATCGAAGGTGGTTTCATCAACGCGATATACCTTATCAATCATGGAGGCGTAGTTCTCACCATCGGTTATGAGATATTCAGATGTTTCATGTATCAGATTATTTTCAGTAATGAGCTTTATGTAATCTGCTACCTCTTGGGTTCCATCGTTCTCCCAGTTCATATCGAAGTCCTCAATAGACTCGTGAACCTCTGTGCCGTATTCAGCTGCTTGTTTGATTATGGCTTCTGGGATTCCGGCGTATGTGTCAGGGAATAATTGCCTTTCGAGCATCCCTGTTATGCCAGATAGGTACTTATCCTTTTCAGGCAGGTAGTAGGTGTGATCTTCTGGATTGAAAACCACATTACATTGTTTGAGTTCTATTCGTTTTGTAGCCATATTATGCTGCGTTTAATAGCTCTTCTTTCCGGGAGGTGAAAAGAGCCAAGATTTGAGGATTGTTTGCCACCTCCGGATGCTGCTGATAAAGCGACATGAGTTCCTGGGTGGAGTTGGTTGCATTGATAGCCTGACGTATTCCATCATATCGATCTGCTGATTGTTGCTTACGCTGTTTTCTCGCTTTGGACTGTTGGGTGCTTTGCTGTTGGGTCTCAAGGGTGGGTTCTACTAGTTCTGGCATATCCTCACCAGCATATATGTAGATTGCTAAACCGAACATAGCCAAGCATTTTACCAAGCATCGCATCAATGTTTTATTGATGTCGAACATAGTAGCTGCTTCGACTTTCTTTTCGACATATTGGCGGTTAACTTTGTCCCATACTTGATAGGTATAAGCCTCTAGTTTCATCGCTTTGTTGGCTGAATCCATTACGGGCAACCACATTTCGTAAGTAAGTCCATTTGCCGATACCTCAGTGAACACCATGATACCCATTATAGGGTCAACGAAGTAAGGCATATTGGTTTTCGGATCCTTGATGATACGATAGGTGGCAGTAGGATAAACCTCTTTAAAGGTTTTCCATGCATTAGCCCATGAGACGTATGATAATCCGTTCTTGGACTCTGTTTTCTCGTTGAGATTGAGGGATGTGAGCTGATTGAATTTTTCAGCCACTTGTTCCTCATAGCCCTTATGACCAGTGAAAGCCATTGGAGCCATATCGAAATCTTCTGATGACATAATTACTGTGAGATTTAGAGATTTGACAAAAGAAAAGAGACTCCACACTTTGAATTGTAGTGTAGAGCCTCCCTTCGTTGATTGATTAGTTCAGGAACCATCTGTAGGAGTCATCGTTGCCGTTGATGGCGTTAGCTATTCCTGATGCGAATGTAGTGCAGTTGGCATTTCTCTCAATCCAGAGGTCGGAGTAAGAATTTTTGACCGCTTCGTTGAGTAGATTCATAAGCTGCCAACATGAAATCGAGCCATCTCCAGACCCCATCCCAAATTGAGGGTTCTTGATGTACTCTTTCGTTGCCGCATTTACCACACTGTCCCCTAAGAGAATTTGTGGTAATTTTTTCTGCTGAGTGTTAGGGAGAGCCTGATACAAGCGTAGTCTCCCGATTATCTTGCAGAATTGTTCTTGTGAAAGCCATGTTTTGTGCAGAGCTTCAAGGTTATAGAGGGTAGATTCCTTGACCTCATTGAAGCGTTGGAACAGATTGAAAGCGTTTTGGAATATATCGGCCTCGGTCATTGATAGAAAAGAGCCTGTTATTCCATCTGTAGTAAGCATCATGTTTGAACACACACGGACACGGAATCCGATGAATATTCTGAAATGCTGTGGGTTCTGGCGAGCATAGAGTTTGTCCTCATGGTAAGAGCGAGTGCCACCTATTGTGAGGCTTACACACTGACCGTTGATTGAGGATGTGAAGTTGCAGACCTGAGCAATCCAAGCAAGCCGCTGGTAGAAGATTGTTTTTTCTTCTTCCAAAAGTTCTGATGCCTTTTTGTGTTGAGCTGATGGAATACGGCCAATTATCGGATGACTGCATCTTGTTTCAGCTCCAGTGATATTCCCTGACCCAAAGATAACCTCAGCTGCTTTTCTCGTTGTCTCGATGAATTTCTGATGTGATATAGTCAAAGAGTTGTCGCTGAACGTGGGGATGATGTTCTTGAAGGTAAGTTCCTCCATTGAGATTTCAGAACTGGGGCCTTCGATGAAGTTGGGATGTCTTTCGGTGTATGGGTCATGCAGACCTTCCCGAACTTCCCATACGGGTTGTGTGATGATACCACTGTTGGGAACCATCAAAGAGTTGTTTGCCATGTTGAAATGGATTTACTATGGTTAATATTCTCGTTTAGAAAGAGAAAAAGCCAAATGACAGAATTATATAAGTTTTTTCATGTCATTTAGCTTCTTCCATACTTTGAGCAGACCAAGCACTGCCTCACTCAGTAGGATTGCGACGGTGAGTTTTTGCTTCACGCCGCCATAGGTTGTTCAGGTTGGGGAGTAGGCTCCTCAACCACGATTGTTGTTGATGTGGCTTTACGGTTGCCACGGATTTTGGTTAAGAGATCAGCCACCATAGTAGTAGCGATGATCACCTCAGATAAGTTGCCAACGATTGCGATGGCCTTCCATACTTTGTTCATTTTGATTTTGTTGTGTTTATTATTCGTTAATTTTTCAGTTTTCTTCATATATAAGGCATTGACCGGCTTCATCGGGGGATGCAACAAAGTCCAGACTTTATAGCCCGGACATGATGTGATTGAAGTAAAAAATAGGGATTTATAAAATCTCTTGAATCACAGTTAGTAGCTTGTTCTTGTTTTGAAGCAGCTGGGAGATTAGATACAGTTCATTCTCTGTCATTTTATCTAGTTGAGTTATTATCTCTGAGCGATGCTGTGATTTGTTCCATTTATCCATCTCCAGTGTTTGGGACTCAATGCCTACACCCATATATGGAGCCATTGTTCTCAAATCTTTATGGCCTGAACAGCGGCGTACAAAGTTTTCAGGTATGCCCATTGCTAATGAACAGGAGATAAAAGTGCGTCGGGCATCATGGCAGGAGATTATTTCATGAAATTCTTTCTGTTCATCAATTCTGACTGTGCCTTTGTAGTGAGATTCCAACACCTTCCTATTAAGCCCTGCCTCTTTAGCGGCTTCTTTGATGTACTCGTTTAGCTTTTGCCCGGTGATCACATCGAATAGGTGTCCGTCTTTAGGTCTTTCGTCCTTGTACCTTTCGATGATAGTCCACGCATCTTTTATGAGTGGGATTACCATTCTTTCATCAGTCTTCTTTGCAATCATCTCGATATGCTCTTCTACAATATTACCTACCATGAGACGGCGGAAATCTGAAATTCTGAGAGAAGTGAACGCCATAAAACAAAACTGATCACGGGCTTTTGCCAGACGTTTGCTCTTGAAGGGGAACTTGAAGAAGTGCATCAATTCCTCGTATGTCAGGAATGTGATTGTCTTGGGAGCCTCTTTCAAATTTGTCTTGAACTCAAAAACCTCCTTCGGGATTCTATAAATCGTATTTTCAGAAACCCACTTGAAGAAAGCCTTAATGACGGTGAAACGGTGATTGATTGTGGTATTCTTATATCCCTCTTTCACATACCAGTCTCTAAGTTTCAGCATCATTTCCTTATTGACCTTGGTTATCTTCAATCTAGGAACGGCCTTCATCAAATGGTCAAACGCCTGCTGATATTTTTCTTTTACCAGATTATTCCAATTCTTCTCGCGTGCATTGACAGAAATAAAATCGCTGAATAGCTCCTTCATTGTTTTGATTTTTTCAACCGGAGCTGTCTCTTGCTCCTCAGGGCGAAGATTACCATTGACAAAAGCCTTCAGTTCTTCCTGAGAGGGAATCCTATCTTCAATGGCACACTGGTGAAAGCAGATATCAATCTCCTGACGATAGAGTGAAATCCTCTCATTGATTTCAGATGACGTGAATCTATGCTCCCTTACTTTATGGGTCATATTCTTCTTAGCTCTGCGTGTGTCATCATCCCATTTTTGTGGGTCGGCATAGCAGCCAGTGATGAAACTTACCTCTCTCATCTTTGAGTTCCAACGTACCCGTATAGCCACTTGTTGGGTCGCAGATTTAATATAGGGGCGAATCGTGTAATTTATTTGAATCATTTCCTTGTAAACGGCTAATTATTAGGAAAGCCGAGTGCAAAGATAATCAAAACAGGTTAGTCCCCCGCCCCCCTGTTAACACATGATAATAATTGACAATAATTGACTGGAAAATTGAGGATAAAAAATTGGAATACAATCACTTAAAGTCATGTATAATCAATTGGTTTCATTCCAATCGTCCCTGTCTTTCCGCAATCAATCAAGCCAAATCCACTGTAAGTCAATAATTTGCAGCGGATTTAATTTTATATACATACAAAAATACATA
>ERZ836877.616-NODE-616-length-60309-cov-7.055930_pt1 | contig 60309 bp, 44 predicted proteins | sample MGYA00519469_ERZ836877 | MGnify/ENA primary metagenome ERZ836877 (study PRJEB31850, sample SAMEA3708809) | human gut metagenome | biome: human gut; feature: human-associated habitat; material: faeces | place: China | collected 2014 ...
TTTAGTCTGTTTAGACAATAAAAAGAGACTGCCCAAACTTGTTAGACAGTCTCTTCATTTATAGCTCGACTACCTCTACATGGTCAAGTCTGAGTCGTGTCTGAAGATACTGTGAGAGCCTGTTACGTTCGGCTCTGTCGAAACGTCCCTGTGTGCGTATCAGAGCCACATTGGCAGTATCGACTTTCTGCTCGCCGGGCGTGGAGAATACGGTCGTGGCTACGGCTATATCCTTGATCTTGGGAAACAGAATCTTTATCTCGGGTGAAATCTCAGGAGCTTCGACTGTGGAGGCACGTTCGGCCCTCAGCACCGACCGAAGCGAATCTATGACACCTTGCTGCCGTGAGATCGTCGCCTGTGTCATTGCGTAAATATCGCTCACTGCGGTCTGCTTGTCATCGTTGTTCTCATAGCCCGCACCCTGGATAAAGGTCAGACTCGTACCTGCGAGTCCGTAATATTTCAGTTTTGCGGCGAGCGCAAGATGAAGTGAGTCGGCAGGCAGCGGACGGCCTATGAGGGTAATCACGAGATGTCGCTGACCATGATCCATATATGCCTTGCGACTCAACACCTGAGTGCCCGGAAAATCGCACTCATGCTGTATAAAACGATCGGCGTTCATGGTAAACCGGCTGTCACGAAGCATATTGTAAGTCAGATAGATACTCGGCAGCATAGTGAGTACAGCAAGAGAATAGACAATCCGGCGCACCCGGCGCGCCCGGGCATTATCGGATGTCTGGCGCTTGTATTTCATCAGCTTCACACCGATAAAAGTGGCGAAAGCAATGTATATGGAATTGATTATAAAAAGATAGGATGCGCCGAAAAAATAATTGAGCTGCCATGTGGCCAGACCATAGCCCGCCGTACACAGCGGAGGCATAAGGGCCGTTGCTATGGCTACGCCCGGAATGACGTTACCTTTGTTTGTACTTCCCAGAGCTATGATGCCGGCACCTCCGCCGACAAATCCTATGAGTACATCATATATAGTCGGCGATGTACGTGCCAGAAGTTCGCTGTGCTGCTCGTTGACTGGAGAGATGAGAAAAAATAGAGTCGAGGCTATCACAGAAAATACCGAAGCCATGAAAAGATTACGCAGACAACGCTTGATAAGATCGAAATCCTGAATACCGACTCCGAGACCGATTCCGATGATAGGCCCCATAAGAGGCGAGATAAGCATGGCGCCGATGATAACAGCGGTGGAGTTAGTGTTAAGGCCCAGCGAGGCGATCAGAATGGCAAGTACGAGAATCAGGATATTGGTTCCACGGAACGAGACACCCTCGCGTATATTCTGCTCGGCCTGTTCCTGCGACACAAGCTGACCGTTGAGCGAGAAATAATTGACAAAAAATTCTGAAATCTTTGTTGCGATATTCGCTTTCATAGGACTATGGAATGCGATGAATATATGTACTATAACAAATAACGGAGCATTTGGATTCACCCGACCGCAAAAAAAGTCCGCGGCCCCACCGTCTGAGGGTGAACCGCGGACTCTATATTATTTCCCGAATCGATCAGAGATAACGCGAAAGATCGGCATTGCGCATGTCGCCTGTCTCGGTGAAAGCCTCATGCAGCGCGAACGATGCGCGAAGCGAGTGCGGAGTCTGGCCGGCGCCATGGTTGAGATAATCGGTGAGAACTTCGCGGTACATCGGATGTGCGCAGTTCTCGATGATTTCCTTGGCACGCTGCACGGGATCCTTGCCGCGGAGATCGGCAATACCCTGGTCGGTGACAATGATATCGACAGAGTGCTCGCTGTGGTCGGCATGAGCCACCATAGGCACAATGTTGCTGATCGCGCCGCCTTTGGTGATCGAAGGACAGCTGAAAATCGAAAGATAGGCGTTGCGTGTAAAGTCGCCCGATCCACCGATACCGTTCATCATCTTGGTACCGAGAACATGAGTGGAGTTCACCGCGCCGAATATGTCGGCCTCGAGGGCTGTGTTCATGGCGATGACACCTATTCGGCGGATAACCTCAGGATTGTTCGAGATTTCGGCCGGACGCATCAGAATCTTGTCATGGAAAAAGCTGATGTCCGAGAACAGTTTCTCTTCTGTCTGGTCGGAGAAAGTCATCGAGCAGGTGCTGGCGAAGGTACATTTGCCTTTCTTGAGCAGTTCGAGAACTGCATCCTGTATCACTTCGGTATACATCATGAAATTAGGCAGCTCCTTGCTCTCGCCGAGATCATAGAGCACAGCGTTTGCGACATTACCCACACCCGACTGGAGAGGAAGGAATTCCTTGGGCAGACGGCCGGCTTTGTATTCGCCTACGAGGAAGCGGACAACGTTCTTGCCGATCAATGTCGATACTTCGTCGGGAGCGGTGAAAGGCTTCACGCAATCGTATGAATCGGTACGCACGATGCCGACAACCTTCGCCGGATCTATCTTCAGCACAGGTGAACCGATGCGGTCGTTGGCGGCATAGATAGGAATTTCGCGACGGTAGGGAGGATCAAGAGGCATATATACATCGTGCATGCCAAGGAGAGCCTTCGGAAGCTTGGCATTCAGCTCTATAAAAATTTTCTTTGCCTTGGCGGCATAGGTAGGCACATTGCCGACGCCGCAACCGAGCACGATCTCGCCGGAATCGGAAATATCGGCTGCTTCGATGATTGCGAAGTCGATGTCGCCGTATGTTCCGTAGCGCACTTCCTGGGCCATCTCAGAAAGATGACGGTCATTGTAGTGGCAGTCGTGGGAGTTGATGCGCTTGCGGAGATCGGGCACATTCTGATAGGGCGCACGCATGTTGTATGCGTTGGCACGTGAGAGGACACCGTCGACATGATCGCTGGTCGAAGCGCCGGTAAACATGTTTACTTTGAAAGGCTTGCCGGCTTCGTGCTCGCGCACGGCTTTTTCGGCAAGAGCTTCGGTGATGGCTTTTGGAGTGCCGGGAGCGGTAAAGCCTGAAAGGCCTATAGTCGCACCGTTATGAATCATTTCGGCAGCTTCCTGAGCTGTAATGAAATTAAATGCCATTGCTTATGCGGTAAGGTTTTAGTATTTTTTGATATAAATAAGGTCAGAATTTTCGCTTGAGTATCTCGCTCCAGATGATGGCCTTGCGAAGATCGCCCCCAGGTACAGGGGGAACAGCAGATCGCATGCGTGGGGCCGGAGCCGACGGTCTGTCGACAGTCACACGCACACCTTCCTCGGGTAGCGGCTGCACCACATGTGCCGGATTCGGAGTCTCTTTTATTTTAGTCGCCGCGACAGCACGGCGGCGTGCAAGAGCCGCATGCCGTTCAGCCTCGGCACGGTGCACGGCCTCATCGGCCTGATGGCTCACCGCCACCGACGGTCTCCGCTGCTGAGGGGCCTTATGCGAAGACGCGGACACATTCTTTTTCTCGGTCGCTTTCTCGATCAAGAAAATTATAATGCCCACAGCTATGGGAACTATGATGGAAAGAGAACTCGATTCCACGCTTTTTTTTTGTAATTTTGCACAAAAATAGTCAATCTTGTGCAAAGGCACAAATATTTTATGGATAACAAAGACAATAAACTCTTATATATCGAGACTTACGGCTGCCAGATGAACGTGGCCGACAGCGAGGTGGTGGCATCCATCATGGAAATGGCAGGCTACACCCTGACCGACTCCATCGACAGAGCCGATGCCGTACTGCTCAACACCTGCTCTATACGCGACAACGCCGAACAGAAAATCATATCGCGCCTGCAGGCTCTCGCCGCCGAACGCCGCAAACGAGGCCGTCTTCTCATAGGCGTCATAGGCTGCATGGCCGAACGTGTGCAGCGCGAACTCGTCGAGAAGCACGGTGTCGATATCGTTGCCGGTCCCGACGCCTACCTCGACCTCCCCGCTCTTTTCGCTTCAGCCGAAAACGGCCAGCCTGCGGTCAACGTCGAGCTTAGTACCACCGAGACATACCGCGACGTCATGCCGGCACGTATTCCCGGGCAGACTGTATCGGGATTCGTCAGCATTATGCGTGGATGCAACAATTTCTGCTCATACTGCATCGTACCATATACCCGGGGGCGTGAACGAAGCCGCCCGGTCGACAGCATTCTCGGAGAAGTGGCCGACCTGCGGGCACGCGGCTTCAAAGAAGTGACCTTGCTCGGACAGAATGTCAACAGCTATCTCGACGGCGATACCGATTTCGCCGCTCTCCTTGCCGCCGTGGCCGAAGCGGCCCCCGACATGCGTGTTCGCTTCACCACCTCGCACCCCAAAGATATGTCGGATGCGATAATCGACACAATCGCCTCTCACGCTAATATCTGCCGTCATATACATCTCCCCGTGCAAAGCGGAAGCAACGCCGTGCTCAAGGCAATGAACCGCAAATATACCCGCGAGTGGTATCTCGACCGAATAGCTGCCATACGCAGCCGTATCCCCGACTGTGGAATATCCACCGACCTGTTCACAGGCTTCCATGGGGAGACAGAAGAGGATTTTCAGGAAACGCTTGATCTTATGCGAGAAGTCGGTTTCGATTCAGCTTTCATGTTCAAATATTCTGAACGGCCCGGCACCCTCGCCTCGCGTACAATGCCCGACAATGTGCCAGAAAAAATCAAGATCGAACGCCTCAACCGCATGATCGCTTTACAGAACGAAATGTCGGCGGCCTCGAACCGAGCCGACATCGGCCGTGAATTCGATGTGCTTGTCGAAGGCGTGGCAAAACGCAGCAAGGAGCAAATGGTCGGACGCACGAGCCAGAACAAGACTGCCGTATTCGCACGCGGCGACGCCAAAGTAGGCCAGACACGACGCGTACGCGTGCTCGACACCACATCGGCCACACTCATCTGCGAGCTGGTGTAATCACTCAGGAATTAGAAGTCAGGAGTTAGAAGTTGTTGCCGCGAAAGCAACCTTCTAACTCCTGACTTCTAATTCCTGACTATACTCAGATTTCGACCGAGATGCGAACCGGGAAATGGTCGGAAGGAGTGCGTGCCTTGTACTTGGTGAGCTTTATTTCCTCGGGAGCGTAGGCTTCTTTCTGCCCTTTCTCACCCTCTACCGGCGTACGGTAGGTATCGGTGAGAATACCGTATTTCAGCACCTTTACATTTGGCGACACAAATATGTGGTCGATGCGCGATTTAGTGTATTTTACAGGCGAATAGCCGTTGTATGTTCCGGTGGCTTCGTATACCATGCCGGCCACTTCGTGCGAGTCATCGAGGAGATCTCCGTCGATAATTGTAGCGTAGGAAGGCGAAAACTGATCGACATTGAAGTCGCCGGACAGGAACATCGGCAGAGTGGCGCCGAGTTCGGTGAGGCGTTTCTTGACCAGCTTAGCGCTTTCGACCCGCGCCTGCTTGCCGACGTGATCCATGTGGAGGTTGAAGAAGAGGAATTCCCGACCGCTCTCGTTATGCCGGAAGTGTCCCCATGTGCATATACGCACGCATACGGCATCCCATCCCAGACCGGGCTTTTCGGGTGTCTCCGACAGCCAGAAATCGCCATGATCGAGTACGGTAAATTTGGTGGTGTCGTAGAAAATAGCCGAGTGCTCGCCCTCGTCGGCGCCGTTGTCACGGCCGACACCTATATATTCGTAACCGGGGAGCAAACCTTTCAGATCGTCAAGCTGCTGTTTGAAACCTTCCTGGGTACCGAAGATATCGAAATCATGGAAGCGCACCAGTTCAGCCACACGCGGCGCACGCACACTCCAGCCATTGCCGGCCTTGTTGTCGCCCTCGTTGAGCTGCCGGATATTATAGGTCGCGATATTGAATGAAGCCTTCTGTCCGAAAACCGCGGCGGCCAAAGCCACCATCACTACAACTAAAAATGATCTTTTAAAATTCATTATATATTAACAATTTGGTTTATTCCAGGTCTCTGTCCGCGCCCTGCGCATCTGCTCTCTGATGCCGCCGGAGGCGAAAAAATCGCTTTTGGCTCGTTCGATAAGCCGACGCAGTAACACATCGGTCTGACATATAAGCGTGATAGCTATATTGCAGATGGTTTCATCCGAGCGTATTTTGATGGCCTCACGATAATAAGCTGAGTCATTATGTCGTGAACATGCATATCGTGCCTGCTGTCCCTTCTCGGAGTGTATATCCCATTTTTCAAGGTTTCGTACCCTGAGATAGTCCTCATAATCCAACAAAAGCTCTTGCAGACTTGCTTTAGCCACATTGAGAAGTTTTATCTCGGTTTCCTTGGAGGTGGTCGAGGCCGTGCAGCCTTCGGCAATATTCTGTCTGCCGCTTCGTGCCGCCTGGATCATCTGGTCGATGGTACGATCTCCTTTCGCAAGATATTTATGCGCGAAGTAATAGGTAACATCGTAGATGCACTCAGCTTTCTGGAATGCGATCAGATTGCGATAATTGCCTTTGAGAGGGAGGAAATCGGACGGCATTGTTTTTTTAGAGGTTGGTATTATTTTTATGGGGCTTATTGGTCCTATTAGTCTTATAAGACCTATTAGACTTATTAGGCTAATAGGACCAATATTTTGCAAATATACAACTTTTTTACTGCGCTTCAATATAGAGAACGCGGCTTCCCCATTCGTTTTTGTCCGGTTTTGCCACATTGTAGTTCTGTGGCATCTCCAGACCGTTGTCCATCAGATATTTTCCTGTAAACACTTTACCCTCATAAGAAAGCGGTTTGATATCGATGGAGTTAAGTTCGGTCACTTTGTAGAGTCTGTCCGGATCAAGGCCTGCCATCGTCACTCGGGGAAGCTGCTGATTGCGGAACGACTCTGTTTTCCACCAGTAATACACAGCCTTGTCCTTGGCGGGGGCCACATACATCAGAGACGCAACGCCTTTGCCGTCGTATGGCGACTGAAGACGGTAGATATCTCCGTCGACAAGTACCGGACGCACAAATGTCTTATACTGCTCTATCGCCTTGCGACACATGTCTTTTTCCTCCTCAGTCATCTCCGATGGCTGCATTTCCATACCGAGGCGACCGCTCATTGCTACATCGATGCGATATTTCATCGGTATGCGGCGCTGTGTCTGGTGGTTGGGCGACGCACTGATATGGCTTGCCATAGTTGTCGGGGGGAAGAAATAGCTGTCGCCCCACTGAAGGAACACACGCTGAAGAGCATCGGTATTGTCGCTCACCCAGAACTCTTCGAACCAGGGGAGCACTCCGTAGTTGGCGCGACCGCCCCCGCTGGCACAGGCCTGAATAGTGACATCGGGATATTTGGCACGTATACGGTCGAGAACCGCTGCAAAACCTTTGTGATAGTCTATATAGAGATGGCTCTGACGGTCGGACGAAAGATACTGCGAGCCATGATTACGCACAGCCATATTTGCGTCCCATTTAATATAGTCGATCTCAGGATATTTCGTCATCAGAGTGTCTACGACTATAAACACCAGATCCTGCACCTTGGGATTGGCCATGTCGAGTACGAGCTGCGTACCGCCTCGGCCATAGACAGGCTTGCGGTTCGAAGGCACGATGACATATTCGGGATGCTGCTCGTAAAGTTCGCTGAGACTGTTGGTCATCTCCGGTTCGATCCAAATGCCGAACTTTATTCCTTTCGACTTGGCCGTGTCGATAAGTCCCTGGATACCATGCGGCAATTTGCCCGTGTCAACCGTCCAGTCGCCGAGACCGGCCTTGCTGTTGTCGCGAGGATATTTGACGCCGAACCAGCCGTCGTCCATCACGAAAAGCTCTCCGCCCAGATCGGCGATATCAGCCATCATATTGTTCATGCCCTCCTCGTCGATTTTAAAGTAGACACCTTCCCAGCTATTGAGGAGCACCTTGCGGGGCACATCGCCGTGAGCGATCTTGTGCTTGCGTGCCCATCGGTGAAAATTACGGCTCACACCGCTGAGACCCTCGTCGGAGTAGCTCAACGCAAGCTCGGGTGTGGCGAAGACTTCGCCTTTTTTTATTCTGTAGGCTGAATTTTCCTCGTTTATGCCGGCGAAGAAATGATGATAATCGGTATGGTCGGTATCGAAACGAAGCTTATAGTTTCCGCTGTAGCATAGAGCGGCTCCGATCACACGACCGCTGTTTTCAGCTGGTTCGCCGTCAAGCGACAGCATCACTTCCGAATGTGCCGTGTGGGAGTTGCGTACCCCGTCCTTATTCTTTATCACTTTCATGCCGTGGGTTAACGGTTCTGTCTCAAGATGACCTTCGTTATGGTTTGTGCCATAGAGATGCGAAAGCCATACATCGCCGTAACGGACCGGCAGATAGCCCGACGCAAACTGCGACAGGACAACTTCGCCCTTTTCGCTGTGACTGATCTCGGTCCATGTCTCGATCACGTCATCGTCAGGATATGTACGGTAGTTTATATCCACATAAAACGGATAGTAAGTGTCGCGCAGCTTGACGATGGTTATGTCAGCGCCGTCGCGGGTGGTCTTGCTCACGCCGTCGACAACGAGATCAAGAGTCATATTGCCGTCGGAATGTGTGGCGGCGACAGCCGTTTCGCTTGTGGTCGTCATGCCATAGGCCGGATATGCATCAAGAGCGGCCCCGACACCGGATTTAAGCTGCTCGTAAGTATCCTTGTCGCTTATTCGGGCGCCATAATAGACATGCTTGAGCTTTTTGCCTTTCTTAGCGTCGAGAATCAATGAAGACGAAGGCGTGGAGACCTCGACAATCTCGCAAAACGCCGGTGTGGCAGCCATGACCGCAAAAGTCACGGCTGCCACACAGCCTATAAGGGTTTTATTCATTTAGGATCTGGATTCTAATAGAAGTTTTCCGAATACTGAGATGTCGCGTGCGGTAAGCAGCGGCGGATTCTCGGCTTCGAGAGCCGTCTGGAGGGTTGTCTCCCCCGAAAGGACAAGAACACCGAAAGCGCCTGCGTTCTGAGCCATGGCGACATCTGTATAGATACGGTCGCCACACATGGCTATCTCATCTGCATTGAGACCATAACGGTACATTATTCCCGAAAGCATATCGGGATTAGGCTTACCGATAACCAGATCGGGACAGCGGCCGGTGGCATGCTCTATGCATTTGCACAGCGAGCCGCAATCGACGAGGACGGTCGGAAGATCGGTCGGACATACGCGGTCGGGATTTGTCGCGATATAAGGAATACCCTGTGCGGCAAGCCATGACGCATGGCACAGACGCTCATAGGTAAGCGTAGTATCGAATGCCACAAGCAGAAGGTCGGGCATATCGTGTGCATCAATAGCCGTCATCTCATAGCCGGCTTCTTCAAATTCCTTGATCATCGAAGGTGTGCCCGTGGCGAAAATACGCTTTACTTCCGGCATTTTTTCCTTCAGATATTCGATGGTAGCCACCGCTGTAGTATACATCTGATCGGGAGTAGCCTCGATACCGAGTTTTTCAAGCTTCTTCAGATAATCGACCCGGCTGCGTGTAGGGTTATTGGTAAGGAATGAATAACCGATACCGTTATCTGTCAACTCCTTCAGGAACGATTTTGTAAAAGGAAACAATTGGGAGCCCATATAGATGGTGCCGTCCATGTCGAGCGCCACATGCTTGATACGACGGCATGCCGCCATCAGCTCGTCGTGGCTCAGAGGGGTGATATATTCTTTTTCCATCAGAGATCTATGTCTTTGTCTGATTCTTCTACTGCTTTTTCAAATTCGCCGTTTTCGGCAGCCTCGCGGGCATAGAATGCGTTGGAGCGTTCATATCCGTCGCGGGGAGCGGCCCACATTGTCACAAAAGTGATAGCGCCGAGAATACCTACACCGATGATAAGATAGAACACCATGTTCCACCCCCAGTGGTCGGCAACGATACCGATACCGATGGCCGAAAGGAAAGAACCGACATAACCGAAGATACCGGCCAGACCGTTGGCGGTCGCGGATGCCTCCTTGGTGGCATGATTGGCAGATGCTATGCCTATCAGTGCCTGCGGGCCATAAATAAAGAAACCGGCCATAGCGAGCACACATATCGACACAAGCATAGGCAGACCGGGGAACAGGATAAATATGCTCATGAACACAACTGCGCTTGCCATGCACACGAGACACATGCGATGTGCCTTGCCCTTGAAGATATGGTCGGTACACCAGCCTGCGGCGATAGTACCTACAATCGCGAAGATCTCGAACACACCGACCGACCAGGCCGCATCCTCGATACTCATGCCGCGGGCCTCAGTAAGGAATTTCGGACCCCAGTCGAGAATACCCATGCGCATCACATATACAAATACATTCGCAATGCAAAGAGTCCATATCCAGCGGTTGGTCCATACCATAACCTTAAGGAATTTGGAATGCGAGGGATTATGACCGTCGTCCTTTTTACCGGTCTTGGTAGCCGGAAGCTCGGGAAGGCCCACCGAACGGGGATCGTCGCGAAGACCGAAATAAAGCCATGCGGCACCTGCGACCGCAAAGCAGGCCGGAAGCCAGAAGCACCATTTCCATGCGTCCCAGTGGCGGGCATAGCTAAGGATTGTCTCCATATGCTCGGGCACACTCTTGTCGAGACCGAGGTTGGCGGCGATAGTGTTTATAATTTCAGGATTGGCACTGAGGTCGGTACCCATTGAGCCCATGATATATCCGCAGACAACAACGGCTGTCGCAGCACCGATGGAATGCGACGTATTCCATATCGACATCTTGGTGGCAAGCTCCGAAGGATGGATCCAGCATGGCAGCAGACGCGCACACGGAGGATAGCCGACACCCTGGAAAAGCTGGTTGAGCACAATTGTGGCACCCATGAGGAGCACAAGCATGTTGATGAAGTCCGGACCCTGGTTCACTCCGGTGATCCATGAACTGATGTTTACACCGAAACCGAAAGCGAAGTTACTGAGGGCGCACAGCAGCAAGCCTATGGCCATGACGGCTCGGGCACTGTAACGGTCAACGACAAAACCGTTGATGAAACGCGACATACCATAGATGAGCGATCCGATACCGATCACGATACCGAAGCTTGTGTTCGAAATGCCGTACTGAGCCGTAAGACCCGGCATGGCTATCGAAAAGTTTTTGCGGACAAAATAGTAGATGGCATAGCCTATCATCGATACGACTATAGTACGCATCTGCCATTGCTTGAATTTCTTGACAACGTCGGGCGACCAGTTGCCGTAAATATTCTCTTTTGCCATTGAAAGATGTGTTTATGATGGTTTTAGATTATTTGACAGGTTTGATTGTCATTGCAAAACCGCCTCCGGCAGCCGTAAAGACCTTCATGACCGATTTGGGGGTGACGGTCTTTTCCTCTATGACATAACTCTGCGGGTTGGTGCGGTAGTGAGCGTCTTTCCCGTCGCGATAGACGGTCACATTATATTTCCCTTTGGGCAGGAAACTGAAATTGACAGTAGCGGTACGCGGCTCAGCCCCGTTGGTACCTCCGACAAACCAGCGGTCTGCGCCTTTTTCCTTACGGGCCACGGTAAGATACTCCATAGGCTCGGCTTCGAGATACCAGCTGCGGTCCCAGTCGAGCGCCACATCCTTGATGAACTGGAACGCGTCCATAAAACGCTCGTAGGTTTCGGGCAGGTCAGCAGCCATCTGCAGCGGGCTGTACATGGTCACGTAAAGCGAGAGCTGATTTGCAAGAGTAGTGTTGACCCAAGAATCCTTTTTAGGATTATACTTCTTCACGTCGTTTTCGAAAAGACCGGGCGTATAGTCCATAGGTCCACCGATCTGTCGTGTGAAAGGCAGAATAGTGGTATGGCTCGGCTTACTGCCTCCGAAAGCCTGATACTCCGAACCGCGTGCACTCTCGTTGCCGATGAGATTGGGCCAGGTACGGCAGATTCCGGTCGGACGCACGGCTTCATGGGCATTGACCATAATCTTGTAATCGGCAGCCTTTTCGACGGCATACTGATAGTGGTTGACCGACCACTGGCTGAAGTGATTGCTTCCTCCGGGTATGATATTGCCTACATATCCGCTCTTGACGGCATCGTAACCGTTGTCTTTCATGAATTTATAGGCCTCGTCCATGCGTCGCTCGTAGTTGCGGATAGAACTTGAGGTCTCGTGATGCATGATCATCTTGACACCTTTTTCCTTGGCATAATCACGCAGATAGGGAAGATCAAAATCTGGATAAGGAGTCACAAAGTCGAATACATCGTCCTTGAACTTGTTCGACCAGTCTTCCCAGCCTATATTCCAGCCTTCGACAAGAACGGCATCAAAGCCATGCTCGGCGGCGAAATCGATATATCGCTTCACGTTTGCCGTCGTGGCCCCGTGGCGTCCGTGGGGCTTTGCATTGGCATAATCGGCCGGACGGTCTATATGAATAACGGGGATATCGTTGGTATAGCTCCACTTGCTCTTGCCCGTGATCATCTCCCACCAGACTCCGACATATTTGCACGGCTTTATCCACGAAGTATCTTCTATGGCACACGGTTCGTTGAGATTCAACGTAATACGTGAGGCAAGAATATCGCGGGCATCATCGCTTACAATAACCGTGCGCCACGGTGTGACGCAGTCTGTCATCATATTGGCCTTGTCGCCGACAGGATCGGGCGTGAGAAGGGCCTTGAAAACCATTGTGGTATCGTTGAGTTCGAGATGCATGCACGGATAGTTGACGAGAGCGGCCTCGTGGAGATTCATATAGAGGCCGTCGTCAGTCTTAAGCATAAGAGCGGTCTGCACGCCTGTCGGAGAAGCGAGTTTCTGCCATACGTTGTGATGGGTCCACGCCTCGTCCATCAGACCGCGTACTTCCGACAGACGGCTGTGGGTATAGTCATATTCCTGCGTATCATAGTCGGCCGGAATCCAGTAAGCCTCATGGTCGCCGGTCATGGCGAATTCAGTAAGCTCGTCGGTGATAGTGAAATGCGCAAGCTTCTTCTGCATGGGGAACTCGTAGCGGAAACCCAGACCATCGTCGAAAAGACGAAAACGTACCGACATCTGTCGTTTGGTCGCGGGTTGCCGCAGATTGACAGTCATCTCATTGTAATGCTCGCGGATCTCGGATTCCTCACCCCAGACAGGACGCCACAGGCTATCGACAGAAGCGGTATCCACCGACACCACTTCGAAGCCTTTGTCGAGATTTCCTCCCTTCTTTAGTTCGAAGCCAAGACGGCTCGGCGCTATGGCTGTCCGATCGCCGTATTTAAGCGTATATTCGGGCGTACCGTCATCGGTAAGTTCAAATTCAAGAGTCAGCTTACCGTCGGGCGAACGCAACATTTCCGCATTTGCCGTGCAGGCGACCATAAAGGCTGCGATACTGATGATCGTGGTCTTCATATTCACTTGACATTATTGAGTTTCCTGGTAGCTTCCACATCGAGAGCCATGGCAAGCAGACTCACAGGATTGAGCACAGTCGCACCGGTACTCATCTCGATCTGCCACTTGCAAGTCTCACAGTCAGTGACAACATAGTCCACCCGGGCGCGTTCGATCTGGTCGAACAGTTCCTTGCCGATGGCCTGTGAATAGGGATAGTTCTCCTTCTTGAAGCCGTAAGTGCCCGCAATACCGCAACAAAGCGAGTCGATAGGCTCGAATTCCACACCAGGGATCAACTTTATAAGAGAGCTGGAATATATACCCCAGCCGAGTTTCTGCATGTGGCACGGCGTATGATAGGTCACACGACAGCGGAAACCGGGCTTGAACGCCAGTTTGACTTTGCCTGAATCGATAAGCTTGTAGAGAAATACGGAAACAAGCGAAATATCATCGCGCACATCGGCATTGTCAATACCCAGAAGGTGAGGATATTCGTCGCGCATCGTGAAAATGCATGTCGAACTTGCTCCGACAACTTCCATACCGGCTTTGACGGCCTTGCGGATCGAATCGATATTTATCTGTGCATCAGTCTTGGCCGAATCGATGAGACGGTTTGAGATCTTGGCCACACCGCAGCAGCGCTCTTTCTCGAGAAGCTCCACCCCATAACCGACGGCATTGAGCACAGTCACGACATCCTTGCCCAACTGAGGGAAGTTGTAGTTCACATAACAGCCGTGGAAATATGCGACCTTGTTGGGGAAAACATTCTGGTCAGGCGCCTTGGTACGCATCCATTTTTCGAATGTCCGGGAGGTATATTTCGGAAATGTGCGGTGCCGGTCGATACCGAGCACGCCGTGCATTGTCGCCTTGACAGGAGCAAGTCCGAGCATGAGATTCACCACGGGGGCCATCTTAGTGGCTACAGAGCCCATAAAATCGGTGCTCGCCAGCATACGGTCGCGCAACTTGGGCGAAGATTTGTCGTAGCGTATTCTTGCCGTCTGGATAATATCGCCTATTCGCACATTGTTGGGGCATGAAACCTCGCATCGCTTGCAGTTGAGGCAATATTTGAGCGCGTTGTTATAAAATTCAGGATTTTTAAGACGATAGCGTTCACCGTCGGGACCAGCCTGCTTCGGACCCGGATATGCGGTATTGACCGCCGCCACAGGGCAGTAAACAGTACAGATAGTACACTTGATACACTGCTCGAAATCGTTGGCGCTTATATTCTTAACTTGATATTCCATTGCAAAAGGCCTTTCATTTAGCGGTTTTATCGGCCAGACGGTTTGCCACTTCCATGGCGGTCACGACAGCCACGCCGGCACCGGAACCTTCCTTAAGCGAATTGCATCCGCCAAGTATCGAACCGACAGCATAAAGATTTGATATAGTCTTGCCATCCTTGCGCACGCGGAAATCGCCATCGGTGATGACTCCGAACTCAACAAATGGCTGAGCTTCAAAAATATTCTCTTTGAACCACTCGGAGCGGTCGCCTTCGGTAGCGACATCGACACCGAATACAGGCTCGAAGATACGGTCCGGCTCCGCAACAAGTCCGCGGCTGAAGAAACTTCCGGTAGCGATAATGAAATTCTTCGCCTTCAGACTGCCGTGTCCGAGATTGGCTGTATCAATCGCCGTAAGACGGTCGCCGTCCATATATCCTGCGGTAACATTGTCGCCGAGCAGATAGGTACCGCCCAGCTTCTCGTAGTAATGACGCAAAGCGAGCTGCATGCGTACGCCCTGAACCGAAATCGGATGTGTCGACAGACATATCACCTTTTTCCCTGTAAGACGACGCAATTCATTTATCCCCGCCTGTCCGTCGAGACCGACTACCGCAGGGATTATGACAGTCTCGGCTCCGGGAGCCGCAGCCACGATTGCCTTAGCAAAACGTTCGAGAGCATCGCCATGCATAATCTTGGCAATGCCCGGAGCACGCATTTCTGTGGTATTCTTGCGGAGATGCTCAAGTTCGGGAGTCGTAAGGGCTCCGACCTCGCACTTCAGACCGGCGCGCGAAAGATTGTCGGCGATAAAGCCGGGATAGAAATCGAGGAAACCTTTGATGCCGACTATTGCCGTCTTGCCCCACTCAGCTCCATCGGGAGCAGGCGATACAGCACTATCTACCGTCGACAACCACGTCGGTTTGAAAAGACCTACAGGTGTCAGATAATAGTGGTTGGCAGTCTCACTGCCGAGCATGGCGATTCCGGCACGTTCAAAAAGGGCCTTGGCCTCGCGGGCATGTTGCCCGGTCCTGGCGGCGCCGACTTTTTTATATGGATGGCCCCCCGGGAGCGAATCTATATGTTCCAGGGGTTTTTCTATAACATTTCCGTCGGTGTCGCGCGACAGCAACGCCAGCGAGCCAGAACTGAAATGGAGCGCTCCCTGACCTGTGGTTATTATCGCAGTGCGTTGTCCCCGCTCCTGAAGGATGATTCCGGCAACAAGACCGGCAAGTCCGCCACCTATTATTATAGTATCGTAGTTCATTGCTTGGTGTCTTGTTCGTTGTTTTGATAGCGGTCGAGGCCGCACATTCCTTCATAAAGCCATGAGGTAAACTGGGCTTCGACCAGTGTCTGTCCCCATGCCACTGGCTTCATGCCTTTCCAGCGTTCGTTGACAAACGATGCCAGATCATAGAGCGCCTTCTGCTGACAGTTGAGACGGTCGCCGAGTATGGCGGCCGCACGGCAGGCGCAGAGACCGCCCTGACATGTTCCCATGCCCATACGTGTACGACGTCGCAGGTTTATAAGGTTGTTGACATGAAGTTTGTCAATGGCGAAATTGACTTCTCCAACTGATACGGCCTCGCATTCGCAGACGAGGGCATCGTCGACATCGCCCGTCGGAATTTCGCTCGACAGAGTGCCGTGACGACCTTCGGCCGCACGTTGATCTGTGCTCATGTCGATGATATGATGCTTGCGGCTGTGCTCGCTCTTTCCTTCTTTTGCCTCGGAACCTGGCAGAGGTATTTCGGCTGTACGGCACGTTTTTCCCTCGATTCCGAGTTTTTTACATACCATGTCGGCGGCCCACTCTGCCATGAGTCGATAAGTCATGAGCTTGCCTCCCGATATGGTGACGAATCCCTCGATACCGTCGCGGACTGCGTGATCAAGACATACGATACCGCGGCTGATACTGCGGCCCGACGGATCGTCGTCGGAAGCAATAAGCGGGCGAACACCGGCATAGGCTCTCAGAATACGTGTATAGGCCAGTGACGGAGCTATCTTGATACCCTCGCGAAGAAGAACATCGACTTCCTCGGGGGTTACGGTCATGTTGTCGATCTGGTCATAGGGAATGCGGCTAGAGGTCGTTCCGATCAGTGAGATTGTATCGCCCGGCACAAGAATGTCGGCGTCGGCAGGCTTGCGGCAGCGGTTGATCACAACGTTATTCACACGATGACCGAAAATAAGAAGAGCACCTTTGGCCGGGAACATATTTATTTTCGCACCTGCCATCTCGACTATATGCTGCCCCCAGATACCGGCGGCATTCACCACAATATCGCATTCGACACGAGTGAGTTCGCCTGTATGATGATCGCGGAGCACGACACCGCAGATACGGTTGCCCGAACGGATAAAATCGACGACCTCATGATAGGTAAGAATGTCGGCGCCGTTCTGACGTGCGGCAAGAGCGTTTGCCGTAGTCAGCCGGAACGGATCGACCGCTCCGTCTGGCACCTTGACGGCACCTATGATGTCGGGATTGACCGCCGGCTCCATACGGATAGCCTCGGCAGGATCTATGACCTCGGCATTGATACCGGCCTTCAGGCATGATTCAACAAAGGTTTTCTGATAATCGAGCGAATCCTCGGGCAAGGTCACGAAAAGACCGCCGGTGTCCTCCACACAGTGTGCGGCGATACGGCGAAGGGTCATATTTTCCTTGATACATTCCGTAGCCGACTCACCGTCGGTAACGGCATAGCGGGCTCCGCTGTGGAGCAATCCGTGATTGCGGCCGGTGGCGCCGGCGGTAAAATCGAGGCGTTCCACCAGCAGCACTTTAAGACCGCGCATGGCGCAGTCGCGGGCAGTACCTGCACCGGTAGCGCCGGCGCCGATGATAACGACGTCGTAGTGCTTCGGTGGCTTTATGCTGTTTGTCATAACGAAGTGGTCTAAATAGGTTCATTGCAAGAAAATCCGAGTTTCGACCGGCGAACGCACTGCTTTCGCTTTTACAGCTTCGCTATTTCGCAACAAAAGTACGGCTTTTATTTTTCAAAACCAAATAAAACTTATAAAAGAAGTGCTTATCATCATATAAAAGCAGTCCGAACCCTCTCAGAATGCTGTTTTCAATCCTTTTTCACGTATGGCTCGAAGAAATTCCAGATGATTTCGGAAGTTTCAATATCTTTCTTAGCCCATGAGTGTTTGCCGCCCTCGATACGATAAAGCACAACATCGGCACCGGAAGGCGAGCCACCGTATACAGTACGGATCACCGTCTTGCCCGATTCGGGAAGAGAAGGCACCGTATCGCTCACAGCCGTCGTGCATCGGTTGTTTGCGGCAATGGCGGCAACAGCAAGCGGAACAGGAATATACGCACCCCAGCCACCTTTGTTTTCATGATCTCCGGCCCACATCGAAGTCTTGTCGGCCGTGCCGTGTATCTCCATGAAAGGAACAGGGATCGTTAGCCTCTCAGGCAGATATGTACACTCGAAAGTCAGTCCGGCCACAGAGGCATAAGCCTTGAATATAGTAGGATCGGTATAAGCGAACTGATAGCACAGATCGCCTCCGTTCGACATTCCCGCACAGAACACATTATCGCGACTCAATCCATAACGGCCGCATACTTCGTCGAGAAGGTGACGGAAATAATCGGCCTCATCGATAACAATCGACTCCTGAGGCGGATATCCGACCTTCCATCCGTCCTTACCCCTGGAATCAGGCAGACCATCGGGATAACATACTGCGAAACCGTGACGATCAGCGGCTGCGTTGAGGTCCGAAAGCCATCGTGTCTTGGAGCCGTAACCATGCACATATACCACCAGCGGAGCCTCCGGCGCAAGATTTTCCGGCACATACATGGCGTATGTGCGTGGCGTACCCTTATAATCGAAACTTATTTTCCCTGCGGGGTCGGCCTGCGCTCCGGCATACAGAAAACCCGCACATAAACACATAGTTATAAATAGCTGTCTCATAGTTCAGATTGTTTTACACCTCAAAGTTATCACAAGGGGCCGACAGTTGCAAATATAATTTCGATATTTTCACATTTTTATTTCGTTTTCTTTTCTTTTTTATTAATTTTGCACCGAAACCACTCGATTATCGCCATGACTATCACTAAGGAAGACCGCCACAAACTTATACTCGACTCACTTCACCGCCATGAAGCCATGCAGGTTTCAGATCTTGCCGCGCTACTCGACGTCTCTACAGTGACAATACGAAAAGATCTTACAGAACTTGAGAAAGCGAACAAGCTATACCGAAGCCATGGCCGGGCTATCCTCATCAATCCCTATATCAACAACCGCTCAGTAAACGAGAAAGAGCATCTCGCCAGGGAAGAGAAAGAAGAAATAGGCCGTTTCGCCGCTACCCTGATCGATAGGAACGACAGTATCATCATAGCCTCGGGAACGACCGTGCTCGCTTTCGCCCGTGCGATCGTGCCAAACCACCGCCTGACCGTCATATCCGCCTCCCTTCAGGTATCCGAACTTCTCGGCACAAACGAGTCCATTGATATCATGCAACTTGGGGGATCACTGAGATCAAGTTCGCTCTCTGTAGTAGGAAAGGTGGCCGAGGCGCCGCTTTCCGACCTGTCGTGCAGCAAGCTTTTCCTCGGTGTCGACGGCATAGATCTCGAATTCGGCATAACGACCACCGATATGCGCGAGGCCAATCTGAATCAGGAAATGATGCACGCCGCCCAGAAAACCATCGTATTGGCCGACTCTTCGAAGTTCAGGCGACGCGGTTTCTGCAAAATAGCCAACATCACCGACGTCGACATGATAATTACCGACAGCAATATCCCCGACAGGGTGGCACGACAGCTTGAAGAAAACGGTATAGACGTAAAAATAGTACCGGTATCCCCGAAACAATAACCAGAGCACAGCTCTCTTGCCCCGCCTTTTTAACGCATTATCAATCCCGCCGATGTCCCCGGCGGGATTTTTTGGTATCAGATTATTTTTAACATAAAATTTGTTGCATCTATTTTGGCGGAATGAGCGATAATGTGTACTTTTGTTGCGCAAAGAAAGTTCCGATGTTTCGATTCGATACGCACGAATCTATTTCCAACACTTAAAACCAATCGTAGATTAATTATCACACACATCTGACACCGACACAATCCTTCAAATTTCATTACATTCCAGCCATCGGCTGGAGTGCAGTGCCCGTATAAAACAACTATCAGGAAAAGACGAAAGACATGACAAAACTTGCCAGAACCCTGTTGCCGGCGTTATTGCTTATCTCCTCGGCCACGACAACGGCTGCCAAAATTCCGACAGAAAACCCGATGGTCTTCGGAAACGCACGCCTTTCAATAATCACCCCGCAACTCTTGCGCCTTGAGTATGCCAAAGACGGCAAGTTTATCGACGAGCCAACTCTTTTCGCCTACGACCGATCCAATATGCTGCCTTTCGACAGCATCGAAGTCAAGGATCTCGGCGACGGAAGATACGAAATCAAAACCTCGGCTCTGGACATATCCTATCACGATGACGGTTTCCCATTCTCGACATCGAATCTGGCAGTCTACTATACTCTCGACGGGAAAAAGAAGAAATTCACCAATCGCTTCCTTCCGAAAAACAATCTCGGCGGCACGGTAGAGACACTCGACCGCGTGACAAAAGAGATTCCGATGAACGACGGTCTTCTGAGCCGCGACGGCTGGTATATGATCGACGATGAACGCTCCGATCTTCTTGTAGACGGCTGGCTGAAGACACGCGATACAAAAAACCACATACAGGATCAGTACTGCTTCATCTACGGCAACGACTACCGCGGTGCCCTCGCCTCTCTCGGCGCAATCAGCGGCAAGGTGCCTATGACACGCAAATATATTCATGGCGTATGGTACTGCCGGTACTGGGATTACACCGCCGACGAATTTCTCGACATCATCAGAGGCTATGACGAAAACGACTTCCCGATCGACAATATTGTCTTCGATATGGGCTGGCACACCAACGATGCCACTACAGGCACCGGCCATAACGGACATCTCAACTGGAACGGCTATACATGGAACAAGGAACTGATCCCTGATCCCAAAGCGCTCATAGATTCCATCCACGCACGCAATGTCACCGTATCACTAAACGACCATCCCCACGACGGTCTGCGCCCCCACGAACACAACTACGCAGAATTCGCGGCCGAACTCGGCGCGACAGACGGCCCTGTGCCTCTCTTCGACCTGTCGGACCGGAACTATATGGAGAAATTCTTCAAATACGCCCACCGGCCCAGTGAAGACATGGGTGTCGACTTCTGGTGGCTCGACTGGCAGCAGAATTATCTATATCCCTACGTCCAGGGATACAACACTACCTCGCTCGCCTGGGTCAACGAACTGTATTACCGCGACTCACAGAACAATAACCGACGCGGTGCCGGCTACAGCCGCTGGGCCGGCTGGGGCGACCACCGCCATCCGATACAGTTCTCCGGCGATGCTCAGTCCAACTGGGAAATCCTCGCATTCGAAGTAAAACTGACTTCCGGCAGCGGCCAGGGCGGATGCTACTACTGGGCTCACGACATCGGCGGATTCCGCGGCAAGCCAAATCCCGAGCTTACCGTGCGATGGACGCAGTTCGGCGCTCTTTCGGCCGCCCTCCGCGTACACTCCACCAAAGACGCCAAGCTCGACCGCCGTCCGTGGATTTCGGGCGAGCAGGAAACCAAGGCCATGCGCCGCATGTATCACATGCGATCGCAGATAATGCCCTACGTCTATTCGAGCGTATGGCAGACACACAATACCATGGTGCCACTCAACCGCAACATGTTCATCGACTACGGCGGACAGCCCGAATCTTTCGACCAGCCGCAGCAATTCACATTCGGCGACATACTCCTCGCCGCCCCGATCACGTCACCCGGAGAAGGCGCGGACAAGACAGCCTCACAGAAAGTATGGTTCCCCGCCGGAGAGATATGGTACGATTATTTCACGCATGAACGCAAGGAAGGGGGACATACAGAGAATGTAGCCAAACCTCTCGACGAATTTCCCCTCTACGTGCGCGGCGGCTGGATTATGCCGATGCAGCCCTACACTCCACGACCCGCCACCGAGCCCCTCACTACACTCATAATGCGCGTCTACCCCGCTGCCGGCGATGCCGACAACACATTCGTCCTATACGAAGACGACGGCATATCCCTCGACTATCAGAAAGGAATATACACAACAACCGACCTACAGTATAAACAGACCGGCACAAAAGCAACCGTCACCGTACATCCGGCAAAGGGCACATATCCCGGCCAGATCACCCGGCGCGCCTATCGCCTCGAACTACCCGCTGTCAAGGCTGCTACACAGGTCAAGGTAAACGGCAAAAAGGCCAAGACCACATTCAACAACGAAACCGGCTGTACTACTCTCGAGATTCCCGCCACATCTGTAAACAAACAAGTCAAAATAGAATACGAACTATGAAAACTCGTCTTATCATCGCCGCAGCATTGGCCGCGGCATCATCTCTGGCCGCTTCGGCAGCGCTTCCCAAAGTAATAGCACACCGTGGATACTGGGATACCGAAGGTTCGGCACAGAACTCTATCCGCGCTCTCGTCAAAGCCGACTCCATCGGTTGCCATGCATCTGAATTCGATGTATGGATGACCTCCGACGGAGTTCTGGTCGTAAATCACGACGACAATATCAACGGAGTACATATCGAAAGTTCGCCCGCAAAGAAAGTCCTTGCACAGAAACTCTCCAACGGTGAAAACGTGCCCACTCTGGAAAGTTACCTCGAACAGGCCGCCAAGCAGCCCTCGCGCATAGTCCTCGAACTCAAGACGCACGACAGCCGTAAGCACGAGCGCAAAGCCATCAAGGACATTGTAAAGATGGTGAAGAAATACGGGCTTGAGGACAAGACCGACTACATCACATTCTCGAAATACGGCTTTCAGGATATCATCAAATACGCTCCCAAAGGGACTGCAGTATACTATCTTTCGGGCGACTATATCCCCTGGCAGATAAAAGAGATGGGCGGTGCCGGTATCGATTATTCCCTCAAGGCGATGAAGAAACACCCGGAATGGATCAAAATGACCCACGACCTCGGTATGGAGGTGAACGTCTGGACCGTAAACGACCCCGCCGACATGCAATGGTGCATTGACAATGGTGTCGACTACATCACCACCAACGCTCCCGAGCAGCTCCAGCAGCTTCTCAAGAACCAGCCGGCAAAATAATCAGCCATACCAGTAATACAAATTCCCCGGAAGAGAACGCCACAGCGGCAATCTCTCCGGGGAATTTGCTTATTATAGATGGAGCTTGACAGAGGCCATGAGACTGCGGGGCAGCGAGGGGCCGTAGATATATCCGGAATCACGGAGCGCTCCCTGGTCGAAATCTTTCTGATAGCTGTTGAATATGTTCATCAGCCCGGCACTTAACTCCAGACAGGCAGTCTTGTAGACATTAACTTCATAGCTCAGCTTCGCATTGGCTTCGAAGAAACGCGGAGTATCTACGGCTTTGTCTACCGGTGTACCTGATCCCGCAATGTGCTGCACAAGCATCGAGCCGGTATAAGTGCCTGAAAGCGATGCCGTAAAATGCTTGTTGATATCATAGGAAGCCGTGAAAAAGCCATAAAGATCGGGCGTACGGAACATTTTCTTCACCGGAGCCACATCCGGATCCTCACTCCAGTACTCAGCCTGTTTATAGCGGCTGTTCTGCCAGGTTATTCCGCCCTGGATGGTCCATTTCGGCCATACGAGCCGTAATTCGGCATTAAGACCTATCACGCGTGCGCCTCCGCCGTTATAACGTTCCTGCACGGCATTACCGGCGGCATCAGTCTGGTCAAGAAGTCGCAGGGCAAACACATCGCGAAGATCAGTATAAAAGCCCTCCACCATCAGATTGGTCTGGACAGAACCTATCCGGTGATAGAAATCGGCCGAGAAACTCAGACTGTTGCTGCTTTCCTGCTTAAGATCGGGTGCGAGTATGGTCACAAGACGCTCACCGCCTACGATAGCGATATGAAAATCCTCGTCATATGCCTGCGGCGAACGGAAGCCCGTCGAATAAGACAGACGGAAATTCATCCTGTCAGACGGATTATAGCGGATATTCACGCGGGGTGACACAATAGGATTATGGATCATCGAGTGCTTGTCGAGACGTGCACCGACGAGGAATCCCCACCGGTCTGTGCGCCATTCATTCTGGGCATAGGCGCTGTAGATATTAACACTTTGCGCTATGTCGTGATTATATCCTACGGTCACGTCATGCAGATAATTGTGACTGTACTCTATGCCGCCGATAAACTCGGCAGGCATGAAAATCACTTTTTTAAACGACTGCGTCCACTGCGCACCCGCGGTAGCGGTAAGATCGTTGGTACGTCCATACGCATTGGGATCCATGTCGCTGCCATAATAACTCTTGCGCCGTATGCTCTGCAATGCCGCAAAGACATTGAAATGCCTCTCACGCTCCGACGACCACCAGTCGAACGCAAGTTCCCCGCCATGATTGTTATGCTCCACCTGCTCGGCAACCATCGCCATATGCGGCGGATTGTCGAGATCATCGCCGCCACGCCGGTATTCGTGAGTCGCATGATATTCGGCCGTAAGACGTGTATCGGGAGTAAAACGCATGTTGGTGCGCGCGCCAAGGGTCTGACTCTTGATTTCTGGAACTTCGGTGAAGCCGTCGCCGTCATGGTCATAACCGTCACGGTTACGGCTCTGACCATAGACCGTCAGACCGATCTCATTATTGTGCCACACCACCGAGGCATTGAAAGTAGTATTATTGTCGAGAGCGCCGCTGACTCCTATCGAGGTCAGCGAATGGCTTACTTCGGCATAATTGGCAGTAGGGTCCTTGGTTATGATATTGACGGTACCGCCGATAGCCGATGAGCCGAACAGGGCCGATCCGCCTCCGCGCATTACCTCGACACGGTCTATCATATTCGCCGGTATCTGCTCCAGGCCGTACACACCCGCAAGCGCCGAAAACACCGGACGCGAATTCATCAGAATCTGAGAATAATGCCCGTCGAGACCGTTGATACGCACCTGTGTGAAACCGCAGTTCTGACAATCATTCTCGACTCTGACACCGGGCTGATAGCTAAGACCGTCGGCAAGCGAACAGGCATCAACCAACCGGAATATCCGGTCATCCACCACACTCACAAGAGCCGGACTGTGACGCCGCTTAAGCTCGCTCTTGGTTCCTGTCACAACAACCTGCTCGAGCATCATCGCATCCGGCACTACCTCGAAGTTAAGTTCTGCCGTCTTCCCGCTCTGGAGAACAACTTTTTTGCGTTCTGTAACATAACCGGTATATTCGGCCACAACCTCGTATTCACCCGGCTTGAGATGCCGCAGCGCGTAGTGTCCCGAGGCATCCGTGGTTGTCCCGGCTTTCAGAGCCGGAATATTTATGATGTAAAACGGCAAATGTTCGCCGGTCTCCCTGTCTATCACATGACCTGTAAGATTAGTGTCGTCCGTCTGGGCCTGCGCGAAGAAAGCCGATACCGCAAGCAGTATCGACAATATATATTTTGTCATAAAAATTATCTTTTACTGTTTAGAAATATGATCGTCCCGCCATGTCAGGCAGCCACAGGGGGCGCACGTCCTTTTCTGAAATCAGTAAAAAAAATCTTGAGACTGCAGGCAACACGAAACGCAGTCGACACCCTGCACTCCGAAACCGGCGGAATCTCCGTGAGTGGAGTTCGGTCAACGGCTGCAAGCGCGGCATTTATATGCGATATGGCCTGAAAACCCGAATCGGAGTGAGAATGAGTAGTTCCGGGCATGAAAGGATGCGAATGCACCTCAGTATGTCCGTCGAACAGACGATGAGTATGGATGAAGAGAGTATTTCCGCAAAAAAACATTGCGAAAAGTACCAGTAGAAACCATGCGATATGACGCGACCTTCTCTCCATACCTCTTAGAAGCCGCAAAATTAGCAAAAATCCCCCATTCCGTCAAACCACCACTAAAAACATGTCGTTGGCGGATTCCGACATGTCTGTCGGGCGAATCATTCACTTCCGGTTTTAACCTCTATTCCTATCGAATCAAGTTTCTGGAAATCGGGCTTACGGAGACCCGCACGACAGAGAGGTATACCCTCATTGTAATCGTTCACGTATAGGCGTTCCGGTTCAATATAATTCCGTTCAGTAAGAGCTGCCGCAGGATCATAAAAAGGCGTTGTAATATCGGCCAGCGACATCAGTGTGTGGAACGCGCTCCGGCTCGAAGATACATTCATACGTGCATGATCACGTGCGGCTTCGAGGCGTTCGGGATGCCGGCTCACATAGTCATCAGACAGCCAAAGTATCACGGGTACATGAAGCTGCCAGTATGTCGGAGTGGGAGAAGCATGTAGAAAACGTTCACGGCTGTCGTCGAATATATCCTCGCCGTGATCTGTCTGATACAGCATTGCGGCAGGACGGCCTGAATGCTCAAGCACGGTCATCACACTGTCGAGCATCGAGTCTATATATAAAATCGTATTATCATATGCGTTGACGAGCTGGGCCCGGTTCTCACGATTGGCCTGCATATCGTGATCGGGTTTGAAACGGCTATACTCGCGTGGATATCGTTCGGTATAATTGAAATGCGAGCCATAGGTATGAAGTACTGCAAAAAGCCGCTTATCGGGATTGGCCGAAACAAAACGCTCGAGAGTACCGCAGATCTCCATATCGTGATGGCTGCGGCCGTCCTCGGTCAGAAAATCGACGCTGTCGGCCTCTTCGCCGAAGAAATCTATGAGCGAACCGTTGTGCTGCTGGTTCGAAATCCACGCGGTGCGGTATCCGGCCTCGTCGAAAGCCGATATCACCCCCTTGACATTGTAGATGGAATCGCCGAAATGGTCGGCCGAAAGATGCGACATCAACAGAGGAACGCTTTTGTGCGTTGTATTGCTCTCGGACAACGCCTTGCCGTATGAAACCAGATTCTCACGACGCGAAAGACGCGGATTGGTCTCACGGCAATAGCCGTTGAGCTGCCAGTTGTCGGCACGCGACGTCTCGCCTATCACAAGCACGATCACCTGCGGCACGGAGTCGACACGCGCCTCGGCACCGAACATGAAAGGTGCCGAAGAAGATTTGTATTCCTTCGCGAGTACCGTACGGTAACCCGCCATCCCCATATTATAGCTTACATTGACAGGGAACAATTCGCGATGTGGCATATATCCGCCCGGCAAAAAGAACGCGACCACAAATGCCACGAGGCCCACGCAAGCGACTGCAAGCCCCGTCTGAAAAGCAGGTCGGCGCCAGGCATTTTCTGCATATCGTTTCTTCACACAGAGCACTATTCCGACAACGATCGGAGGTAGATAAAGCATACACACCACCGCGATCGCAACGCCAAGATTACGGAGCAGTTCGGTAGCTTCGTGATAGTTGGTGGTGACAACGTTGAGAAACATATCTATGGCAATGATCGATTCGCCATAGAGATATATAAGCACTATCTGGAACGCGCACAGCACCATCACCGGAATCAGAAAAAGCGTCGTACGCCCTACCTTGCGGCTCCATGACATCAGCAGCAGATACACGCCAAGCGGCAGCGCCACATTTGCAATGCGGGCCGCCACGCTGTAATATTGCTCAGTAATATCGAGAATCACATTGGGCACTATGAGCAGCAACGGAAGTGCCCACATAAGTATGGCCGGAACATATTTGCTTAGAGGGTGTTTCATCAGAATGCTTCGTTAATACTGAAAATAAAACCGGTCTGGTGTTTGCCGAATCCCAGATCAAGACGCACGTTGACCCTCTTCTTGAATTCCCAGCGATAGCCGATTCCATAATTAGGCAGAATCTTGCGCATTGTTATAGCGGAAAATTTCGGGAAAATAGTACCGGCACCGACCCAGGCTACAAGCCCGTTACGATGCCATATATGCTGTCTTAGCTCAAGGCAGACGTCGATTTCCGATTTGTCGCGGTATCGGCCTTCGAAATATCCGCGCATATTATCGCTGCCTCCGAGAGTCGAGAGCAGTCCCCACGGCGTATTGCCGTAAGTGAGCCGCGAATGAGCCTGAAAGGCAATAATGGCATCGCGCCAGAGAGGCCGGTAAAAGGCAAATGTCAGCTCGGTGAGCGAGAATGCATAGCGGTTGAGCAGAAAGCGAGGATTGAAACGCTGATCAAGACGGAAAAATATGCCACGGGAGGCATTGGTCAGAAAATCGCGCGTATCATATTGAAGCGTAAAGCCGACCCCGAGATTGAAAGTGCGGTCATCCTCACCCTCCCACAGCCACGGTTTGGCGAAATGGCGTCCGTTGATATAATCAAAGGTAGCGAATGGCCCGAGATAGAGATTATTGGCCAGACGCCACACCCATCCTGCCTGAGCCTGGGAATTGAGATATTTATATTTCGATTCGTTGTCGTCGTTCACGTTGTTATCGTAGCCTATACCCCAGAATTTTGTGGCTACCGACGAGAAATTGACGTCATATTGCAGACGGCCGCGGTCGTGCGGCGCGATATGTGTGCCGCGCACTCCGAGTTTGAAAAACATGCTCGTCGTTGCATCGAAATATATCGATACGTCGGAAGGCGGAAGCACCGTATCTGTCATGTCAGTGCGGTATAGTCCGGCAGCGACCAGCCCGATGCCGAATTTAGTATCGGTCGAATAGTGCGGGCCTCCGATAAAACTGATATCGAATTTCTTGTGTTCCTTGGGTTTGTTGGCCTCGTCGAAATAATCGATTATTCTCGCGATCAGTCCTTTCCGTGCCACGACAGTGTCAGTCGGTGCCGCGGTCAACGAATCGGCAGTATTCTGAGCTGTCATACAGATCGTTGCAGCTATTCCAAAAGATAATATGATGAAAGACCGTAGATGTCGCATATGGATGAATGTCTTGCAATATTAACAAAAATAAGCTAATTTTGTTACGCTGAAAACCAATTTCCGCCAACTTTATGGCTCAAACAGAAACAATCGACAACGATGTATGCCGCATGCTCGCCTCCTTGGCGGCAGCCTATGGAGTGCGTCATGTAGTCGTGTCGCCCGGCACCCGTTCGGCACCCCTGGCCGTGACATTTCACCGTGCGGAGCGTTTCTGCATGCACACAGTCATCGACGAACGCTGCGCCGCTTTTATGGCTCTCGGCATGGCGCTGAAGACCGACTCACCGGTTCTTCTGATATGTACATCGGGCTCGGCGCTGATGAACTATGGCCCGGCATTGGCCGAGGCATATTATCGCCGTGTGCCTCTGATAGCCATTACAGCAGATAGACCGGCCCGATGGATCGACCAGCTCGACAGCCAGACCATGCGTCAGGCAGGAGCGCTCGCCGCGGTCGTAAGAAAATCGGTCGACATTCCGGTTGCAGCCGACACCGATACTGCCCTCTTCACCAAGGCTAACCTTGATGTATGCGACGCCTTCGAGGCCGCTCTCGGCAGCCGCCGCGGCCCGGTACACATCAACGTGCAACTCGACATACCGCTCACCCCTCTGACCGACAAAGAACCGTTCAACAAGGCCCGGCTCATAAAAGCGATTCGGCCGCAAGGTTCCCCCGGCGACTTCGACGGTATAATCGGGAAAATACGTGATAAGAAAATCATAATAGTATGCGGCGACACCACTCCGAGAGAACGCACCGCACTGAACAGTATTGATTTGCGCGGAATCCCTGTTCTTACCGAAGTACAGGCCAATATCGACCATTCCTATTCCGTAGGAACGTTCGACAGGCTACTGAAGACTTCCTGCGCCGAGGGTCTCGAACCGGAGATAGTCATAGCCATTGGTGGCAGCATTGTGTCAGCGCGACTTAAACGATGGCTCAGGACATCGGCAAATACCGAAGTCTACACCTTAGGGTACACCGACAACTCTACCGATACCTACGGGCGCCTGACAACACGGATAGAGTGCGATCCGCTACCATTTCTGCAGGCACTCGCCGCGGCTGTTACCGAAACTGAATATAGCCGCAGGTGGCAATCGTTTGCCGAGGAATCGCAGTTAAAAAACGAGAATTTTGTAAGGACCAATCCTATAATGGCAGCCATCGGCAAAATCGCCGATAGATTCCGAGGCGATATCCATGTAGGAAACGGCTCGGCCATACGCTACGCACAGATGATGCAATGGCATGGGCCTGTCTATTGCAACCGCGGTATCAGCGGCATCGACGGATGCACCTCTACTGCGCTCGGATATGCACTCGGCGGCAACGCGCCGACGCTGCTCATTACCGGCGACATGAGTGCGGCATACGACATAGGCGCGCTGGGAGCGGCCGAGCCTCCCCATGGCTTCCGGATAGTGGTCCTCGACAACAATGGCGGCGACATTTTCCGCAATATAAGCACCACAGGCGGCCTACCCGAACTCGAACAGCTCTTTACAGTGCCTCCGCGTCTGCCGCTGCGCCAGCTCGCCGACGCCTACGGTTACCGCTATCTGGAATACGACAGCTCGCGCCCCGTTGATTCCGTGATCGAGGAATTTCTGAATCCCGACGGCACACCGGCCATCATGAGATTAAAGATACAAAAAGAATACTCCAAGCATTTACTATAGAATGGAAACAAACGCACAGCCGCGCAAGTGGCAGACCATAAAGGAATACTCCGACATACTCTTCGACTTCTTCGAGGGTATAGCCAAAATAACCATCAACCGTCCCGAAGTATACAACGCATTCCGGCCGCAGACCAACGCCCAGATTCTCGACGCCCTCGAATACTGTCGCGACACCCCTGCGGTACGCGTCGTGGTCCTCACCGGCGCCGGCGACAAGGCATTCTGCTCCGGAGGCGACCAGAACTACAAGACCCACGGCGGATACCGCGACGCCGACGGTACCCCTCGCCTCAATGTACTCGATATACATAAGTTTATCCGCTCACTCGTAAAGCCGGTCATCGCCATGGTAAACGGCTATGCAATAGGCGGCGGAAATGTCCTTCAGGTTGTATGCGATCTCTCTATCGCCTCCGAAAACGCACGTTTCGGCCAGACAGGGCCTAAGGTAGGCAGCTTCGACGCAGGTTTCGGCTCCTCGTATCTCGCCCGCTGTGTCGGCCAGAAAAAAGCCCGTGAAATCTGGTATCTCTGCCGCCAGTATACCGCCGCCGAGGCTCTCGAGATGGGCATGATAAACAAAGTGGTGCCATTCGACAAGCTCGAAGACGAAGTCGTCGACTGGTGCAAGACCATAATGATGCGCAGCCCCTTCGCCATCCGCATGATCAAGCGCGCGCTCAACGCCGAACTCGACGGCCAGCACGGCCTGATGGAATTCGCCGGCGATGCCACCCTTATGTACTATCTCATGGACGAGGCACAGGAGGGACGCAACGCTTTCCTCGAAAAGCGCGATCCGGATTTCGACAAATATCCCCAGTTCCCCGGCTGATGAAGGCAGAATGGGCGCCCTACCGCCTCATGTTTAATTTCGAGGCGCGCACGTCGAGGCAGGTGATGACATATAAGGACACCTACTTCGTGCGCATCTTCGATCCAGACGATCCCGGCCACTGCGGATATGGCGAATGTGCCCTTTTCAGAGGTCTCTCGGCCGAAGACTGTCCCGACTATGAGAGCGCGCTGGCTGAAGCCTGCCGGAATCCTCTGGCGGCTCAGGAACATCCATATAGCTCGATCCGTTTCGGATTCGAGACTGCCATAAGCAATCTCACCCGAAATACCGGCAAGAGCAATCCATGGCTCGCGGGATGCACTGGCATTCCGATCAACGGTCTGGTGTGGATGGGCGACAAGGCGACAATGCGCTCGCGTATTCAGGAAAAACTCGATGCCGGATTCCGTATTATAAAATTGAAAATAGGAGGCATAAATTTTGAAGACGAGCTGGATTTGCTGCGCGAAGTGCGCCGCAATTTCAGTCCAGACTCTCTGGAGATACGCCTTGATGCCAACGGCGCATTCACACCCGCGAACGCCCTCGCTCGCCTCGACAGCCTCTCGAAGTTCGACATTCATTCCATCGAGCAGCCCATCAAGGCAGGCCAGCGCGAGGAAATGGCGCGGATATGCCGCGAGAGTCCAATTCCGGTTGCCCTCGACGAAGAACTGATAGGTGTACGCGACTATTCCGAATCGGTAGACCTGCTCAACGACATACGCCCATCCTACATTATTCTCAAACCGGCTCTGTGCGGAGGCTTCAGCAGCTCGATGACCTACATCATAGCAGCCCGGAGCATGAATATAGGCTGGTGGCTCACCTCTGCCCTGGAATCGAATGTCGGACTGGCGGCAATCGGCAGATGGCTCACGGATTATCATAAAATCAACAGGCCCCAGGGTCTCGGCACAGGACAGTTATATACAAACAACATCGGATCCCCGCTCCAAATGCGCGGTCCGGAACTTTTCCACAACCCATCGGCGGCATGGGAATCACTCGATCATCTGCAATGGCGTTCCTGAGCGATTTCCTGGCCGAATGGCACTCCGGCTCACTTTATGTCGAAGCCCATACCTCCGGCTCGACAGGCACACCCAAGGCCATACAACTGCTCAAAAGCGATATGCGCCTTTCGGCGCGGGCTACCAACGCCTTTTTCGGAATCGGCAGCCACTCGTTACTCGCCTCGCCCCTAAGCATGGATTATATCGCGGGCAAGATGATGGCGGTGAGAGCGCTCGAAGCCGGATGCCGCCTTGTTGAGCTACCGGTAAGCAACGATATAACACTTCCGGACTCGCTTTCCCGTATCGATCTGCTGCCTGTCGTTCCGTCGCAGATTCCGTCGCTGCTCGCGCATCCGGAATATGCTCCGCGTATCGCCGCCGTACTCATCGGAGGGTCAGCCCCGTCAGCGGAACAATGCCGCATCCTCGCCGACATGGGTTATACGGCTTATATCAGTTTCGGAATGACCGAGACATGCAGCCACGTGGCCCTTGCGCGCGCCGATGATCCGGCCAGAATCTTCCGCGCAATGCCGGGCATTACGTTCGAGACCGACCCGGACGGACGACTCGCCATAGCAGCCCCGGCATTTTCATTCGGACGCCTCCGGACCAACGACATCGTCGAGCTCATCGACGCCCGAACATTCCGCTGGCGCGGACGTGCCGACGGAGTAATCAACTCGGGCGGAATCAAACTCTTTCCCGAAGAACTCGAAGCACTTTACGCGCCTGTGCTGTCCGGTCACACATTCTACGTATGCGCCGCGCCCCATCCGGTATGGGGACAGGCCGCCATGCTCGTCATAGAAGGTGAAACCGACACAAACGCCATAGAAGAAGCCCTGCGCGACAATATTGCCGACCACCGACGTCTGCCGAAATTCATAAAAACTGTCGACACCCTTCCGCGTGCTGCAAACGGCAAACTGCGCCGTCAGATTCCTTAATGAACATAAACGAACCATAAACTATTAATATCATAATCAATCGTTTTATTCTCAATGAAGTGTCATACTTCGGACCCGGCGCCCGCCGCGAACTGCCCGAAGCGATCCGCCGCCTCGGCAAATCGAAAGCCATGATCGTCACAGACCCCGGTCTGATAAAATTCGGCGTCGCCGCAATGGTGACCGAAGTACTGGACGAAGCCGCCATTCCATACGAAATCCTCAGCGAAGTCAAACCCAATCCGACCGTAGCCAACGTTCAGGCCGGTATCGCAGCCTTCAAGAACTCGGGAGCCGATATAATCGTGGCCATAGGTGGAGGTTCGGCCATCGACACGGCAAAAGGCATAGGCATTGTAACAAATAATCCGGAATTCGCCGATATCGTATCGCTCGAAGGCTGCGCTCCGACCAGACACAAGAGTGTCCCCGTCATAGCCATACCGACCACCGCCGGAACCGCTGCCGAAACCACGATCAACTACGTCATCATCGACGAGCAAAAACAGAAAAAAATGGTGTGTGTCGACCCCAACGACATTCCTGCCGTGGCTATCGTGGATGCCGAACTGATGTACAGTCTTCCGAAGAGCCTAACGGCCGCTACGGGTATGGACGCGCTCACCCATGCCATCGAAGGCTATATTATCAAAGGCGCCTGGTCGATGTCGGATATGTTCGAGATCGAAGCCATCCGCATGATTGCGCGTTTTCTTCCTGTCGCCGTCGAGGAGCCGCAGAATGCCGAAGCACGCAACGGCATGGCTGTGGCCCAGTACATCGCAGGCATGGCCTTCTCCAACGTAGGTCTCGGTCTTGTCCACGGCATGGCCCATCCCCTCGGATCGCTGTTCGACGTGCCTCACGGCGTGGCCAACGCCCTCCTGCTTCCCACTGTCATGGAATTCAACATGGAAAAATGCCTCGACAAATATCCCGACATAGCACGTGCCATGGGTGTCGACACTACCGGTATGAGCCGAGAGGAAGCCTCTCAGGCCGCCTGCGACGCCGTGAAGGCTCTCGCTCTTGAAGTAGGCATACCTCAGCACCTGACAGAACTCGGAATCACCGAAAACGATATTCCCCGCCTGGCCGAACAGGCCCTCGCCGACGTCTGCACCCCCGGCAATCCCCGCGACGTAAACCTCGCCGAAATCGAAGCCCTCTACCGTCAGGTACTCTGACGTAATAGTTTAAGTCCACGAAGCCGGTCCACAAGCCTGCAAGCCTGTAGGCCGGTTTCGTAACAGTTTAACAGCCTGTCGGTTTGTCAGCCTGACCGCCTAAGAAACCTTGGCGGCGGAGGGCGGCGAGGATGTCTCTGGCGGCGCCTTCGTGATAGTAGCCGATGATATGGCCCACCCAGTCGTTGTCGGACTTCGTTCCGGTCCGCGTACGGTTGTATTCGCTGACAGCCTTGTCAAAGTCAAGAAGCTCGGGCAACATATCGTCGCTGCGGTAATGGTTATGATGGATCAGCAACGAGGCCGGCTCCTTGGGCTTCATGTCGGGCATCTCGGCGGGAATACCGATGGCAAGACCGCAAACCAGCGCCACACCGCGTGGCAAGCCGAGAAGTTCCGACACCACATCGGGCGCAACAGTGCGGATATAGCCGATCGGACACGTGGCGAGGCCACGGCTTTCGGCTGCCACAAGGGCGCTCATCAGCGCAAGAGAGGCGTCGATCACACCGACGGTATAACCGTCGACGGTCGCCGCGAAATCTCCCATATCGATCCCCTTGGCCCTGGCTGCAATCTCTATCTTATGAAAATCCGCACAGAAGACCAGAAAATGATTGCAGGTCTTTATCTGTTTCTGATTTGTAAGCCCGTAGAGTTTCTCTTTAAGCTCCTGATCGTCGATATCTATTACCGAAAACTGCTCACCGTTATAGCTGGTCGGTGTATTACGTATGGCCTTATAGATAAAGTCCATATCCTCGTCCGAAATCCTGTCGCGCGTATAGCGCCGTCTGCTCCGCCTCTCCAGCAAAGCCTCCTCAACACTTTTACTCATAACTATAAAAACATTTGTTACATACAAACAAATGCCTCCCAGTTAAAGTTTAGCGGCTGCTACTCCGTAGCGGATTCTATAGTAATACTTTTCTCCGCATCGACTTCAGTGTCATTCTCATCTGCGTTCATGCGGTTCAGCCGCGAAATAACGATAGGTTCATGATCGCAAGTTTCTCCATGCGTTCCCTCAACTTTCAAAATATAAAATATCACATCGCCAACAGCCTCATTATCGGTAAATCTAAGCTCGACCGAATGCCGACCAGACGAAAGGTTTACAGAAAACTGTTCGCCATATGCCACCATATTGCTGTAATCCATACCATCGATTAATATTTCAAACGCATCAGGTTCCACACCCAACATGACTTTAAACGTAACTTTCAATGCATATGCACAATACAGATTAGCCGAAACAGATTCTTCAGAACCTGAAATATCAGTGAAACAAATATTCTGAGGCGAGACAGTAAACGTCACCGATCCCGACACCGATACTCCTTTAAGTTCATCTGTGACAATGCAAGTGGCAGTCATCGGCCCATAGCCATCAATCGCTTCCCTTAGCTGTGGCGATTTAGCGTTTACGACAGCAAGTTCTTTCCCGTCCTGACCTATTATATGCCATTGGTATGACAGACGTTGCGAACCATTCTCTACAGAACTCTTCAGCCAAACCTGCTCTCCGGCTTTATAAACCGATTTTTCCGAATTAACTGAAACACTAAAGTCTTCGCGGGATAACTGATAGGCCATTTCGCTCATATGGTGCCTTTCCGACAAATTCACCGCCGAAAGACGATTCATCGCATCATATTCATACGAACTTGTCAGGCCAGCAGGCTCAATACGTGTCGAAAGTCCGACAGATTCCTTGAAATTAAACTCTGATAAAAGACTTTTCGACAAAAATGTATTCCTGACATTATTCACAGCCGCATAGCTGGAATATGGCCACGAATAAATGTCCGCATTATCTCCCACAATTGATTTTACCTGAGAATAATCAAATCCCGGAATGTGAAATACAGGGTAGCGACCATAATAGGCCCATAAAAAAGTCTCAGCCAAACCTGTTGCCGACGTGCGTGCCGCAAGATTGCCGGATTTATCATAATCATATGTGCCAAGAACAGAAAATTTCCCTGATCCTCGCCGTGCCAAAACCTTCTCGGGAAGATAAAGACTTGCGCCATAATGCTTCAGAAGATTCTGAGCAGATATCTTAGAGCGTCCTTTTGTCAGAACCGTAAACACAGGCACCGCAAGAATATTAGCGGAAGTCATTGCAGCATAGACCGAAGCCTGCGACTGATAGTCTGTCATTTCGTCTTTTACTTCAGCCGTCGTATGAGGATAATATAAATCGAGAATCTCTGAAGTCTCTCCATTTACGACTGTTGTCAGACGACTCGGAATACAACTGTCGTCAAGATAATCATAATTTTGGCTTATAGTTCGCGCACCATTATCTGAATATACAGTAGTTCTTTTGGATACAAGTCGCGACTTGTCATAATTAACTGAGTACCTCCATGTTTTGTAAACTTCTTTATCATTAAAAGAAAGACGAAATTCCCGTATTGGAAATAATGGCTTTTTCGTGTCCACCTCTACAAGTATAGACCCATCTTCTCCGACATCAGGTGCGTCAGGATTGTTGTAGATTGAGCAATAATGCCGTATGATTTTCGTACTTGAAGACAAACTCTGTCTATTAATGACAGAATAAACCCATGAATTACAGAGTTTCACTGTTTCCTTTCCTCCCTCCACAGAATACACAGTTTCAGAAACTTTCAGAATCTCAGGCGAAAAAGCCTTATAAAAGCCAATCATAACCGGGCTGCCGTATTCGTCGTCTTTCATATCGTTTTGTCTCACAGCCTCATCGAACTTATATACAATCTTGCCATATTCATCAGACCCTTCGATATACTCTGTCACCTCCTTATACCATATATTGTTTACATTATAATTATTGTTGAGATAATTAGAGGCGTTGCTTATGCTTACTATATCATAGTCAATTACCGGAGGCGGTAAAACACCGGCAGTCGTATCAAACACAACAACTGAATATCGCGATACAAATGTTTCAGGGATAGGAGTAGCCAAACATTCCGCAAGTCCGTTTTCAGCCACACCATAAACATAGCGTTTGACAACCGGAACCGTTCCGCCTTTGCCCTGATTTTTGATCTTCACAACCCTAAGACCTCCGCCCTCGGTCAGCGGCTTGTTGTCGTCAGGGTGAATATGCGAGTCGAAAAACACATGCGGATCCTTGAATCGATGAGGCTCATATTCATACTCTGTATATCCCCCGGTAGGATAGGTCACAGAAGTGAGTATATTGGCCTTCATCATTTCGGCATTGACATTTCGGTCGGCATAACCCATCTCGATATATCCTCCTGTCTTATAGAACTTGCGCCTGAGTTTGGGGCTAAGCGATGCTGCATTGTCGGCTCCGTTATAATACCCCCAATAGTCCTGCGCATAGGGGTTATCGAACTTCTGGCTGTTGTAGCCGAATGTATAATCGCCCTCATCACTCAATGATATCCGTGTAAGCACTCTCTCATATCCGCTGCCGGCCTTATCATATGATAGAGTCGCTGTCTTGACGACAGAAGATCCATGAGATACTTTTATCTTCTTGAGAAAACTTTCATATTCCATTTCGACAGTACCGCCGGGAAATGTTATTTTCTTAAGATTGCAGAACATTTTATACGGGCTCAGATTTTCGACCGTTCCATCTAAAGGGTTGGTAAGATTCTGAGAGTTATATACCATTAATGTATTGGGTTCAAGATTGTCGACATATCTGTCAGGCACCAGAACCCCAACTCCCGGTCTATGGTTTTCGAAAATCCATTCGAATTTGATTTCCTCTCCGTTAGTCAGTTCTATACGTGTCAGCATCCACGATGTCACATACGACATATCTGTTGTCTCACGAGCTCCACCGAAAAAATATCTGATACCATGGGAATCAACTACTGTTATCTCATTCAAATCCTTGTCGGCAAATATTTTTATTTCCGAACAACCCGACCCTTTGAAGCTGCGCCCCTTGTCTCCGTCCTTCTCCAGAATAAAGGAATACGTAGCGTCTGTAAGGCATACTGTAAAGAGATCATGCTCCGAATCGTATTTATTTTCTCCGCCCATACCGGCAGCGAGGCCATACATAGTCATGCAACGTTGAGTTGCCATAAAGTCATCGCCAAGATTCTGCATATCCCCTTTATACTCAAAAAGTTCGTCGGGTCGCCCGAGAATCGTACGCATTATACGCAGCCCGGGAAGCAAGGCCCACCCGAGACCGCATGGAAAAGGATCGTCAAAAACCTTGATACCCGACGTATTATATCGCATCGAAAGTGGAATCGTCAACCCATGGCATTCAATCGTATAAATAGGCACATTTACATTCACACTGCCTGTAGCAAGCGATGGCTGCTCACCCATATAGCGCTTGAATATCGCAGTAGACGGTGTCGGAGGTATCACCTGTGTATCGTTAGTTCCAATCATCTCCTGCGCAACCGCACACATACAGACCATCGAAGCCAACACGGCTACTGCAAGACGTATCATTGCCTTCATCATAATTCAAAAAGTTGTTTGATTATAATATCGTCTTCATCTCTCACCACAAGCAGATATTGCCCCGCCGGAGCCCCATACATTGATATTATCTCCGAGCGATAGCCTATACCGACATTATCTGCCGAAGAGTGATAGTAAACGCGCCCTGCAATATCACATACCGTTGTCTCAAGCATACCGGAACCGCCATCGACCCTGTATTGTACTTCAATCGAGCCATCGGCCAGACGCTTTATCACAGCAGCACCCTCCTCGCGCATGCGTCGATCCGTATTATATGAATCATCACCCTCTCTGTTATCATGTTTTTCCTCTGTCCGGGCCGAAAAATATGCAGACTCCAGAATCAGACATAGAGAGCCAAGCACAACCGTGCTGTCACCATATGCAAGAGCCATATCCGACCGCCGGGCTACTGGAAATACAAACCGATCGCTATACCATCGGTAATCGGTCCGTACAAAGGTCGGAAGCGAATCCGCCTTAGCATCAAACACCGTGCGGTTTACTGTATCGGCAATCATTGTCTTGGTACTTCTCACTGTTTTAACCCTCAGAACGTTTCTGATTGTATCGTCGGGCAGAATCACCGTGCCGCGTGCGTCTGCCATATGCCTGATTGCCCCGGTTTCCATACACTGGGTATCGGTTGAATATCTTCCGAGCATATCAATACGTCCACTTAGGCTATCCCCGTACTCAAACGGAAAACGCATAATCGGAACGCCGACACTGTCCTCTATTTTCGTTAGCCGGTTCTCGAAGCCATACCAGCGCACAACATCTCCATCAAGCTTGTAGCGGTAGATTTCACGCATGAACTTCACAGCGAGCACTGAATCCTCTGCGGCTGTCTGAACTTTGTGCGTACACAAAGCCTCGGCCCCGCTGAAATCCCACACGCAGCCATCGCCTGAGGCTCCTGCATCCATTCGGTCGACCTCAATCATGGCATGCTCTCCCTCTTCATCTGTCAGTCTAATATAAAGACTATTGTCCAGAGCATAAAGGGTATTGCATCCTAAGACCAGCATTATTATGATTGGTATATCTTTCATATAGGTCTCTATTCTCAAATGTTAAAGAAACGTTCGCTCATCAGTACTCCATAATACTTTCCATACTTCGTCTTTCATTTCATACAGAATATTTGTAAAAGCCTGTATATTATCATATGGTAATATTACACCTATGTTCTTTCAGTATAAACTGTTCGAACAACTTTATTTCCATATCGGCTTATATCAATCACCTTCTGCTGCTGAATTTGGCGATTCTCTTATGTATATGTCTGAGAGGTGTTGAAAATATTGAAGAATAGCCTCATTGTTTTTGAGAGACAAACACCAATAGTATTCATTGTCATTGACAATAAGGAAAGTCCGCAAAAATTTATATCGGACAAGATTTTTCGTTGATGTAATCAACTTACACATTCTATCGGTTTCAACGAAAACTCTATATCCGTCTATGAATGTAACATATAATTTATGATTATTATCACTAGGAGGTATCGGATACGACTCCGGACTATCGGGAAGCATGAATATATTAATTGTATCCTCACTCTTAAATTTGGCAATTATATAAACATTTTTTTTGACATAGCCATTTTCTTCTATTACAGAAAACACGTTGTCTCTAAAGAAGTTTATGATTAGCTCACTGTTGATCTTCACTTCCGTTAATTGTAATATCTCATAACGGTCATTACCCCAGACGGTAAAAGTCTGGAGAAATAAAAGAATGAATACAGTAATCAATCTATTTTTTATACAGTATTCCTTTATGCAGATATTCTTTTTCATCTGGTGTTAATTTGTGATGTTCAGTTTTGGAATCATATTTTCTATAATGTATATTTCCAGGCCATGAAACAATCGTATAGATGTAATATTCAACCTTTGGCATTATTGCACTGATATTATTTGCAGAATCCAAATCTGTTTGACTTGGGAATAAAAACTTTGACGGATGATTATGAATTATTCTTCTTATACAATATCCATTTATTAGCTGCCCATGAAATAAAAAAGGTCCGGCACTATCTCTTTCTTTTTTATGAGAAGTTGCTAAATAATTAATCCCAGCACTTCCTTTTAGTCCACACTGAAAAAGCATATATTCCAATCCTATATTGTTTGCAAAGAATTCGAATAACATCTTCGTATTATCATCTCCTCGAACTTTCAAATAGTCATAATAACCACCATCTGCCGATTTCCAGCGCCATACATCTTCTATCGTTCCATAAGCCATGCGCTCCGATTCTTCAAGTGCTCCATTAATATGAAGCACAACACTATCATATTCGTCATTGGACTCCGTGTACATAAAATTACCATTATCATCATAATGATGCATGTCCATACCGTTAGGATCGATAAACAGTATAGGATTACCACCACAATACGAATATACGGATTGCTCGGGATAATCGGAAGCATGAAAATCAGGAGACCCGAAAACGGATTTGTCAGGATGGTAGGCGCGGGCGTGGAAGTCATAGGTGTTGAGGCCGTTGATGGGGTCGAATTCCTTGCCGCTGTATTCGTAGTTATCATTCATTGTCAATCCTACTGCTTTCAGTCTCATGAGTAAGTCATATCAGATTATGCAATATGTTCTAAATATTTACCAAAACATGGGTTTCCCTTTAAATCGATTGGTTAAGCTATCTTTGACACAAGGCTCAAATTTATTTTCGGGAACCGACCTTAATTCACCTGAAGCTAACCATAAATCTACTAATTTGATAGATTTATCGCTTAAACTAAGTGTAATATAGGAAAATTCATCATCAACGGACTTAATGGGCACAAGCTGTCTAAATCCAGTGTCTTCTATAAAGCTCGTATTCCCTTCGACCTTACAATAAATTATAATTTTATCATTCTCAATAAAAAACTCCGGGGTGTTTTTCGAATCAATTTCAGGACAAAACCCTGAAAAAGTTATGGTCACAATAGTGGAGATGGAGTCGTTGGTGCTTTTTATATCCAACATTATGCCAATTGGTTCGGTCACCGCTTTCGTTACAATAGGAATTAGTTGATTCTTTAGATAGGCCAACAACAAATCATTTTTAATATTCGCTTTTTTCAGCATGACGGTATCAGTATATGGTGTGGCCGCGTATGAATACTCACTTAGAATATTAAAAAATATCATGATTATTAAAGCTAATCTTTTCATATAAATCATTTATTATATCGTATATACGTTTTATAAAAATGGTTTGGCTTTATATATGTATCTTTGCGAGAATATGTTGTATAATGTCCTATTATGGGCCATGACAACGATGTATATATCAAATGCTGTATTTCATTACATCCTTCATAGTACGTAAATATTCGATGTGCCAGCAATATATCCGATTCACTGGATTTTAAAATACCAGATGGATGATTATGGATATGCTTTCGAATATGATAACCTTTAATTAATTGATGAAAAAACAAAAGATCTGCTGATTTCTCAGTTTTTTTCAAATGTGATGTCGAAATAAAATTAAGCCCACTTTTTCCTGATTGACCGCACTGAAATAATGTATATTCTATATCGACATGATTTGCAAAGAATTCGAATAACATCTTCGCATTATCATCTCCTCGAACTTTCAAATAGTCATAATAACCACCATCTGCCGATTTCCAGCGCCATACATCTTCTATCGTTCCGTAGGCCATACGCTCCGATTCTTCAAGTGCTCCATTAATATGAAGCACTACACTGTCATATTCGTCATTGGATTTCGTGTACATAAAATTACCATTCTCATCATAATGATGTATGTCCATACCATTAGGATCGATAAACAGTATAGGATTACCACCACAATACGAATATATGGATTGCTCGGGATAATCGGAAGCATGAAAATCAGGAGACCCGAAAACGGATTTGTCGGGATGGTAGGCGCGGGCGTGGAAGTCGTAGGTGTTGAGGCCGTTGATGGGGTCGAATTCCTTGCCGCTGTATTTGTAGGGCTGGGCGTCGGCCGATTTCTGACGCATCGGCAGTCCGTAGGGATAGTAGTCCGTGCGCTGTGCCACATAGCCCTCCGCATCGACTACCGCACGGTTGTTGCCCTGATAATCCGTGTGATAGAAGTAGTATTTGCCGTCGGCATCGATATAACCGCCAGGTATCAGTATGCGTTCAAGCCGATAGTTTTGGAGAATACATGACCCGACATAATCACGTCGCATAGTCTGCAGCTGCAACAATGGCAACTGTCCGCCGCCAGAAGGAACACTTCCTGCGACAGCCGGGACGGAATGGGTTACACTCTGGCGTGTGCCGACTGCATCGTAGCCGTACTGTGTCAGAACCAGTCCGTTTGCCATGGCGCCTTTAGTCTGTCGTATGGCAAAGGGCATGTTGTTGCGGTCGTAGCTGAAACTCATGCCGCGGTCGGGGTCATAGCTCAGGTTGCCGTTGGAGTCATACTCGTATTCTTCGCCGGAGTCGGCATAGTCGAAGTCATAATAGCCTTCGGAATCAATGTTTATGGTATGATCTTCTATAGTACTGATATGATGTCCATTGTAAGTATAGGCAAGACGGTCGATCTCGGTCAGACGGTCTTCTCCTGACAGAGAGGGGTTCACGCCCCTGCGACGAAGTGTCAAAGGATTTCCCATCTTATCGTAAGTATAGGAAGTGCTGTAACGGCCTTGTGAAAGACCGCTGTAATCTGCCCAGGTCAGTCGGTTGAGCAAATCATAGCTGTAGCTGTACTGCTCTTCGACAGAGTTGCCGTGTCGCCATTCCTGTACCGAGATATTGCCCGACATACACCCCTCGCGCTCGTAGGTGAGGCGGTTGGTGAACACGTCGGAGACAATGGACGTGAGACGGCCCTGCAGGTCGTAGCTCATAGTGCGGGTGGTAGAGGGACCTATCGACTGAGACGCAACCTGTAGAAGCTCGTTGTAACTGTTGCTTTGCAGACAAACTTCGTCGGCTCCGTCGAGACTATGGTATACCGCAAGCGGACGGTCCTTGGTGTCGTAGGTATAGCGGAAGGATTCTGTGACAGTCCGGGCCGCGCTTATGTTAGTCTCCCTGCGCACTGTCAGCGGACGGTCCGTGTATGAATAGGTGCAATACTGATGGTCGGTATAGCCAAGGTGGTTGTCGGCATGGCGCTGAACCTCGTTGCCGTAGATGTCGTAGTAGACCGACGTCAGTTTGCCAGAAATAAGGGTTCCGGTGAGACGCCCCATCGCAGATGTGTGGCTGGCATCGGAATATTCGTTTGCATGGTATCCGAAATCGTTTAATCGGGTCGACGGTATGAAATCGTAGTTGTCGTAATAGCTCACAACATCGGCTCGAAAGAACGCGTCGGGCTTAGCGGTATTGCCTTCGATTTCGTAGCCCGATACCGCCCCTGTGCCCGTAAACCGCGCAACATGGCTGTCAGAAAGAATAGCCTCGACTTCCGCCGAACTCAGAGTGACCGCCCCGCAGGCTACATCGCGTCCGAATCGGTCGGTGAAGGTAAACGTCCACTTTGAGGCTACTCGCTGGTTTCCGTCCTGCGTAAGCGTCAGACGGTTGAGGGCATCGTAGCGGTAGATTGTCGCCGCTCGGCCAGGCTGCTTGAAAAGGGTTACCTGACCAAGTATATTCTTTTCATAGTAATAGCAATAGTTGTCGACAACTGCGTCCGATACGCCCCACGATGACCCCTCGGACGACAGGGACGCAACCTCGTCGGAGGCAAGAGGCGGAACGATATAGCGAAGGTCGCCGTAATCATCATACACAAAATAGGTGTCGGCATATTCCCTGCCATTGACAAGCTGACGTGAAAGGACTCTCCTGTCGTATGCATCGGTGAAGTCTATGAGGGTGCGGCCGTCCTCATCGACGGTTTTCTCCGCAACCAGCATTCCGTCGGCCCACAGACCTTCGTTGACAAGTGAGCCGCTTTCACTCACGTCGAAACGCACGGCGCGGAACTCACCGCTACCGTCGTTGACATACTTCCTGACCGTCACAGGTGTCGAGACAAGCATAGAACCCGGACGGATCATGCCTTCTACAATCTCGGTCGGAGATTTTTGATAGATGGTGGTGCTGTAGGCCCGCGCATCACCGTAAAGAGACATCGAGGCCTGACGCACCGCCTCTGCTCCCATGAAGGAACCGTCGCCGACCACCGGCTGCCACGCACGCACCGGACGGCCCGCCTCATCATATTCCTGAAGTGCCACAAGACTCTGGCCCTGGGGCGTAACGCCCCGCTGCACGGTCTCGACAGGACGCCCGAGACCGTCGTAATACACCACCTCGTCGATATAACAAGAGCGGTCTGCACTCAGATAACGCCGCTGGACGCTGTAATTCTCAGCCGCTGCGGCTGTTACTGCAACGAAACCCGCAAGCGCGAATATCAGCTTTCGGAGGGCTCTCATGGTAATGACGGTTAGTTTTTCGCTGCCAATATACAAATTTTATATCAATAAAACAACACCGAGAGCTAATTCTGAAAAAATTACTCTCGGCATTGTGTATATTTATAGAAATCAGCAGAGGAAGGGGGCGGTGGGCGAATTGCCGGTGGCGATTTGTTCGGGGGTGCCGGTGGCGATGATGCGGCCGCCGCCTGCGCCGCCGTCGGGGCCCATATCGATTACGTGGTCGGCCATGTTGATCACATCTATATTATGCTCGATGACGAGAACGGTATTGCCGCGCTCGACAAGGCGCTCAAGTATGTTCATGAGCGTGCGTATATCGTCGAAATGCAATCCGGTCGTAGGCTCGTCGAGAATAAAGAGGGTGTTTCCTGTATCGCGCTTGGCAAGCTCTGTGGCAAGCTTCACGCGCTGGTTCTCTCCGCCCGAAAGCGTCGACGAAGGCTGTCCGAGCTTGATATAGCCCAGACCAATGTCCTGAAGCACCTTTATCTTCTTGAGAATGGCAGGCACACCGGCAAAAAATTCGACCGCCTGATTGATGGTCATGTCGAGGACATCGGCCACCGACTTGCCCTTGAAACGAACCTCGAGAGTCTCGCGGTTGTAACGGCGTCCGTGGCATTCCTCGCACGGAACAAGCACATCGGGCAGGAAATTCATCTCTATCGTCTTATAGCCGTTGCCCTTGCAGGCCTCGCAGCGGCCGCCGGCGACATTGAACGAGAATCGCCCCGGCTTATAGCCGCGGATTTTCGCCTCGGGCAGATTCACAAACAGATTGCGGATATCGGTGAAAACGCCCGTGTAGGTAGCCGGATTCGAACGCGGCGTGCGTCCGAGCGGCGACTGATCGACAGTCACAACCTTGTCTATATTCTCCAGACCTTCGATAGCGGTGTAAGGCAGCGGCTCGGTCAGGGAATTGTAGAATTTCTGAGAAAGGATAGGCTGCAGAGTGCCGTTGACCAGCGACGATTTCCCGCTGCCCGATACTCCGGCCACAACCGTCAGTGTGCCTAAAGGCAGCTCGAAATCGACATTTTTCAGATTATGACCCGTACAACCTTTTATTCTCAGCACTTTACCGTTACCGCTACGGCGTGTTTCAGGTATGGGAAGCTTCTCCGCACCGTTCAGATAACGCGCCGTAACGGTATCTGTCTTCAGCATTTCTGCCGGAGTACCTGCAAACACCACATTACCGCCCTTGCGTCCGGCGCCCGGACCGATATCCACCACGTAGTCTGCCTCAAGCATTATATCGCGGTCGTGCTCAACCACCACGATGGTATTCGAGGCGTCGCGCAGCCGTTCGAGCGAACGGATAAGACGGTGATTGTCGCGCTGATGCAGCCCGATACTCGGTTCGTCGAGTATATAAAGCACATTCACCAGTTCCGATCCGAGCTGGGTGGCCAGACGGATACGCTGGCTCTCCCCGCCCGACAGTGTGGCCGAGGCGCGGTTGAGCTGCAGATAGCCAAGCCCGACATCGACAAGGAACTTGAGCCGCACCGTTATTTCCTTGATGATTTCCGCGGCAATCTGACGGTCGCGTTCGTCGAGACGGTCGAGAACACCCTGCGACCATGCATAGAGAGCCTCGATGTCGAGACGGCACAATTCGGCTATATTCTTGTTGTCTACGAAGAAATGGAGAGCCTCGCGGTTGAGGCGGTCGCCATTGCATTCGGGACAAGTGCAGCGTGTGAAAAACTGGCCGCTCCACTTTTTCGACTGATAGCCGGCATCGTCGTCCTGCGACATCTCTATATACTTCACGATTCCGTCGAAAGTGCGGAAAAAATCGAACGACGAAGCGGTATTGCCCTTAAGAGGCGGAACCGACGTGGTGCCGTTGAATATCTCATCTACGGCTTCCTCGGAAATATCCTTGAAAGGTGTATCGATCGTAAATCCGTAGCGCTCGAGAATGGCACGGATCTGCATGAAAATGACCGTATCCTTATACTTCCCGAGCGGTACGAGGGCGCCCTTGGCTATCGACAGCTTTTCGTCGGGCACGATCTTGGCGCGGTCTATGATATTGACATATCCGAGGCCCTTGCACCGGGGACATGCGCCCTGCGGCGAATTGAACGAAAAATTATGCGGCGCCGGATCATGGTAGGAAATACCGGTCGCCGGGTCCATCAGCTCCTGACTGTAATAGGCCACGCTGTCGGCTTCGACATCATAGACCATCATCTCCTTGCCGCCCTGCGCGAGAGCGTTTTCGACCGAGGCAAGCATCCTTGCCTTGTCCTTGTCGGAAACCATGAGCCGGTCTATGACAAGCTCTATGCTGTGGTTGCGGTAGCGGTCGAGCCGCATTCCGCCGGATATTTCCATCAGCTCACCGTCGACACGAACATTGAGAAATCCCTTCTTGACAAGCTGTTCGAACAACTCACGGTAATGTCCCTTGCGGTTCTTGACAAGCGGCGCAAGTATATATATCTTGCGCCCGTCGTATTTGTCGACTATGAGATCTACTATTTTTTCATCGGTATATTTCACCATCTCCTCGCCCGAGATATAGCTGCGGGCATGACCTGCCCGCGCATAAAGCAGACGGAGAAAGTCGTATATTTCGGTAGTGGTGCCGATAGTACTTCGCGGATTGCGGTTTATGGTCTTCTGCTCTATGGCTATGACAGGACAGAGACCGCCGATATGATCAACGTCGGGGCGCTCGAGATTGCCGAGCATATTGCGCGCATAGGCAGAAAATGTCTCTATATAGCGACGCTGACCCTCGGCAAAGATTGTGTCGAACGCAAGCGACGATTTTCCCGAGCCGCTCAGGCCGGTGATGACCGTAAGTTTATTGTGAGGTATATCGACATCGACATTCTTGAGGTTGTTGACCCTCGCGCCGATGACGCTTATGCATCCGGTACCGTCTATGGTGTCGGGCGCCACATCTTTTTTATCCTTTATATCTGTACTTGTGCGTTTGGTCATAAAGACGTTGTTTAAGAAAACAGCATATCTGAAAGCACTATTCTCTCAGAGGTTGTTGACTTTATCAACTTTTTAGAGAGTGTTTGGAATTGACTTATGCTAAGATTTAGAGAAGATTTCCGAGACTGTTTTGAGATTGAATGAAGGAATTATGGGGTTCCATAATGACTGAATGAAAGCTTAAAACAGGCCGGAAAGGCCTTTAAAGATTTCATAAAGTTAAATTCAAACGCTCTCTTAACAATATATCACCTGTCGGTCCAGGCAGGATTGAAGGTCTTCGTCCCGGCGGTGCGGCGCGATAGTGACTCTGCGAGCGGCACACGCACCTTATAAGTCTTGCCGGTCTTGTTTGTAAGACTCTTGGACCGTATCCACGGATTCTCCTCGCGGAGTATCGAATATGTTATACCCTGCTTCCTGGCCCACTCCGACCAGTCGGCCACAGGACCGCATACCTCAACCGTGCGGTATTTGCGCGGCTGATAAAGCTGGTCGTCGCGCAGATGGAAACCGTAGGCAGGAGCGTTTTCCATCACGGTCTTCATAGCCATTATGCGGTAGGGATAGCGTGTAGTCTCTTCTGTGAGATAAAGGTCGAGCGACGTATCGGCACTCTGGCGGTCGAGTTCATTGGTTATTCTCGTCATGCCGCCGTTGTATGCGGCCATCACCGACGGCCAGTTGCCATAACGGGCATATGCTTTCTTAAGATAGCGTGCGGCAGCCGCTGTGGCCTTTTCTATGTTATAGCGTTCGTCGACCTCATCGTTCACCTCCAGACCGTATTCTTTCGCTGTCGAGGCTATGAACTGCCAGAAACCCGCAGCCTTTGCCGGCGAATATGCCCTGGGATTAAGCGAGCTCTCCACACATGCCAGATAGAGCATATCCTGCGGAACGCCGTTAGCCTTGAGTATTTGGGATATTTCCGGAAAATAACGGTTCGCACGCTTAATTATCAGCATCGTCGTGCCGTGAGTATAGACTATGCTCGCCAGTTCGCGGTCGAAGCGTTCATAGCGGTCGACAGGGTCGAGATCTATCTTCTCACCGCAAAGAGTGACAGCCGACGGTACCTGCGGTGAATATACATCGGAAAATTCTACCGGCGTGCGCTGCGCCGCCAGCGTAGAGGCCGCGAGCATCGCCGCGGCTATAGTGCATATAACTGTTTTTTTCATTCTTCTGTTCCTGTATCGGCCGAGCCTGAGCCCGAACCCGTGAAATTGATAATATTTATGTCGCCTGCACGGTCATATTTCACACCATCGGCTCCTACAGCCTTTATCACATAGTAATAAACGCCTGCGGGAACAAATTTCCCTCTGTATTTGCCATCCCATCCGGCCGAAGGCTCGGTTGTTGAAAAAAGGCAGGTACCCCACCGGTTGAAGATGTGGCATTCGAAACTGACGAGCGATTTATAGCTCACTTTCCATTCGTCGTTCACTCCAGGTGAAGCTTCCGGAGAGAAAGCATTTGGAATTTCGAGCTTGGACTCTCCGATAAAGACTTCATAGGTCGTGCCGGTAAACTCGCAGTCACCGTCGGCGTTGTTTGCCACAAAACGTACATATGTCGTACCGCTTTCAGTAAACGTGTAGTCAAACGCCAGCTCCGTATAGCTGTTGTCGATCATGTCGAAATCGGAAGAACGCGAAATCTGCCATTCGGTAAAGATAGCGGCATCGGTCACAGCGGCCTCAAAACCGATAGTACATGGCGCGCTGCCGCCCAGCGCCGATTCGTCGCCACCGGATTGCTCGTTGTCTGCTGTTTCCCGCCGGCTTTCAGCCTTAGTCTCAGCCTCGACTGCCGTTGTGGTATAAAACCCGCTCTCCACACTCACGCCTTCACCCCAGGCGCGAAGAAAGCGGTCGCCTTCAAGATGAAAAGTCGTATTACACAATGGAGCCTGAATAGCTGTCGTGCCCGATATACCGGCAAGCACTGTCTCTACCGGAATTTGTGAATAGGCAAAGGCGCCTTCATCGAAGCTAAGAGTACTATAACTGAGTATCAGTTCGCGCGAAATCTCGAGTCGGCGCCCGTTTATGCTGTAATATGGTATCGGAGCAGCATCACCGTCGACTGCCAGAAGTGTACGTCCGCAATCGTCGGCACGGCTCGCCGCAAGCGAAGCAACGGCAAAACAGTGTTTCGAATAGTCAACAACCCAGAAACAATGCCGTACGGTACCCTCCTCCACGATATAGCCCATATCCTCGCCCGCGAAAGGCACACTCCAGCGATTGCCGTCGCGTTCGGCGGTAATTTCCTCTGCATAAGCACCGCCGAGAGCACTGAAACGGTACCAGCGCACGTCTGCACCCGAGCCAGTGTAGACAAGCCGTGCCCCAGCATCATCGCCCGGCAGCACATACACCGCCTCAAGACCGCTCGACGTTTCAGGCTTTATCTCGACCGCCGCGGCAGCAACGCCCGTAAAATCAAGCGCCCACAAACCCGAAAACGACATAAGGGCTGCAAAACCCAGTAAAAAACGTCTGCTCATATCAATTGCGTAAATCATACAAAATTACGAAAATTCCGCGACTCATGCAAATCTTCCCAACCGACAATTTTTCACACGACAATATACAAAGACACTCTTCTGACAATCACGCCGGAAGAGTGTTTTTTCATATGATTCAACAGATATTATGAGACAGCCTCTAATGGATGGACTTTACTTCATCGGAGCTTATTTGGAAAATCAGAAGCGCAGAGTCATCGCCGGAATCAATGACATATTTCACTCCCACACCGAGTTTTTTCATCAGTCTGAGCTGCATGGCATTGGCCGGTGCCGACAATTCAGCCTCCAGACCCTTGTACAGCAAATCTCTGTAAGACAATGTATCATCTGAAAAGTCATATTTTTCGGGGTTTACACGGTAATAAAACGTCATGTTATTTTCATCGACAGTCACATCGGTCATCACGAAATCATCGCCGTCAATAGTCACAGGACATTGTGCCACGGTCATGGCAACAATATCGTTCAACTGTTCCAGGTCAGACTTCTCTCTACCGGCGTCAGCCTCCATCGACTTCAGATCGGCCGAAGTGAATACGATTCTGGCCGTATCGTTGCTCTGCTTGCCTACATAAAGCATAGTCAGATTGGCCCCGGCGGCATTCAGAGCATTATATAGAGCTTTCCCTTCAAGGCTTGTCAGATAGGTAGCCATGAAGTTTTTCGATGCTTTCGATGCCTTTTCTATCGATTTGACGTTGGCATATTCCTCATCGCTTTTGTAGACAATAGTAAAGTTGTCGCCTTCATACTCAGCGGAATCCATCCAGATCCCGTTGCCCAGATTCATGGGCGACGCGGCATTGATTTCATCGGCAGACTTCATAAGGCGCTCCCGGGAGCTATCGGAGCATCCCGCTGACACGAGCAATGCACAGACGATAAATGCAATGTAATTTCTTTTCATAATTTAACAGGTTGTTTACTTTCAGTCACGAAATTAGTCAAACAATCCAAACTTCCAAAATCCTGACGCATTATTCCTTATCTACAGATGTCAATGGATTGGAAAAAGGAGTTTTTTTCTTCGGATTTATTGCCTAATTTTGCATCTGGCACATGATTGTGTCCATATCATTACCTATGCAGCAGCGACAATACATAGCCATCGACCTGAAATCGTTCTACGCGTCGGTCGAGTGTGTCGAGAGAGGTCTGAATCCGCTCGACACATGTCTTGTGGTCGCCGACGAAAGTCGGACTGCGAAAACAATATGCCTCGCAGTCTCTCCGGCGCTTAAATCATACGGTTTTTCAGGACGACCGCGACTTTTCGAGGTTATCCGCAAGGTGCGCGAAATCAACCGGCAGCGCGGACATGCCGGAAAATCCGTATCAGCCATCGAACTTGCCTCGCGACCGGATATCGCCGTAGACTACATCGTGGCGACCCCGCGCATGCAGCTCTATATCGACCACTCTACCCGTATATATAAAATATATCTGAGACATATCGCACCCGAGGACATTCATGTATATTCCATCGACGAGGTTTTTATCGACGCGACAGCCTATCTCGACACATACGGCATATCGGCTCATGAACTCGCCATGCGCATGATCCGTGAAGTTCTGGCCGAAACCGGAATAACGGCCACTGCAGGCATCGGTTCGAACATGTATCTGTGCAAGGTGGCAATGGATATTGTCGCCAAGAAAATAGCTCCCGACAGTGACGGTGTCCGCATTGCCGAGCTCGACGAAATGAGCTATCGCCGGCAATTATGGTCACATACGCCGCTCACCGACTTCTGGCGCGTCGGCAGAGGAATCGCACGACGGCTCGAAGCGGCCGGCATACACACCATGGGCGATCTCGCACGTCTTTCGCTCACAAACGAGGACTGGCTGTACGGACAGTTCGGAATCAACGCCGAGCTACTCATAGACCACGCCTGGGGCTGGGAACCGGTGACAATGGATCTTGTCAAGGCTTATCGCCCGGAGTCGCACTCGATGTCAAGCGGCCAGGTGCTGTCGTGCGCCTACACCTACGAAAAAGCCATGACAGTAGTCCAGGAAATGGCAGATTCCATGTCCCTCGACCTTGTCGAAAAAGGTCTCGTGACAGATCTGATCACCCTTACCGTAGGTTATGACGTCGCGAACCTGACAGATCCTGAAATCCGCACACTCTATCATGGCAAGACATCTGTCGACTACTATGGCCGACAGGTACCATGCCACGCACACGGCACTTCGGTTTTAGACCGCCATACCTCATCATCGCGACTCATCATCGGGCATGTCACCGAGTTATACAGGCGAATCGTAAACCCTCAGCTCCTTATCCACCGCATATCGCTGTCGGTCAACCGTCTGCTGCCGGAAAATCATACGAAGCTGAAAACGAAAGCCGTTCAGCTCGATCTTTTCACAGACTACGACGAGCTAAGACAGCAGCAACAGGCCGAGGCAGAAGATTTCGCGAAAGAGCGCCGGCGTCAGGAGGCTATCATAAAACTACGCAAACAATTCGGTAAAAATGCCGTTCTCAAAGGGCTTAACTACGCCGAAGGCGCGACACAGCGCGAACGGAACCAACAGATCGGAGGGCACAAGGCATGAACGATTCCTACGATGACATAATCGGACTGCCCCACCATGTATCCCCGACACGATCGCAGATGCCGCTCGAAAACCGGGCCGCACAGTTCGCTCCCTTCGCCGCCCTCACGGGTCACGATGACGCGATCGCCGAGACAGCCCGACAGACAGAGGCGCCCGTCGAACAATCGCCCGACCGTCTCATAGAACTGTCACACAAACTTGCCTGCGCGCTTTCGCTACCGGATGCGCCATCCCTGACAATAACATATTTCAAACCCGACAGTCGCAAATCAGGGGGCGCCTATGTAACCGTAGAAGGCACTATAAAGAAAGTGAAGAAAAACTTCAATATTCTCATTCTCTCCGACAATACCGAAATACCGCTCGACGCCATTTCCGATATCACAAGTCCGCATCTGCCATTATAGAGCGAATTCGGCCCCGGGCAAATATTTGCTGCCCGAAGCCGGATTCGGCAAGAGGTGAAGGTCTTTCACTGCTTTGGAGCAGGAGGCTGAGACCCGAAGACCTTCGAAAGATATTTTTCCTGGAATTTCTGAAGAAGCTCCCAGAAGTTGGGGACAAACAAGGTACCGAGAACTGCATTGACGGCCATGCCGACAACAACGGCGCAACCCAGCGAAATACGGCTTGCAGCGCCGGCGCCTGTGGCGAACATCATCGGCATCACACCGAATACGAATGCTATCGCCGTCATAAGGATAGGCCGCAGACGCACATCGCCGGCATCGAGAGCCGCCTGCCGTATCGGCTGTCCCTGCTTGCGGAAGTCCATGGCATACTCGACGATAAGAATAGCATTCTTCGCCGCCATGCCGAGCAGCAGGATAATGCCGATCTGGGTATATATGCTGATGCTCTCGCGCATGAACATGCAGCCGAGCACGGCTCCCAGAATGGCCGTAGGCGTCGTAATGACGACAGCCACCGGATCGGTCCACGATTCATACTGCGCCGCAAGCACAAGTATGGTTATTATTATGGCGAAGATGAGAGTTGTCGTTATCGTAGTGCCCGACTGGGTTTCCTGCAGAGCCTCGCCGGTCCATGCATACGAAAAGTTCGGACCGATACGGTCTTTCATGATCTCTTCCATAGCAGCTATACCTTCCGACGAGCTCACATGCGGCGCCACCGTCGCTGTGACCGATGCGGTGGTATACATGTTATACCGGCTCACCATAGCCTGCCCCATCACAGGTTCGACAGTGGCGAAAACGCCGAAAGGCACCATATCGCCGGCCGAATTGCGCACACTGAGCGAAAGCACGTCGCGCGCATGGCTGCGGGCCTCTTCGCGACCGCTTATCAGCACCTGATATGTACGGCCGAATTTCACGAAATCGTTTACATAGTCGGTACCCATGAACGCCGACAAAGCCGAGTATACATCTTCAAGTGTCAGCCCATGCATTTTCACACGATCGCGGTCGACCTTTACGGCATACTGCGGAACCTCGCCCTGATAGAGCGTCGTCACCTTTTCTATGGCAGGATAATCGGCCGCAGCCTGCTGTATCTCCTCGACTGTCTGGGCAAGCTCCTTCGGGCCGAGATTGTTGATGTCGAGAATCTGCATCTGAAGTCCGCTCGACATTCCGAGACCGGGTATGGCCGGCGGATTGATAGAGAACACCACAGCCTCCTGACAGCGTGCACCGATCTCCTCGGCCCGGGCTATGACGGCCTCGACGGTATTATCCTTGCCCTTGCGCTCTTTCCACGGCTTCAGAACCACAAACATGGATCCGAGATTGCTCGACGACCCTCCCGCAAGGAACGACTGGCCCGCGACAGAAATCACATCTTTCACCTGCGGCAGTTCCTTCAGTTCCGCGGTAAGAGAGCGCATGACACTGTCAGTACGGTTGAGTGATGCTCCCGTAGGCAGCTGCACCGAAGTCATGAAATATCCCATATCCTCTTCAGGCACATAACTGGTAGGCCAGCGCAGGAAGCCCCAGAATGCGGCACCGCATATGGCAATGAAGATGATCAGTGCGAGAACAGGGCGACGCAGCATCTTCCCTACCAGGCCCGTATAGCCGCCGCGCACCTTGTCGAAGGCTTTGTTGAACCACCGGTAAATAAAGAAACGCGGCTGAACCTTATCGGGCTTGAGGAAAAGCGCGCACATTGCCGGGGTAAACGTAAGGGCATTGAAACCCGAGAAGGCCGTCGAGACGGCAATCGTAAGGGCAAACTGCTTATAAAGCTGCCCGGTGATACCAGATATGAACGCTGTAGGGATAAATACCGACATCAGCACAAGAACCTCGCCGATCACCGGCCCCTGCAGTTCGTCCATGGCCTGTTGCGCAGCCTGCTTGGGCGTCAGCTTGCCTTCGTCGAGGATTCGCGAACAGTCCTCGACCACCACTATGGCATCATCGACCACAATGGCTATCGCCAGAACGAGACCGAACAATGTCAGCGTATTGAGAGTAAATCCCATCAGTTTCATCACGGCAAATGTGGCGATAAGCGACACCGGCACTGTCAGCATAGGTATGACGACGGCGCGCCAGTTCTGGAGGAACAGCATTATCACCAGCATCACGATAAGGGTGGTTTCGATGAAAGTCACGATCACTTCATCGATCGATGCCGACACAAAGTCGGTCGTATTGAGTATTATCCGGTAATTGATATGTTCCGGAAAATACTGCTGGAGATCTTCAAGCTTATCTTCCACGGCATGCGCCACCGTAAGGGCATTGGCACCCGGAAGCTGATATATGCCTATCAGGCCCGCACTCTCTCCCGACACATGCGAGATCATCGAATACGAGCTGCTGCCCAACTCGACCGTACCGATATCGCGGAGACGGAGCATCGACCCATCGGAATTGGCGCGTACAACTATGTTGCCGAATTCCTCGGCGCTTTCAAGACGCCCCTGCGATGTAAGCGTGAACTCGAACTGCTGACCCGAGGCATCGGGCGGCGCTCCGACAGAACCTGCGGACACCTCCATATTCTGGCTCGAGATAGCTGCCATGACATCGGTAGGCGATATCTCACGCACGCGCATCTTCTCGGGATCGAGCCACACTCGCATACTGTATTCACCCGAACCGAAAGCCTCTACCTGACCGACGCCGTCGATACGTGAAAGGGCATCGACAATATTGAGCTGCGCGTAATTGGTCAGATACAGACCGTCGTAGGTCTCGGGCCTGTCTGTCTCGAGAGCCACGAAGAGGATGATGTCGGACGAGCGCGACATCACCGAAACGCCCTGTTGCTTGACAGCTGTCGGAAGCTGAGGTTCAGCAAGCGACACACGGTTCTGCACCTTGACGGTAGCCATATCGAGGTCCGTTCCGTTTTCAAAAGTGATTTCGAGCATATAGGAGCCGTCGGAACTCGACGAACTCATATACATCATGCCTTCCACACCGTTCACCTGCTGTTCGATAGGCACACCGATGGTCTCGGCTATGGTCTTGGCGTCCGCTCCCGGATAAGAAGCGTTTACATACACCGTTGGCGGCGTTATATCCGGATATTGCGCCACAGGCAGCGACTTCACGGTCAGAAGACCGGCCAGAACCATAAGTATGGCAAGTACTGTGGCGAATATCGGGCGATCTATAAAAAATTTACTGAACATCAGATTAATTAATAATTAAGAATTTAAGATTTAGAATTATTTTTCTCTAATAATTATTCATTATTAATTCTCAATTATTAATCACAGGCTTTACGGTCATTCCGTCGCGGACTTTCAACAGGGCCTTGGTCACATATTTTTCGCCGGGATGCACACCCGAGGTGATGATACGGAGAGTATCGGCGACAGTCTCACCGGTCTTGACAGGAGTATAGACCACCTTGTCGGAATCGTTAACCACATAGATATAATCGCCGAGCTGATCGGAGGCTATGGCGCCGTCTCTCACAAGCATTGCACGAGGGTCGGAACCCGACGGCAATTCGACGGTGGCATACATGCCGCTGCGCAGTTCGCCGTACGGATTGGCTATTTCAGCCTGTAATTTCATTGTTCCGGTCGATGTGTCGATTCGCGGAGCCATATAATCAAGGCGTGCGGTATAATTATGGGCGAGCGGTTCAGAGAAAGTCACCTTGATGCTGTCGTAGAGATGCGGACTGTCTGCCACGCGGGCTTTTATATTGGCCAGAGCGCCGGCATCCTCGATCGAAAAGTCCACATACATGATTTTATCATGGTATATCTTGGCCAGCGCCACAGGAGCACCCTCGCCCGCTATATATGCTCCCACATCATAAGACGCCAGTGTGACATGCCCGTCGAATGGGGCGCGTACCGTGCAGTACGACAACTGTGTCCGGGCCGTCTGAAGGGCCGCCTGAGCCGTCTTTATGGATGCGGCGGCCTCTTCGACCGCACTTTTGGCCTGTTCGACCTCCATCTTGCTCACGGCATCGCTCTCAAGCGCACGTTTCATTGCATCATAGCGGCTCGACGAATAGCTGTAGTTGGCCTGAGCCGTACTCAGTTGGGCCTCGGCCTGCTGCACGGCATCGCGATAGTTCCTGTCCTCGATACGGAACAGCACGTCGCCCTGATGCACATAGTCGCCCGGCTTATAGTCTTTCGCAATAAGATAACCGTCGACGCGACCCACAAGATCGACTTCCTGCGTGGCTACAAGAGTTCCCGGATAGGTATTGTGGATTACAACGGAGTCGGTGCGGACAAGCGCGACATCGATCTCGGGAACTTCCGACTGCGAACGACTCTCTTTTTTGTGACACGACGGCAGTGCCGTCATGGCCAGCAGCATAACAAGATAAAAAGCTTTCTGTTTCATAGTAGTTTACATGGCACCGGCCGACCAGCCGCCGCCGAGGGCTTTATAGAGATTGATAAGCGAATCGATGGCCTGGCCGCGGGCCGATACGAGTGTATTCTGATAGCTCAGATAGTTCAACATGGCGTCGACCACATTGGAGAATGCTGTGAGGCCTTCCTTATAGAGGTCTACCGAGAGCTTCACTTCTTCAGCGGAACTGGCCACGACCTCTTCTATGGTCGAGATATACTCCTGCGTGCAGGTATAACGGCGCGCGGCGTCGCTGACCTCCTCGACAGCCGTAAGAATGGCGAGATTATAATTGTCTATCGCAACCTCCATCTGTTCACGCGCTTCCGCCACACCATAGCGGCGCGAAAGACCGTCGAATATTGTCCACGATAGTGTCGGGGCTATAGTATAGGTAAAACTGTTCCGCGAGAACAGATCGCCGATATTGTGCGCCTGCGTACCTGCCGAAGCGGCTACTGACAGCGACGGAAGATAGTCCTTGCGCGCTATGCCGAGCGCCGCGGCGGCGGCATCTATGCTTTTTTCGGCCTGAACCACATCGGGACGACGCCTGAGCAGATCGGCCGGCGTGCCGAGACCGACTGCAGGCATATCGGTCGGAATGGTTCCGGCTGTCATGACTCCGGCCGGAAGCTGGTCTCTCGTAGTGCCCAGTAATACTGCCAGAGAATTTACCGAAGCGTCAATCGACGCCTCAAGCAACGGAATCTGTGCGATTGTAGAATAATAGAGGGTTGAAGCCTGCGCCACGTCGAGTTTGGAGGCAAGGCCCGTCTCATGGCGCGTTTTTGTCATGTTAAGAATCTGAAGCTGGCTTTTGGAATGTTCCCGGGCCACGGCAAGCTGACCCCTCGACACAAGCAGCCCGATATAAGTGGATGCGATCTCGGCATCCACACTCAGACCGACACCGGCAAACTCCGCGGCCGAGACTTTCACCTCAGCCTTGGCCTGACGCACCTGAGCTGTAATCTTGCCGAATACATCGATTTCCCACCGCATGTTCACCGTTCCGCTGAACGACGACAGGGTCGTGGCAGGGCCTTTCACATCGCTCGTCAGACCCGACATGCGTTCGCGGCTCCAGCCGGCATCCAGCCCGAAAGTCGGGAAATAGGCACTCCGGGCCTGTCCGGCCTGCGCTCGAGCTATCTCTATACGGCGTGCCGCAACAGCCACATCGTAGTTATTGCGCCGTCCTATTGCTATCAGACTGTCGAGCAGAGGATCGCCGAATCCCCGCCACCATTCGGCATTATCGGCATCTGCCGTGAAAACGCCGGTATCTGTCGCCTCCCAGTTCGAAGGCAGCGTATGATCGAAATAACCGGGTTCGGCACCACGTGCCCGTGGGCATGCCATCCAAAGCACGAAACCGAGTATTCCCAGCCATTTCAGCAGATCTTGTGATGTCTTTTCTCTCATATTTTTGAAACGTTTACCTTATAACAAAAAAGACAAGAAAAAAAGCCATTCGCCCAGACATCGGTTTAACTTTTTTTTAACCCCGACATATATCATATTCATTCTGTCCAGCATATGATGATTCCTCCGGAATTGTATCACTTCTTTCCATTCATCGTAAAAACTAAAAATTTTTCGCACCTTTGCAGTAAAATTCAGCATTGACTAAGGCCAAAATCCGATAAAGAAAGAAACAGCAATCTTCATGAAATTAAAAATATAGGCGAAGTCATTAACTGATTAACTTCATGATATGGAAACTTTAAGATATAATAGATCGATCGAACATCTCATAGAAACAGGCCGATTGGAGCCAATGATAAAAGCCGATGAACTTTTACTAAAATTAAATAGCCTGCCATTGACGCATCTTGATGAGCGACTGGCTGTAATCAGAGAACTTTTTGGTTCGGTCGGTATAAATCCGACAATTTCCCGTGGATTTCAATGCGACTTCGGCTGCAATATTCATGTTGGCGATAATTTCTATGCAGGTTATAACTGCGTGATGCTTGATTACGCCGAAATAAAAATAGGTGACAATTGTCTGATAGGACCAAATGTCGGCATATATACCGCCGGACATGATCTTGCACCGATAAATCGATATAAAACCGGAATGGCAAAATCCATTACAATAGACGATAATGTATGGATTGGTGCAAACTCATGCATCTTGCCTGGAGTAAATATTGGAAAAGGTGCAGTAATAGCTGCCGGAAGCGTGGTAACCGACAATGTAAAACCGAATACAGTTGCTGGCGGAGTTCCTGCCAAATATATTAAGAGGGTGTTTCATAATATCTGTTAAACCACAGGCCAAAAAGTCTGAGA